>ERZ773277.2675-NODE-2675-length-11545-cov-3.904265_pt1 | contig 11545 bp, 9 predicted proteins | sample MGYA00511957_ERZ773277 | MGnify/ENA primary metagenome ERZ773277 (study PRJEB29015, sample SAMEA2737800) | human gut metagenome | biome: human gut; feature: human-associated habitat; material: faeces | place: China | collected 2012 ... | reverse complement strand
AGCGCCAGTGTGGGCATTCTGCAGGCACTGAGCGCCACCGGCGTGATCACCTACGGCAGTGCCATCCCCATCATCATGGGCCAGAACATCGGCACCTGTGTCACGGCGCTGATCTCCTCGGTGGGTGCCACCAAGAATGCCCGCCGGGCCGCCATGGTGCACCTGTACTTCAACATCATCGGCGTGACCATCTTCCTGTTTGGTTTCTACGGTCTGAACGCCGTGTGCCACTTTGCCTTTGTGGATTCCACCATTGAAGCCTGGGGCATCGCCGTGGTGCACTCCGCCTTCAACATCCTGGCCACCCTCATCCTGCTGCCTTTTGCCAACGGGCTGGAAAAGCTGGCCATCCTCACCATCCCGGATTCCCCGGAAAAAGAGAGCTTTGCCCTGCTGGATGAGCGTCTGCTGAACACCCCGGCTGTGGCCGTGGAGCGCGCCCGCAGCGCCACCGCTGACATGGCAGAGCTGGCCCGCGTGGGCGTGGTGCAGGCCATGAGCCTGACCCACCAGTGGAACGACGAGCTGGCCCAGAAGGTGCGTGACGAGGAAAGCACCGTGGACCGTTATGAGGACGCTCTGGGCACCTACCTTGTCAAGCTGTCCGGCCGCGAGCTGAGCCACGCCGACAGCCAGAGCGTGAATACCCTGCTGCACACCATCAGCGATTTCGAGCGCATCAGTGACCACTCGGTCAACCTGCTGGAATCCGCGGAGGAAATGCACCAGAAGAACATTGAATTTTCCAAGGACGCACAAGAGGAGCTGCAGGTGCTGGAAGATGCCGTGCAGGATATCCTGAGCCGCACCACCGACGCCTTCCGCAAGGGAGACCTGCACCTGGCCAGCAAGGTAGAGCCGCTGGAAGCTGTGGTCAACGAGCTGGTGCGTGCCATCAAGGCACACCACATCGCCCGCCTGCAGACCGGAAGCTGCTCCATTGAGTACGGCTTTGTGCTGGACGATCTGCTGACCAACTACGAGCGTGTGTGCGACCACTGCAGCAATGTAGCTGTTGCCCAGATCGAGGTAGCACAGGACAGTTTTGACACCCACGCTTACCTCAACGATCTGCGTCATGGCAAAGATACCAAGGAGAGCGAAGAATTTCATCGTCGACTGGACAAATACCGGGAGCGGTATCTCTTCCCGGACAATCAATCTGCGGAGGAATTTGACAAATGATCTATATCGTAGAAGATGATGACGCCATCCGTGAGCTGGAGCAGTATGCCCTGCAGTCCAACGGTTATGAAGTGGCCAGCTTTGCCAGTTCCGAACCGTTCTGGCAGGCCATGCGCACCGAAGCCCCGGAGCTTGTGATCCTGGACGTGATGCTGCCCGGCGAGGATGGGTTCTCCATCCTGAAAAAGCTGCGCAACACCCCTTCCCTGCACCGGCTGCCCATCATCATGGTCACGGCCAAATCCAGCGAGCTGGACACCGTGCGCGGGCTGGACTGCGGTGCCGACGACTACATTTCCAAGCCGTTCGGCATCATGGAGTTTCTCAGCCGGGTGCGTGCTTCTCTGCGCCGGGCGGCTCCGGAGACACGGCCCAATGTGCTCAGCTTCCATGAGATCCTGCTGGACAATGCACGTCACAGCGTGACGGTGAACAACCAGCCCGTCGAACTGACCTACAAAGAATACAGCCTGCTGCGCCTTCTGCTGGAGAACACCAACCTTGTGGTGACCCGCGAGACGATTTTGCAGGTGGTGTGGGGCACCGACATTTCGGTGGAAAGCCGCACCGTGGACATGCACATCCGCACCCTGCGCAAAAAGCTGGGCGATGCCGGACGCTACATCTGCACCATCCGCAAGGTGGGCTACAAGCTGGCCGATGACGAGGAGGCTGGAGACGAATGAAGCCGCACAGCATGGAAGAAAAAATCAGCTACCGGCTGTTCCTCATGGGCTTTCTGGGGCTGCTGTTCACCGCAGCACTGTGCATCTTTGTCTTTCACCGGGCTTTTACCGCCCAGGCCTGGGATGACCTGGAAAAAGAGAGCGATCTCATCCGTGCCGAGTATGACCTGACCAGCGAGCCGCAGCAGCTTTCTTTCTTTGTGACCGGCGACCTGCGCATTACACTGATCTCCCCGGACGGCGACGTGATCTTTGAGTCTGCCACCGATCAGCCCATGGAGAACCATCTTACCCGTCCGGAGATCGTGCAGGCGCTGCAGGGCAGCATCGGCAAGGACATCCGTGATTCCCAGACCATGGGATATGAGACCTATTATTATGCCGTGCAGCTGCCCGGCGGCAACATCCTGCGCGTGGCGCAGGACGCCGAAACGGTGTGGTCGGTCTACGACGGAGCCCTGCCGGCCATCGTGCTGAGCTGCGTTGCCCTGATGTTGGCTGCCGCGATCCTGTCCACCCTGCTCACCCGCGCCCTTGTGCAGCCGGTGCTGAACATGACCGAGGATCTGGACCACATTCAGGATAAGGTCCCGTACAAGGAACTGATCCCCTTTGCCGAGAACATCCATGCCGACCGCATCCTGCGGGAAAACAACGAGAAGATGCGGCAGGATTTCACCGCCAATGTGAGCCACGAGCTCAAGACCCCGCTGACCAGCATTTCCGGGTATGCGGAATTGATCGAGACCGGCATCGCCAAGCCGGAGGATGTGCCCGGTTTTGCCCAGAAGATCCATGGCGAAGCCAGCCGGATGATCCAGCTGGTGAACGATATCCTGCAGCTGTCCAGCCTGGACAACGCCTCCGAGACCTCCTCCATGCCGGAAATGGAGGTCGTGGACCTGCTGGACGTGGCCAAGGAGTGTGTGGAGCGTCAGAAGCTGAACGCCCGCCACGCCTACATCACCCTGACCTATCTGGGCGAGAGCGCACCGGTGCGGGGCAACCGCAATCTGTTGGATGAATTGTGCCAGAACCTGTGTGACAACGCCATCCGCTACAACCGCCCCGGCGGCAAGGTGCAGATCGTGACAGCCTGCACCCGGGACGGCCATTGCAGCCTGACCGTGACCGACAACGGCATCGGCATCCCGCGCGAGTCGCAGAGCAGTGTGTTCGAGCGCTTCTACCGGGTGGACAAGAGCCGCAGCAAGGCCACCGGCGGCACCGGTCTGGGGCTGGCCATCGTCAAGCACATTGCCCTCATCCACGGGGCCCGCATCAAGCTGGAAAGTCAGGTGGACGTCGGCACGACCATCACGGTCACCTTCCCCACGGCATCCTGATTTTTCAAGCACCCAGAAATACAACGTCTGCCTGCAGCTGCGGGCAGGCGTTTTTTGTTGGCTCAAACCCGTCGGGAGAGCCTGTGCGCAGCAGACTGTGCTCCCGCAGATGCAGCAGGTCTGTCCCCTGCTGCCAGCAGGAACGTACCACCCCAAGGCAAAGCTCTTCCAACTGTTGACACTGTGCCGCATCCGGCTGCGGCGTGCCGTAGGCCGTCTGGCAGTCCAGACGCAGGGTGGCCGTCTGCTTCCGGAGAGCAACTGAGACGGTGCACCGCCGGATGGCTACACGCTTTCCTTGCAGCCAGAAGGTTCGTTTGCCCGGTGTGCCCGTCAGCAGAAGAAACGCCTCTGTCTCGTTTTCTGTCAGGCGCTGCACCGCACCGCTCCCGGTGCGGAAGGCCCCGCTGCCAGAAACCATCACGTTCCCTTCCTGTGCTTCGGGCAAGCAAAGCACAGGAAGCAGCATGCTTTCCTCGTGTGCATACAGCCGTGGCATTGCCGCTGATCTGGCCTTGAGTTTGTCCAGCAGTTTGTCGGGCAATGCCTCTGTTTTTTCACATGCCTGCAAGAGTATTTCCAGATCAAATTCCGTGCAGGAAAGTCGGGCCGCTGTGCGCCCGCAGCCGCGTTCCAGCACCAGATTCTCATAAGCTGCCAGCACGGCATCCTCCGTCTGCTCCGGGAACAGTACATAATCGCACAGACGATAATCTGCCGTCTGCGGCAAAGTTCCTTCGGCAGCGGCAAGGGCTGTTTCCAATGTCTGTCCTCGGCCACCGGCGATGCGCAGTGCGGCTGAGGCATCGGCTGCGTCGGCTGCCGCTTCCGGTGACTGATACAAAAGCCCCACCGACCAGGCCTGTTCCTTCTGCTCCAGATAAGCCACCCGTATCATACTTTTTTCGGTGGTCTCACAGCGCAGGAACAGCAGGCACCAACCGACAAGCACCGCATAAAGCAGAATTCGGACCCATCGCCGCTTCATTGCCGCACTTCCTTTCGCTTTTGTATGGCGTACTCCTGCCCCAGCATCCGGATGGCCGTGCACAGCACCCCGATGCGAAAAATCGCGCAGGTCAGCCAGACCAGCAGCAGCGCCGCGTCCAGCCGGGAAAATGTCCCGGTGCTCCATGCACGCAGCAATTCCCGCGCCGGGTATGTCCGACCGAACACCAGTGCCATGCCAAGCGTTGCCGCCGTTTGTACAAGGGCTGTGAGAATGGGCAGGCAGACACCACGCCGCTCCTCCCGGCCGCAGAGCAGCGGTACCGCAAAGTATTCCGCATAGACCGGAACGGTGAATGCCGTGCTCTGCGGCACAGCCTGCGCAAACAGCCCGGCCCAGTGCATCTGCCGGGCCAGCCCCAGCAGACACACCGCGCTTCCCACCGCCACAAACCACCACAACACCTGCGCCGGAGCACCCCATGCGCGGGCCGGCATCTGCCAGCCCGCCCAGAGCAGCAGCGGCAAAAACCCCAGCAATGCCAGCGAAGAAAACTCTTCCCGGCAGACTTGCAGAGCCTTCCAGAACATTCCTGCCAGTTCCACCGCCAGCCAGACCTGCAGGCAAAATGCAGCTGCCCAGGCGGCAGGCTTTGGCGGGCCGGACTGCCAAAACCGACTGGTCAAAGCAGAAAGTATCATCAGCAGTACTGCAGCCAGCACCTCCTGCCAGAGGAGTGCCCGGGGCGAACTGCATACCGGCAGACGCTCTGCCGCCGCCGCGGCAAAGATGCTGAGGGTCACTGCCGGCAATGAAAATTTGTCCTGCGTTTTATTCATGCGCGGGGCCTCCGTTTTTGCCAGATGTTGAACCCCTTGCGGGACAGGTGCCGATAGTTGCGCCGGATGACGCCGTCCTCGGCCAGCGGGCTTTGCGGGAACGGATGCTGTGCAAGATACGGCACCCCCAGCATCCCGGTGCCGGACAGGCTGAGCAGCAGCACAAAAAAAGCCCCGGCCAGTCCCACCGGCCCGGCAAGCCCCGCAGCCACCACTACGCCGATGCGCAGCAGGGTGGCCGGTTCGTACAAAGCGGGCGTGACGAACACCGCAATGGACGTAATGCTGGCCACAAAGATGACCGGGGTGCTCATCAGGCCGGTGGCAATGGCGGCATCGCCCAGAATGAGGGCGGCCACCAGACTGACCGAATGCCCCAGCGACTGCGGCATCCGCAGCCCGGCCTCCCGGATAACTTCCAGCAGCAGGATGACCAGCAGCATTTCTGCAAACAAGGGCAGCGGCGTAGCCTTTTCGGCGGCTTCGATCTTATACAGCAATTGGGGCGGGATCAGCTCCGGCAGATAGACCGCCAGACAAACGAACGCCCCCGGCAGAAAGACCGTGAGGTAAAAGGAAGCATAGTTCAGCACCCGCAAGAAGGAGGCGAACACGGCAGTGGACGCGTAGTCGTCCAAGCATTCAAAGTTTTCACAGAAGAGCGCCGGCAGCACCATGGCCGACGGGCTGCCGTTGACCAGCACTACAATGCGTCCCTCGCACAGTTTGGCCGAAGCCGCCGCCGGGCGCTGGGTGTAGCTGACCGGAGTGAACAGCCGTGCCCGGCTGGGCAGAAGCCACGGTACAAAATAGCTGCTGTCCAGCAGCAGCTCCGGCTTTGCAGCGGCAAGGGTCTGCCGTACCTGGCGCACCATGGCAGGGTCTGCTTTGCCCCTGCAGTAGCAAATAGCGTACTCTGTCCCTGCGGCGGTGTCGGCCTGCGCCACCTCCAACACCAGATCATCGGTACGGACCAGACGGCGCAGCAGGCTCAGATTCACCCGCAGCAGGTCGGCAAAGCCCTCCCGCGAGCCGCGCAGGTTGCCCTCCCCTTCCGGCTCGTCCACCGAGCGGTACTTGAGGGCCTGCACCGAAAAGGCAATGCCTTTCGCGCAGCCATCCAATAGCAGCACTGCCATGCCTGCCGTTAACCGCTTGACAAGATCCGGCAGATCCTCCACCGGGGTGCTCTCGGCCGGGGAAGCGGAACCATGCAGGATGTGCTCATACACTTCCTGCCCGGTGCATGGGCAGGGCTGCTGCAGCGCCTGCCGACTGGCCGCGTCCAACAGCAGCTCCCACAGTGAATCCAGACTGGCCATGCCGTCAAACAGCACAATGCAGCCCCGGCAATGATAAATCATGATTTCCTTGGCATAATAATCCGCAGAGGCACCGAACCGGGCGTCCAGCTCTGCCAGATTTTCGGCCAGATGCAACGACAACTGCTGCACACAACATCCACTCCTTTGCACAGCAGTATGCCCGCCCGGAGCCGGTTCCATACCGGCGGGTGCCGACAGGAGGTTTCCACGATGAAGTTGTTGATCTTCCGCACGATTTTGATCTACCTGTGCGTGCTGTTTGCCATGCGGCTGATGGGCAAGCGTCAGCTGGGGGAACTGCAGCCCGAAGAACTGGTGTCCACCATCCTGATCTCCAATCTGGCGTCCATCTCCATTGAATCGGAGGATGTTCCGGTGACAGCCAGCCTGATCCCGCTGTTTCTCATTGCTGCGCTGGAGCTGCTGGGCTCCGCGCTGAGCTTCCGCAGCCAGAAGTTTTTCAATCTGTTGTCCGGGCGGCCCAAAACCGTGATCCTGAACGGAGAGATCGACCAGACCGCTCTGCGCACCCTGCGCCTGACGGTGGCCGACCTGATGGAAGCCCTGCGCGGCAAGGACGTCTTTGATCCGCGGGATGTGTCCTACGCGGTCATTGAGACGAACGGGACTCTTTCGGTGGCATTGCGGCCAGAAAAGGAACCTGCGCGGCTGTCCGACCTGCAGCTGCGGGTGGAACACTGCCACGCAACCATCCCCTTTGTGCTGGATGGGCAGGTGCTGGAGGACAACCTGCACTGGTGCGGCAAAGACCGTGCCTGGCTGGAACGCACGGCACAGGCCAATACCCTGCTGCCGCAGGAAATCCTGCTTCTTGTCGGCAATGAGACCGAGGACTATTTTCTTTTGAAAAAGGAACGCCGCGCTACGGTGCATGAGGGCCGGAAATGAAACGAATCTATGCCTGCTTTGCCATCGTGGCCGCTTTGCTGGCCACTGCCTTTTACAGCAGCTTTCAGGTACAGCGCTTTGCCGATGACATTTCCACCGACCTGGACTGTGCCATTGAGGCCATCCGCACCAGCGATCTGCCCTCGGCCCGGCAGGCACTGGCCCGCGGGGCCGACCGGTGTGACCGGATGCGGGAAAAGATGAACCATCTGCTGCGCACGGAGGATTTTACCGAGCTGGAAGCGGCCCTGCGCACCGCCGACGGGCACCTGGAGCAGAACGCCCCCGAAGAAGCCTTTGGGGAGCTGCGCCGGGCACAGGTACAGGTGGAAACACTGCAATGGCTGGCCCGGCGGTTTGTGTAAACACAAAAAGCACCGCTTCCCTGCTGCTGTACAGAGAAAGCGGTGCTTTGCAAATTACGGGTTACTGTGCGTCCTTCCGGTCGCCCATGAGCTTTTTCAGTTCATTGAAAAAGCTCTCTACGTCGGCAAACTGCCGGTAGACCGAGGCAAAGCGGACATAGGCCACCTCGTCGATCTTTTTCAGTTCCTGCATGGTCAGCTCCCCGATGCGCACACTGGGGATCTCGCGGTCGTAGGAACTGAGCAGGGTCTGCTCGATGCTGGTGACTGCACGCTCAATGGCCTCGTAGCTCACGGGGCGCTTGGCGCAGGCCCGCAGCATGGCATTCAGCAGCTTCTGCCGGTCAAACGGCTCTCGGGAGTTGTCCTTTTTGATGACCACGAGCGGGACTGTTTCCACCACCTCGTAGGTCGTGAACCGCATATGGCAGCTCAGACATTCCCGGCGGCGGCGGATGCGCTCACTGTCTTCGGTAGGGCGCGAGTCGATCACCTTGGATTCCTCAGCACCGCAATAGGGACATTTCATGTTCTGTTCCTCCTGAACCTCTGCGGGAATTTTGCGTCAGGCCTTTTTGCCGGACTTGGGGCTGCGCTCGCTCCACAGCATCCATGCCGAGGTGGAGACGCACAGCGAAGTGTACACGCCGCTGATCATGCCCATCATCAGCGGGAAGGCAAAGGTAAAGATGCTGTCCAGACCGTAGAGCTTTGCCACGATGCACAGCACACCCAGTGCCATCACGGTGGTGATGGTGGTGATCAGGGTACGGCGGGCAGACTGGTTGACCGAACGATTGACCAGCTCTTCAAAGCTGGCCTTCTTGCCCATCAGGGCGCGGTTCTCGCGGATACGGTCATACACCACGACGGTATCGTTGATGGAGTAGCCCAGGATGGTCAGCATAGCAGCGATGAAGTTGCCGTCCAGCGGAGTGCGTAGCAGTACAAAGGTGCCAAACACCACCATCAGGTCGTTCACCAGTGCCAGCACAGCCATCATGCCGCCGGTCAGGCCGCCGATGTTCTTGAACCGCAGGGCGATGTACAGCAGGATGAGCACCAGCGCAAACACCACGGCTACCAGGCTCTTCTGCAGGAACTTGGTGCCCATGGCAGCGCTGACGTTGCTCAGGGACAGCTGCGCGAAGTTGTTGTCCGGGTAAGTCTCGTTCAAAGAGTCCAGCAGAGCCTCCACCTGATCGGTGGTCACGGTCTCGGTGCCGGGCATGGAGATCTTCAGGGTCTGGTCACCGGTGGCCACGTTCTCGCCGGTCTGCAGGGTCAGGCCGGTGTTCTCCAGTGCATTGGAGGCGGTCTGCTGCACCTGTGCCATCTCAAAGCTGCCGTCGTAGCTCAGGGTGATCATGGCACCGCCGGTGAACTCGGTGTCCAGATGGACACCGAACACCACAGCACACAGCACGATGGCTGCCATCAGGCAGGAGGAAAAGACCAGGAACTTTTTGCGCAGACCCACAAAATTGATCTGCTTTTTCTCGGTCTCATCCTTGCCCAGCTTGGCAGCACCGTACAGCCAGGGGTTGCGCAGAGCCTTGATGGAGGCCGCACCGCGGATCATGACGCGGGTGGCAAACACGCCAAACACGAAGTTGAGCAGCACGCCGGTCAGCAGCGTATAGCCAAAAGCGTAAATGGTACCGGCGGTGGAGGGGCCAAAGGCAAAGAACACAAAGTGCAGTGCCTTGGCAAACAGGCCGTCCGAGGGGCCGAAGGCACCCATCAGCACGATGGCCACGATGACGATGGTCACGTTGCCGTCGATGATGGGGGTCAGTCCGCGGGCAAAGCCGCTCTTCAGTGCGCCGTCCAGGGACTTGCCATTCTTCAGCTCTTCCTTGATGCGCTCGGCCGTGATGACGTTGGCGTCCACGCCCATGCCAATGGCCAGAATGATACCGGCAATGCCGGGCAGCGTCAGGGTAAAGCTCTCAAACACCGGGAAGTAGCCGGAAACAAAGGCCAGCGTAGCGGCCACCTGACCGGCCAGTGCGATACAGGCCAGAAAGCCCGGCAGACGGTACAGCACCGTCATGAACACCACGATCAGTGCAAAGGCGATGACACCGGCCAGCACCATGGCGCTCAGGCTGTTCTCGCCCAGGCTGGGGCTGACGGTGGAGTAGCTGTCCACCTTGAGGGCAAAGGGCAGTGCGCCGGAGTTGATCTGGCGGGCCATCTTGACCACGGCATCCTGCGTGAAGGGGTTGGAAGCCGAACTGGTGATGATGGCCTCGCCATCGGTGATGGCCGCGTTGACGGTGGCCGTGCTCACATTCTCGTCATCCAGCCAGATGCTGATGGTGCCGTTGGAAGCAGCCAGACGGGTGGTGGCCTCACCAAAGGCCTTGGCACCCTCGTCGGTGAACTTCAGGGACACATAGTACTCCGAAGCACCGCCGCTGGTCACCGGGCCGTACTGGGCCGCAGCACTTTCGATCATGGAGCCGTCCAGGATCAGGTCACCGTCGGCGCTGCTGCCCTCGCGGAAGGTCAGATAGGCCGTGGTGCCGATCTCCTGAATGGCAGATTCCGGGTCGAAGTCTGTTTCGCCGGACTGCCACGGGAACTCCAGGATCAGGCTGTCAGAGCTGGGGTCCACATACAGCTCGTAGTCGGTGACGTTCAGGGCCACCAGACGGTTCTCGATGACGAGCTGCGCCGCTTCCAGCTGCTCTTCGGTGGCATCGTAGTCCTCCGAGGGCACAAAGGTGACGTTGACGCCTCCTTTGATGTCCACACCGAACCGGATGTCCTTTGCACCCTTGATGTAGGTGGTGGTCACATCGCCGTACTTTGCCGACACGCCGAAAAACGCCGTGTACACAAACGCAAGGATCAGAAGCACTGTGACGACCAGGTGCCATGCTTTGCCTTTTGTCTTCATATGTTTCAGGAATACCTCCAAACGTCCCGTTTGCTGCGGGACTCGTTATTGAAACCTCCCCCGGCAGGCCCGGCGGACCGCACGGAGGAGGTTTTTACAAAGAAATGTTATGCCTGCTCTGCCAGCAGCTTTTCCACAACGGCCAGACGCACACAGACGCACAGCAGCTCAGAGGCGGTCTCCACCTCGTCCAGGCTGGGGTAGGTGGGTGCAATGCGCAGATGAGAATCCTGCGGATCCTTGTGGTAGGGGTATGCCGAACCGGCACCGGTCAGGGTCAGACCGGCTTCCTTGCACAGGTTTGCCACACGCTTGGCACAGCCGGGCATGACGTACAGGCTGATGAAGTAGCCGCCCTTGGGATCGGTCCAGTGGGCAATGTCGCCGCAGGGGGTCAGGTTGTTGCGGAATGCCGTCTTGACGGCATCGAAGCAGGGCACCAGACGACGGCGATGCTTTGCCATGTGGGCCAGAACGCCTTCCTTGTTCTTCAGGAAGCGGACGTGGCGCAGCTGGTTCATCTTATCGTAGCTGATGATCATCACCGAGAAGCGCTTGCACATATACTTCATGCTGTTCTCGCTGCAGGCAATGGCAGAAACGCCTGCACCGGGGAAGGTGATCTTGCTGGTAGAGGTGAACATGAACACACGGTCCTCATTGCCGTACTTCTTGCTCTCGTTCAGCAGCACCGGGGTCTCGATGATCTCATCGGTGAGGTGGTGCACGATGTAGGCCTCATCCCAGAAGATCTTGAAGTCGGGCGCAGCGGTCTTCATCTTGGCGAAGCGCTCGATGGTCTCATCGCTGTAGGTGTAGCCGTCGGGGTTGGAATACTGCGGCACGCACCAGATGCCCTTGATGGTGTCATCCTCGGCCACCAGTTTTTCCACCATGTCCATGTCCGGGCCATTGGGGGTCATGGGCACGCTGACCAGCTCAAAGCCGAACTCCTCAGTGATGGCAAAGTGACGGTCGTAGCCGGGCACCGGGCAGAGGAACTTGCGCTTCTCCACCTGAGACCAGGGGCACG
>ERZ773277.2674-NODE-2674-length-11547-cov-4.050383_pt1 | contig 11547 bp, 9 predicted proteins | sample MGYA00511957_ERZ773277 | MGnify/ENA primary metagenome ERZ773277 (study PRJEB29015, sample SAMEA2737800) | human gut metagenome | biome: human gut; feature: human-associated habitat; material: faeces | place: China | collected 2012 ... | reverse complement strand
TACGTCTACGTCTCATAACAAAAAATTATTTGGGGTTAAACATTTGGTCAAGCTCCTTGATATCGGGACGCATCAATAATAAACCCATACGTTTCACCAATTCAGAAGCCACATCTTTTACATCAGAACTATTTCCAAAAACACGTTCCATGCTATACCGGAACGCATTAATATCATTATCCTGTCGAAGTTTACGAAGAGCTTCCATAGCAGTAGAATATTCTGCATTCGAAAGCTTAATCTTATTGTCAAACAGGGTACGATCTAATTCATATTGGAGTACCTTTTGATTCGCACCAGTCCAAGCACCAGCAGCACTTGCTTCGGAGAGATTTTTCTCTGCTATAGCACGATCAATAGATACGTTACGAAGCTCACGAGCAAGGTTAAGATCAAACCCGGAACGAGCGGTAGACATAGCAATATTGCCTTGACGAATACCTTCGGTTCGAGCTTGTTCTTTAATGAGCTTATTTTGAGCTTCCATGTTTTCAACTTGAGCTTTATTTTGACGCATTGCCATATACATAGACGCAGCATCAGATAAACCAAGATTCCAGCCGCGGTAGGGTTCCATTGTAGCACGTTGGATTTTCGCGGGTTGATATTGCGGAGCTGAACCAGCGCTATTACCAGTAACACCACTACCATAAACCAAATTAGGATTAAGGCCAGCTTGCCGAAGACGGGACATTTGCGCAGTCGGTGAATTATACTGATTCTGCATGTTCCACATTTCGACACTACGGGCATAAGCCTTTTCATTCTCGGCGGTTTGCCAGTTGTTCTGGTATTTAGCCAACTGCATGTTCTGAATATTAGCCTGTCGTTGGGCATTTGCACCAATCATAGAACCAGCAAGAGAGCCAAGACCACCAACTATAGCACCAATAGGCATACTAATCAATTTTAAGTGATTCTAAATAATACGCATTGATCTCCTTTACGGTATGATCACAAACGAGAAGAGCTACCAATTTTCTACCAGCATTATGTGCTTGTATAATATCACGGGCAGAGAATTGTATACTACGAAAGCGTTCAACACCTTCTACATCAGTAAATTGTACATGAAAATAAAACCGTCTCATTGTCCTTTTAATTTAAGGCTACCGAGATTCTTTTAGAACTAATATCATTTTAAACATTGAAAACACAAAGATGTGTGAGCCTGCTTGTTTCATTGAATAAGAAGTTATTATGAAAATCAGAGTAATTCTTTCAATATCATGGAACACAAATTATGATTCAAAAGAATCAGACCTATTAGCCTAATCCTGTTGCCGGAGCCTCTGTGATTGTTAAAAGGAACCACTAACGGCATCATGACGAATATGGATGATAATCTTCGTTCAGTGGTAGTCCATTGGTTTTGAACGATGGCATGGAAGGTGGTATCAACGCTGTCAACCCGCAGGATATTGAGAATATTTCTGCTTTGAAAGATGCTGCCGTTTCTTCCATTTGCAGGGTTTGTGTTCCTTTGGTGTAATTATTACAAAAAGCGGTAGAACAGGAAAACCAGTTGTAAACAACAATAATAGCTTTCGATGGAATGATTCGGTAAGAACCCAAACCAAATGGATTCATATTCAAAAATACAGCATTCGTTCCGAATGGTCCGGGATGGCCGGGAAAAGAAAAAGGAGCCTGCTAACCCATATATGGATATGTTCTTGGCTGTGGATATATCGTCTTATAGCGAAGTGCTGTATAGTAAAGGTCTCGGCTAGGTACATTGTGTCGGTGTAGGAGCGTGGTTAGGCGATTATGGTGTCGGTGTGACCCGTGGTATGGTCGATGGTTTTTTAATGGCAAACGGTCAGCCGATCGATGTTATACAAGGTTGGATTGACCAGTTGCCCAGCGTAATAAGTCTCTCCTCTCCCCAGTCATTTTTGGCCTCTTCGCTCATAACAGTAGCAGCGATTGTCTTATTATAATCTGTATCGGGATGAGCACGTTCGCGAAAAGCTCTCCAATAGCTCTGTGCTTTGGCATCCAGATTTCCATTCTTTTCATAACATGCTTCCATATAGTTTAATAAGGCATCTGATGCACGATTCGCAATCGTTTCATCACTCAGATAACCATTTCCTGCCGCATCCTTTTTTATTTTTTGTTCCCGAATCGAAAAAAAAGTTTCTTGTATTTCTCCATTTGTCTTTTCTTCTTGTTTCTCTGTCCTTGTGAAACAATTTGTCAATATGTTTTCGGATTACTTTTTCAGCATGATCTGCTTTTACCCGAAAGGTTAAATACAAAACAACTTCTCTTTTTTTGTGTTACATATATCAAAAAAGACGTTGGTTTCAGCCAAGACATGTATCATAATTTAAACAAAAAACATTAGTTATGTTGAAAAGAATTAAGCCTGTCAGCATGGTTTTGCTTGCGAGCACGTTATGTTTCTCCGGGAATATATACTCGGCTTCAAGTGCAGGTAATCCAGACACTGACATTTCCCAACAAAATGCAAAAGTAACGGGAACCGTCGAAGATGCTTTGGGACCGGTTGCCGGCGCGTCTGTTGTTATAAAAGGAACCACCAACGGGACAATGACCGATATGGATGGCAACTTTACGTTGGATGGGGTAAAAAATGGGGATATTATCCAAATATCCTTTATCGGTTACGCCACACAGGAGATTCCTTATGCAGGACAAGCCTCTTTGTCTGTACATCTTGAAGAGGACACGCAAAAATTGGATGAAGTAGTCGTGACTGCTTTGGGTATGAAGCGTGATAAAAAAGCGTTAGGTTACGCCATGCAGGAATTGAAGGGAGACGAGTTGTTGTCTTCCCGCGAACCAAATTTGGCCAATTCGTTGTCTGGTAAAGTTTCCGGTTTACAGATTGTACGCTCCAGTAACGGGGTGGGAGGTTCTTCGAAGATCGTGCTCCGTGGTAACAGTTCGCTGACCGGTAGCAATCAGCCATTGATCGTGGTGGACGGTACGCCGATGGATAATTTTACAGGCGGTGTGGATGATGTTTGGGGTAATTCCGGAGCCGATATGGGTAACGGCCTTTCTGATATTAACCCTGAAGATATCGAATCGATGACGGTCCTGAAAGGAGCTTCGGCAGCTGCACTTTACGGTTCGAGGGCCGGTAACGGCGTGATCCTGATCACGACCAAATCGGGACGGAAAAACGAAGGGCTGGGGATTACGGTGAATGCTGGTATCACGGCTGAATCCATTTTCTTGAAACCGGATATGCAAAACAGCTTCGGACAAGGATCGGTCGGAGTTTATGACAACCAGTCCCGTTTGAGTTGGGGACCGAAAGCTGAAGGCCAGACTGTGACGGATTGGCTCGGACGCCAAGTGCCTCTCCAGACATATGATAATATCGATGCTTTCTTCCATACAGGAACCTCTTTTAACGAAGGCGTCAGTTTCCAGCAGAATATTAACGGAACTTCTGTCTTCGCATCTATTAACCGTTCGGATGATGCCGGTATCACACCGGAATCGAAACTGAATAAGACGAACGTTACGTTGCGTGCCACCACATTCTTCGATAAGACGGAGAAATGGAAGGTGGATGCCAAAGTGAACTATATAAATATGAATGCCCATAACCGCCCGATCCAAGGCGTGAACCCGTCAAATGCGTTCAACACGATATACGGTCTGCCTCGTTCCTTGAATGTTAAGGAATTTAAGAGCAGCGTGGATGAAGAAGGCAATATGATCTGGTGGGATGCCTCCAAGAACCCGCAGGAAAACCCGTACTGGGTGACCAAATACCGGCAGAACAATGATACCCGTAACCGTCTGTTGGGTAACGTATCGTTGAAGTATGCGCCGACCAACTGGTTCGATATCGAACTGCGTGGGGGTACCGACTATTATACGACGACCAAAAATGAGAAAGTATATGCCGGCGGTAACACCTCGCCCCGCGGCCTGTATAATGAAGGTTCTGAGACATTCTACGAAAATAACTACAGCTTCCTGGCTACCGCACGCAAAGACAACCTGCTGGACCGCTTGGGCGGTTTCGTGACATTCGGAGGTAACCTGATGATGCAGCAGCGAACCAAGATGAACGCTTCGGCTGGTGAATTGCTGGTTCCGGACCTTTTCTCCTTGAACAACGGCATTAATAAACCGACCGTTACCTCCGAGTTGATCCGCCGGAAGATGAATTCCCTTTATGGATCATTGCAACTGAACTGGGACGGCTATCTGTTTTTAGACGTGACAGCCCGTAACGACTGGTCATCTACTATGTCCAAAGACAATCGCTCTTATTTCTATCCTTCGGTCAGTCTTTCTGGTGTGATCTCGGATATGTTACCTAAGATCGGCGGAAACATGCCGGAGTGGTTCACCTTTGCAAAGGTGAGGGCTTCTTATGCGGAAGTCGGTAATGATCTTGATCCCTATCAGTTGTACAATAATTACACGGTAGGAAAAGACGAAAACGGGAATACGACGGCTGCTCCCGGCCAAATCTTGTTTGATTCGAGCGTACGAAGCGAGTTGATCAAATCATGGGAAGCCGGTCTCGACGTGCGTTTCCTGCAGAACCGCTTGGGTTTGGATTTCGCCTGGTATAAGACGAATGCGACCCGCCAGTTGCTGAACCTGCCGCTCGACCCGTTTGCCGGGTATAGTTCCCGCAAGGTGAACGCCGGTAATATCCAGAACGAAGGTCTGGAAATCTCGTTGAACGGTGCCATTTTCCAGAGCCCGGACGTGCAGGGATTCAACTGGAATGCGACAGCCCAGTTCTCCTTGAATCGCAATAAGATCATCGACCTGTATCCGGGCGTGACGCTTTATGACATCAAGACATTGGATGCGATCCAGATCGTGGCGGCACAAGGCAGTTATTATGGTGATATTTACGGACAGACCTTTCTGCGTGTGACGGACAAGGACAGTCCGCATTATGGCAAAGTGATTGTGGGAGACGACGGCCTACCTCTGATCTCTGCTGAAAAGAGCAAGGTGGGTAACCAAAGTCCGGACTGGATGCTGGGTTTGACGAACAGTTTTTCATATAAAGGGTTTAACTTGAGTTTCCTGGTCGATTTCCGTATCGGTGGCGACATCTATTCGGCAACAGCTTCCAACCTATTTGTCCGTGGTAATGCAGCCGGAACGGTTGTGAACGGTGAACGTCAGGATTTTGTCGTGCCTAACACGGTTGTCAGGAAAGACGGAGGATATGTGGAAAACAATGTTCCGGTCACTCACCAGAACTATTGGGAGCGGATCGGATCGACCGGTAATTACGGTTTGCCGGAGGTTTTCACATATGACGCAACCAATATTCGTCTACGTAACATCACTTTAGGATATACGTTCAACAGAGCGATGCTGAAAAAGACGCCGTTCCAGCGTTTGAATCTGTCTGCTACCTGCAACAATGTATGGATGATCCATTACAATTTGCCAGGTATTGACCCCGAATCCGTTTCGGCAACCAACACGAATGCGACTGGTTTCGAAAACGGGGCCGCTCCGACGAGCCGTTCGTTCACGTTTAACGTAACGGTCGGGTTTTAAAAAGCTTACAAAACCTTTCCGGAAGACCGGATGGTCGGTTTTTGATAATTTGCAATCATTTTGTAAAGGATATAAAAAGAAACAACATAATATGAACACAAAAAATAAAATATTAGCAGGCCTATTCTCTATGGCGGCATTGTTTTCTTCCTGTAACGATTTTCAGGAGATAAATGAAGATCCGAACCAGGTGGATGAAAGCAAGGTAAAGCCTGAATGGTTCTTGAATGCCTCGATCGTCGGTGACCAGATGAATCCGGAGATCGCCGAACGTATGTTTATCCTGACTTGGAACCGGGCGTCTCGTTTCAATCGGGGAAGCGGTTTCACGATCGGTACGGATAATAATGATTATATCACGCGCTACCTGAGCAACGACTACGCCGTGAAATGGTTGAATCAGGCGACTAAAGCCGTTCAACTGGGCGAGAAGAAAGTGGCTGATGGTGAAGCTGATCTCTATCCGTATTATAAGAATGTGATCCAGATGGCGCGTATCTGGCGGGCTTACCTGAACTCGGAGGTCTCTGACGGGTTCGGGCCGATTCCGGCGTTGGATGCTTTTTCGGGCGTTCCGGGCGAGTACGACAGTGTAGAAGCGATTTATACTTTTATTCTCAAAGAACTAAAGGAGGCGGAAGCCGCGCTCGACCCGTCAATTGATATGTCTCCGATGTCGGCTGAAGACGCTTTCTATGCCGGAAATGTGAATATGTGGAAGAAATATGCCAATTCTCTGCGTATGCGCTTGGCAATGCGTATCGTGAATGCAAACCCGCAGCTGGCTGAAAGAGAGTTTGAAGATGCCGCTTCCAAAGGATATATTTCTTCACTTTCCGAACTTGCCGGTGTACAGGAAAAGGACGGATGGAGCGACCTGACCAGCGTTATGTCCCGTACCTGGAATGCACAGGCGATGTCCGTTACATTCAAGAATCTCGTGGTCGGCTTGGGAAGTAACGAATTTCCACTACCTGATTCATTGAAAGCACATCTGAAGAACCCGCATACTTACATGGGCTTGTATTTGGATAGGCATTTTCCGTTGACGACGAACGATCCGTGTGCCGGATTTTATTTCGACGGCGTTCCACAATATGTCGATCCACGTGCACCGAAGTTATTTAGTGTAGTAGGATGGAACGATGGTGTGGTTTATTCCGATTATATCGGGGCGGCCAGCGAGGTGAAACCGGTCTCCCTGTTCGATCCGGATGATAACACGAAGCCGATGCTGACAATCGATCCTAGATATACTTGGGGGACATGGGTGGCCGGTGAATGGGATGTGAAAGGTAGTTTGGCTACCGAATTGACCGGAAAAAACTATAACTATCCGTCCATGTCGAAGCAATACCGCATGAGTACTCAGAAACGTGTCTATTTCGGTCCTTGGGAAAGTTATTTCTTGCTGGCTGAAGCCGGCGTGCGTGGTTGGGATGTTCCGGGTTCTCCCAAATCGAACTACGAGAACGGAGTGACTGCGAGCTTCGAGTACCACGGCTTGTTGAGTGAAGTCGGTGCTTATCTGTCTTCTACCGAATATAATCGGATCGGGACATCTGTCAGTTTCGACCATACAACGGAGGCAAAGCCTTATATCGTAAACTATGTTGATCCGTACACAAAAGAGAACAAGACGATGACTTATACATATCCGAAAAATTCCATCTATCGTGGCGGTGCATATAATAACGATGCGATGACGAAGATCTTCACACAGAAATATATTGCTCAGGTTCCCTGGTTGCCCGAGGAAGTTTGGAGCGACCATCGCCGTATCGGTTTGCCTTTTTTCGAGAATCAGGCCGTCGAAAAAGACTATAACCCGTTGAACCAGGTTCCCTTGACAGTTGCCACTTCAAAAGAATGCCGTTTGGAGTTTTATCCGAAGCGTTATCGCTATCCGGCCAATATCCAGACGAACAACCTGGAAGGTTATAATAAAGCCCTCGAACTGTTGGGCGGACCGGATGTGGTGGAGACTGCCTTGTGGTGGAATCTGAAGTAGTGATATGAGAAAAGGTTGGTAGGTGTTCGATGAAGAACTTTCCTACCAACCTTTTTATATGAATGAAGCAAACTGTTTATTGCATGCCTTCTGTCGTTACTTCCTTATTGATCTTTTTCACTAATCCTTGAAGTACAGCGCCCGGACCTAGTTCGATGAAATGATCGGCACCGTCGGCGATCATGTTCTGAACGCTCTGTGTCCAACGGACCGGGGCAGTCAGCTGGGCAATCAGGTTAGTCTTGATTGTTTCAGGGCAGGTTTCGCCTTTCGTGCTTACGTTTTGGTAAACAGGGCAAGACGGTTTGTGGATCGGAGTCGCTTCGATAGCGGCAGCCAGTTCTGCACGAGCCGGTTCCATCAGAGGGGAGTGGAATGCACCGCCGACTTTCAGTTTCAGTGCACGTTTTGCACCGGCTGCCAGCATCTTTTCACATGCGGCATCGATACCGGGTACGGAGCCGGAGATGACAAGCTGTCCCGGACAGTTGTAATTTGCACATACGACGACTTCACCTTCGATGCTTGCGCAGATCTCTTCTACTTTTTCGTCCGGCAATGCCAGAACGGCAGCCATTGTCGAGGGTGTGGCTTCGCAGGCTTTCTGCATCGCCATAGCACGTTTGGATACCAGAACAAGTCCGTCTTCGAAAGACAAGGCTCCGGCTGCAACAAGCGCGGAGAATTCTCCTAAAGAGTGTCCGGCTGTCATATCCGGTTTGAACTGGTCACCTAATGTTTTTGCAAGAATGACTGAGTGTAAGAAAATGGCAGGCTGTGTCACTTTTGTCTGGCGCAGATCTTCGTCTGTTCCGGCGAACATCAGATCCGTGATGCGGAAACCGAGGATTTCGTTAGCCTTTTCAAACATCTCTTTTGCAAGGGAATTGTTTTCATAAAGGTCTTTTCCCATTCCGACAAACTGGGCACCCTGACCGGGAAATACATACGCTTTCATTTTTTCTAATCTTTTTCTAATTTCAGTTTTTTAAGATGGCGCAAAGGTAATAAATTTAGAATAATTGGGGTACTATTCATTACAAATTGTATCTTTGCCCCATCGATAACAGGAATATTAACGACTAATTTATACAATATCATGGATCAATTATTATTTCTTGGAAATTTAGGAACTGGCGAGATTATCATCATTGCCATTATTGTTTTGTTACTTTTCGGTGGTAAAAAAATACCTGAACTGATGAAAGGTATCGGTAAAGGTGTGAAAAACTTTAAAGACGGTGTAAAAGGATTAGAAGACGACATTAAGATAGACGATACCGATAAAAAGTAAAAGATGGCAGAATTAGAACAAGAAGAAATGTCCTTCTGGGACCACCTGGAGGCACTTCGTTGGACTCTGTTCCGTTCTTTTTTAGCGCTCTTTATCTTTGCGATAGGCAGTTTTGCCTTTATGCGTGGTAGCGATGGTATATTTGACCGCGTAGTATTGGCACCCTGTTATTCCGATTTTATCTTTTACAGATGGTTGTGCGATTTGAACCAGTGGTTGGTCAATGTCAGTCCGTGGTTTGATGTTCTGCCTGATTTCTGTAATGATAATTTTCATGTGGATGTGTTTAATATCAGATTGGCATCTCAGTTCTTTACTCACATGACCACCTCGTTCTGGTTGGCACTTGTGCTTACTTTCCCTTATCTGATGTGGGAAATCTGGAAGTTCATTAGTCCGGCTTTGTATGAGAATGAGAAGAAAAATGTCAAATGGGTATTTCTTTTGGGAACAATCATGTTCTTTATCGGATGTGCTGTCGGATATTTTATGGTATTCCCGATGACGCTGCGCTTTTTGGCAACTTATCAGTTGAGTGCCAATATAACGGAACAGGTCTCTTTGGATTCGTATATGGATAATTTCCTGATGCTGATCTTTGTGATGGGAATCGTTTTTGAAATGCCGTTGGTTTCGTGGCTGTTGTCGAAGATCGGTTTGTTGAAACGTTCGTTCTTCCACAAATATAGACGGCATGCTATCGTGGGGTTGTTGGTTGCTGCTGCATTTATCACCCCAAGTAGTGACCCGTTCACATTGGGTATCGTATTCTTCCCGCTGTATGGATTGTTCGAATTGAGTGCGTTCTTTGTGAAGAATGACACGAATGGAGATGCAGATGACGAGGATGAAGATAGTACGGAAATCGCACCGGCCTAAAACTACGGACATCGTAAAATAGTTATAGAAGAGACGTACAGTTTTTATTGTACGTCTCTTTTTTTATCTTTGTCAAGACTAAAACATAATGTAAACATGAGGCACATATCCTTATTGGCGGTCTCCTTGCTGGCTCTGGCAGCCTGCACGCCGGAAAAACAACAGGAGGCGGATGATTATACACAATATGTAAATCCTTTTATCGGGACAGACTTTACGGGTAATACCTATCCGGGAGCGCAAGTCCCTTTCGGAATGGTTCAGTTGAGTCCTGACAACGGGCTTCCCGGTTGGGACCGTATTTCCGGTTATTTTTATCCCGACACGACTATCGCCGGTTTCAGCCATACCCATTTGTCAGGGACAGGTGCGGGCGATTTGTACGATATCTCTTTCATGCCGGTGACTCGTCCGTATAAGGAGGCACCTGCTCCTTTGGGTGTCTATTCGACTTTTTCGCACAATGACGAGATGGCTTCGGCTGGCTATTACCGTGTGCTGCTGAAAGATTACAATATTAATGTCGAGTTGACCGCGACTGAACGTTGCGGTATTCAGCGTTATACGTTCCCCAAAGCAGAGGCATCCGTATTCTTGAACCTCAAAAAGGCGATGAACTGGGACTTCACGTTGGATTCGTATATAGAAGTGGTCGATTCGATGACGATCCGGGGATATCGTTTTTCGCAAGGCTGGTCTCCTTTGCAGCATGTTTATTTTGAGACTCGTTTCTCGAAACCTTTCATGGCTTGCCATATGGACACAACTTCTATCGTAACGAAAGATCGTGGCAGGATCGGTACGGGCTATATTGCCCGTTTCGATTTCAATACGGAGAAAGATGAGGAAATTTTAGTAACGACTGGTATATCCGGTGTCAGTATGGAAGGAGCAGGCAAGAACCTGCGTGCGGAGGTTTCGAAAGACGATTTCGATTATTATCAAGCGCAGGCTGCCAAAACATGGAACAAGCAGCTTTCTAAAATAGAGGTGAAAAGCTCGGATACTGATGATCTGGTGAAGTTCTATACTGCTTTGTACCATTCCATGATCGCTCCGACAATTTACAGTGATGTGGATGGTTCCTATTACGGCCCGGATCAGCAGATCCATAAAGCGGACGGATGGACGAACTATTCCACTTTCTCGTTGTGGGATACTTATCGCGCTTCTCATCCGCTATTTACTTATACCGAACCAGAACGTGCAAATGATATGATCAAAGGTTTCTTGAAATTCTATGAACAGAACGGGGCTTTGCCATTGTGGAATTTGTATGGCTGGGAAACCAATATGATGATCGGATATCATGCCGTTCCCGTAATTGTGGATGCGTATCTGAAAGGTATCGGCAATTTCGATTCGGAAAAAGCACTTGAGGCCTGTATTGCTACGGCCAACCGTGATGATTACCGGGGAATCGGTGATTACAAGAAGTTAGGGTATGTCCCAGCCTACGGCGATCCCAAGAAATGGGAGAACTGGTCGTTATCCAAGACATTGGAATATGCTTATGATGATTATTGTATTGCAACAATGGCAAAGAAGATGGGCAAGAAAGAGATCGCCGATGAATTCTACAAACGTGCTCAGAACTACCGGAATGTTTATAATCCGGCCACTTCTTTTATGCAGCCGCGTGACGAGAAAGGGAACTTCGCAGCAAACTTCAGCCCCGACGACTATACCGAAGATATCTGTGAAAGTAATGGCTGGCAATATTTCTGGTCTGTACAGCAAGATGTCGATGGTTTGATTGGCTTGGTCGGAGGTACGGAGCGTTTTGCCCAGAAACTGGATAGTATGTTCACTTATAATCCTTCTGCGGATGAAG
>ERZ773277.2671-NODE-2671-length-11559-cov-64.753042_pt1 | contig 11559 bp, 9 predicted proteins | sample MGYA00511957_ERZ773277 | MGnify/ENA primary metagenome ERZ773277 (study PRJEB29015, sample SAMEA2737800) | human gut metagenome | biome: human gut; feature: human-associated habitat; material: faeces | place: China | collected 2012 ... | reverse complement strand
TTCAAGGCTCCCCATTCCAATCCACCTCTCCCACCTCACTCCCATTTATCACTTCTTGCATCAATTATCCGTTCCTCATCCGCAAGGCGTCTCTTGGAAAGAGACAGGAAATATCACTTTTGTTCTTCCTAGCCCAAGGCAGGGCAAGAACCCGGAAATCTACAATTACTTCGGGCAAGACAGTATTTTTATTATCGAAAAGGAAATTGAGGTGGAAATGAAAGCAGAGCTTTATTCATTCCTGTTGGAGAATAAGTTCAAAAATGGGGTGATGTATATAAAGTCAATGCATGAGTTTGTGGTAAAGTATGATATGGCAGAGTCGGTGGAAGAGGAAAGTTTGATGAGAGGGTTTCAGAGGTGGAGAAAGAAAATGAAAAAAGAATAATCAATTCTATTAATAAACAATACTTTTTTCATAGTTATTAAAAATAATAAGAGAATTAATTGTATTTTTGCTCAATCTAAATTAAGTGTAAGATTATGTCTCAAATACCTTTTACTGTTTCTGCAAGAACTGCTAAGCTCATTGGACAAGAAAACTTCTCCAATGCAGAAGGAGCCATTATTGAGTTAGTAAAAAACACATATGATGCAGACTCCCAGTATTGTTTCATACTTTTTGAGAATATAGGCACCCTAAATGCTACAATTTACATTATTGATTTCGGATGTGGTATGAATGATACAACAATACAAAATTGTTGGATGACAATAGGAACTGATGATAAATTATTTAATATAAAATCAGATAATGGCAGAATAAAAACTGGAGCTAAAGGTATTGGACGATTTGCATTAAATAGATTAGGGAATTACACTACCATGTATACTGTTCCTGAAAAAAGTGATATAGGATATAAATGGACTGTAGATTGGAGTTACTTTGATAAACCAGGTATTACAGTATCAGATATTTACGCATCGATAAACAATATTGATCCGAAAGATGTAAAAAGCAAAATTTATCACTTAATTGAAGAAAAAAAAATCATAAAAGAAATTCCACCATTCCAAAATGGGACTGTTTTAGAAATAACACAGTTAAATGATGTTTGGGATATAGAAGCAATTAAAAGCTTATCTGCAAACCTAGAAATTTTAGTTCCTCCTTTTAATACAGAAGAGTTTTCAATATTTTTATATTCTCCTTTTACGGATTTAAAAGGTAAAATAAATAAAAGCGAAAGCGATGATTATGATTATAAAATCTCTTCATCTTATAAAGCTGACAAAGACCAAACTCTAATTATCAATATAACTCGAAATGAATTAGTTACTTCTGCTCTTGAACAAGAATATAAAGAATTATTCAAGTATGAAACAATGCAGAAATACCCTTATACACTCGAAGATTTTAAACATAAAACTATTACTATAGAAACCCAATTAAACAAATTAAAGGGATTTAGCAATATAGATCATAGTTTATTGGATAAAATAGGCAAATTTCATTTTGACTTTTATTTTATAAAAAATACAATTTCGGATAATATAGGAGAAGATAATTTACAAAAATACCCATATAAAACCTTTCAAAGTTCAGTAAGAAAAAACTGGTTAAAGAAAAATGGGGGCATTAAGATATTTAGAGATAACTTTCGTGTTCGCCCATATGGAGAAAATGGACAAGATTGGCTCAAATTAGGTGAAAGGCAAGCACAAAGCCCTGGTGGTGCCGGACAAAAACTAGGTGGATATAGAATACGTCCTAACCAAATCGCAGGAGCCGTACAAATTTCACGAATTGATAATCCATATTTTCAAGACAAGTCAAGTCGTGAAGGATTACAAGAAAACGATGTTTTTAGTCTGTTTTCTAATATCATTATAGAAATAATCTCTTTCTTTGAGAAAGATAGGAATACAATAATGTATTATCTATCACAATTATACGAACTAAAAAATCCGAAAGGAGTAGCCCGAAAAAAAGCTGATGCTCTTATAAAAAATGATTCCGAAAGTTCCGACTCTCCTCAAGAAGATATTGATTCTTTAAAAGAAGGATATAAAGTAGCAACAGAAGAGCTAGAAGAAAAAGACAATGAACTAAGAATGCTTAGAAACTTAGCTAGTACAGGATTGATAATTTCTTCTTTTGCGCATGAACTTAAAAGTTTGGCAGGCATTCTATCTTCAAGAACAAACGATTTGTCTACCGTATTACATCAGTATTTAACAGAAGAACAAATGAAGGGAATTATTAAATTTGAAAACCCTTTTTATTTACTAGAAATAATTCAGAAAGAAGATAGAAACATCAAACATTGGTTAGATTTTGCATTAAACTCATTAAGAAAAGACAAAAGAAAAAAAATTATTTTATCAACTTACTTTGACTTATTTAAATCAACATGGATAGCAGCTGCTACTGATAGTAACATCTCTATTGAATTACATAATTTAGAAGAAAATAATTTAACATCAATTAAAGCTCATGAGGTAGACCTGGACACTATTTTCAATAATCTCTTAACTAACGCTTTTTATTCAATAAAAGAAAAGAAAGATAAAGTCAACAGAAGATTAGACATAAAATGCGTAGTAGAAGATGATTTAGTACATATAATTTTTCAAGATACAGGTCTAGGACTTGCAGAAGAATACAAACATAATCCTGAAGAAATTTTTAATTCATTTGAATCTTCCAAAAAAGATAGATTAGGAAAGCAAATTGGTACTGGATTAGGTTTATATATCGTTAAATCTATTATTAGTGAATATAACAATTCTGCTATAAGAATTGTTAGAGATATAGAAGATGGTTTTGCCATTCAAATAACATTTAAAAAAGCAGATTAAAAATTATGAGCAAAAAATATAGAATAGGGTATTTAGATGAAGATGAAGGCTATCAAGCCAAATTTTATCAAGCTTTTAAAAATGAATTTGATATTAAAATTCTGCCCATAGAAAATATTAATAATGTCTATGACGTTTTACGTTTCATTAATGATGAAGAACTAGATGCATTAGTCGTAGATTATCGTTTAGCTGACTCTGGACAACTAACATTTAATGGAGATAGCGTAGTTGACCTTATCAATTCACAAAAAAAATACTTTCCATTAGTCATGCTGACCTCCTATGCACAGGACGCCATAGCACACATGGAAGACGTATATATTGTTAAAGACAAAGAGGAAATTGAAAGTTCGGCCAATCTTTTTTTAAAGCAGCTAGAAACTGCCATAGATAGATATCAAACAAAAATCATAACAGCCGAAAATAAAATAAAAGAGCTAAGTGAAAAAAAAGTTTTATCTATTCAAGAAGAAGAAGAATTACTGCGTTTACATATTTTCATGAATGAAGTCGATCCGGAAGCTAATCAACTACCAGCAAGTTTATTAACGTCAAGCGCTATCAACAATATCTCTGACTTAGTAAAGGAATCCAAAGAACTACTATCTATTCTCAAAAAGAACAAGGAATGAAATTTAGAGAAACAACACCTAAAAGACAAAATATAACAAAAGAGGTATCCGACTATCATGAACATAAAATTAATCTCCAGAAAGATTTTCGTGGGCATTGTGGATATTGCAACGATAGAGATTGGCCTAGAAGAGAGTTCTTTGAAATAGACCATTTTGTACCTAAAGTAATGTTGACTACTATCAAAGATACTGATTATTCCAATCTTGTTTATTCTTGTCGTTCATGCAATAATGCGAAAAGAAAAAAATGGCCAACAGGAAAAGAACACATACATAATGATGGGAATCAAGGTTGGATAGATCCGTGTTGTGACGAATATGATAAACAATTTGAACGAGAAGAAAATGGCAAGATTATACCTGTTACACCCCTAGGCAAATGGATGTATGATGAGCTTAAACTTCATAAAAGACAGCATCAAATATTGTGGAACATAGAACAATTAGATGAAACGTTAAAAGCTCTAAAACCATTCATCGACTTTCCTGAATCTTTAGATTCCTCAATTTGTATCAGAATAATTAAAATATATAACTCTCAACATAAACTGTTAGAAGAATTATACAAGATATGAATAGTAAGAAAAAAACAGGCTCATACTATACGCCATTAGATTTAGCAGATTTTATTGTTCAACATTTAAAACCATCTTTGAATGATACTAATTCTATACTTGAACCAAGTGTAGGTGACGGTGCGTTCATTAAAACTATAATTGCAAACAATATTCCAGTAAATCAAATCTCAATAGTTGATATTAACGATGAGCATTTTAAAAATATTCAAAGTATAATCCCTCAAGAAATTAACATAAATACGTACAAAGAAGACTTCTTAGAATACAATAATGAGAACAAATTATTTTCATTAATTATAGGAAATCCTCCTTATATAAAAAAGAATCTATTGCAAAAGGCCCAAATAGACTCATGCAAATCTATTCTGACAGCAGCGGGGCTTAAATCTTCCGCAAAAAATATATGGACAGCTTTCTTTATAAAAAGTATATCATTGCTGGATAAAAATGGAATACTTGCTATGGTTCTACCTGCTGAATTACTACAAGTAAGTTTTGCAGAAGAGCTGCGTCATTATATTCTTAACAAATTTCAAAGAATAGAAATTATTACATTTGACAATTTGTTATTTGAATGCAAAGGGCAAAATACAATCATATTTATCGGATATAAAGAGTCAAAAAACAACGGCGTCTATTTTTCAAATATAGAGAACTTATCCGACAAAAAATTAACACTTAATCAGAACAATTATATCACACATAGTCCTTTTAAATGGAGTCACCATTATCTAGATACTGAAGACTTACAGTTTATTGAATTATTATGTAAAAAGATTAAGCTCATTGGAGATTATTGTGAAACTAAACCCGGTATTGTATCAGCCGCCAATAGCTATTTTATAATAAATGAAGAGACTGAAAATAAATTTCATCTACATAAATATACTCTCCCTATTCTACAAAGAGGACTATTCGTAAATGATGATATTATATATACCAAAGAGGCATATGCTAAACTGATAAAAGAGGGAAAGCCATCTAAAATATTATGCTTCACAGAAGATAATACTAAAAACATCAATTCTCATGTACAATCATATTTAAATATTGGTTCGCAAATGGACTTTGTTAATGGTTGGAAATGTAGTAAAAGAAAAATCTGGTATATAATACCCAATATATCAACTATTCCAGACGCCTTCTTTTTTAAAAGATGCCATCAATACCCTAAACTATTGATAAATGAAGCGCAAGTTTATGTTACAGATTCTGCTTATAAAATTTGCATGAAGACAGGATTCGATTTATCCAGTTTTATATATTCATTTTATAATACTTTGACTATTGTATGTTCTGAATTATTCGGAAGATATTATGGTGGCGGTGTTCTTGAACTTATACCAAGCGAGTTTAAGCGTCTACCTATTCCATATGTAGCCATTAACGAGAAAATATTTCAACAATTCTACAATAGGGCAAAAAAGGCAGCAAACATAACAGAAATATTACAAGAAAATGATAATTATATATTGAAAGATAATTTAAAATTAACAGAAGAACAAATCATTAGATTACAAAAAATCAGAACTCAATTATATAACAAAAGACTAAAATTATAATTTTAAAGGTAAGCTCCCGATAAAGTACCCCGTATAAAATATAGAATCACTATATAAATCTAATAAGTTTATAGCGATTCTCTGTTTATACAGAACTAGAAGGGGGCTTACATTACAACTGTCTCAAATCAAACGCATAACTATAATCAATCAAGCTATGCTGTTTTTCATTTTGGCGCCACGCTTCTTCAGCATGACTCATTTCTGAAATTTCATTAGCCTTACTCTTCTCAAAATGAACTAATACACATTGTAAAACCTCTAATTCTTCAACTGTAAATAAAGACTGTTCAAATTGCTCAACAGTTGTAATCATACTTCCAGAATAACCATTTCCCAAATTTATGATTTCCTTTTTTAATCCGTCCAGATTCTCATATATAGTACTATAACGTACAGGAACAGGCCCATAACTTATAGCTTGGTATTGTAACCCGCTAATACCTTTACCATATTTCTTATAGGAAAGAAAATCAGAATAAAATAATAATTTATTTAGTTTTGTTTCAAAAACTCCTTGTAATGCAGATGCAAAAAAGACAATAATCTGCTTAACCTTCTCGGGAATGACAGAAGCATACCCATTCATACTTGAACGTAAAGACAAATGGTTGTGAAATATAAATTCATTTATTTTATTCTCAAAACAAGAATTATTTAATAACAGTTCCTTTACCCTTTTTTCAATTTTAAGTATCTCATCATTTGGAAACTGATTTTGAGCAAGTTTCAGAATTTCCAAAAAGAAATGAGGATCTTTCAAAGCTGAAATCATTTTTCCATTAGACACACTAGGCATCTCTCCTTCTTCGTATTTTCTATATTGGTTATCTCCGAAACCTAAAAGTTTAGACATACGAAGTGCAGATATACCATATAATTCCCGGACCCTTTTTATTTCATCCGGAAATGGTATTGCATATTTCTGACGATACAAATTATAAACTTGATTCATATTCAGTTGATCAAGTTCAGTTGTAGTAAACTCTTCATTTGTATCCTTACATCTATAAAAATGATATACTATCTCAAAATTGTCTTTTCGAAATTCAAATGATTGCTTCTCATGACACAATGCAGCGTCACCACCTGTAAACGGACTTTTCATAACTTCTACTTTTTATTTTTGAAAGGATGTTCTATTTTTCTCTCTGCCAAATGAAAGGAGACACAGATTGGAGAATTTGCTCCAGTACCTTTACTTATTTTGATATAAACCTCCTTTTTATCTACGGACTTGCCAAACTCCCAAAGTTCTCCCATATAATTCAACTTATCTTCCGTAGGACCTTTATAATAGTCCTCAACTGTCAAAGACATTATTATCTTTTCACGCATAATTGCCGAAATTTCCAAATCAAGCAAAGCTTGCATATTCTTCTTTCTATCTATACGAAAGATAATCCCGAAAGCCCTAGCCTTATCTTTAAATTCTTTCAAGAATTTATCGACTGTTTCTATATCCATATCTAAAATATCTTTATGCAAAGATATGAATAATGTAGTATAATGCAACAAATATTCAACTTTAAAGTTGAAAAAGAACTATTAAAAGACTATATATTCAAGATATATTAATATTAGTCCGAAAAATTCAACTCGAATCTATTTTCCTACCTTTGCAAAATTAAACATCATAAGAATTATAAAGATATGACGATTCCATACTAAACTCGAAATATTTTCACTACATTCACAGCATGAAATGCAGAATTATACTCGAACTATTAGCAATTCTCTTTTTTACAGGATGTTATAACAGAGAACAAATTTCCCGACTTGACGAGGCGGAAGCACTGTTACAAAATAAGCCGGATAGTGCCTTAACAATATTACAACAACTCAAATCGGAAGGCAGCCAGGCTGAACAGGCCAGGTATGCGTTGCTTTATTCAGAGGCTTTAGACAAAAATCATATCAAAGCAACGAATGATTCGCTGATTCGCCGGGCTTGGGAGTATTACAAACATCATCCCAAAGATTTACGCCGCCAATGCAAGACTCTCTATTATTGGGGAAAAGTCAAACTGCGTGCAGGAGACAAGCCGGGAGCGTTACGCCTTTACCTGAAAGTTGAAGAGAAACTGAAGGATACCAATGAGCCTTATTATGCAGGGCTTTTATACAGTCAGATCGGTGAAGTGTATTATGACCAGATGAACTATAGCCGGGCTTATCATTATTTTCGTGAAGCTCGCAATAACTTCCGGCAGGCTGATAATACTCGCGAAGAAACAAAGGCAACTCTCGATATGGCAGCCGCAACTTTCAATTCGAAAGATATGGAGAAAGCCATGCGGCTCTATTCTGCCGCACTCGATCTGGCCGATGAACACAAGTACGATAAGTTAGCCAAAGCTAGCCTTACCAATCTTGCTTCTCTCTATGTGGTGTCAGGCAAGAAACAAATTCCCCATGACCTGCTGCAACGTATCGAACTTTCTGCCCGGCAAGATACACTATACGGATATCATACATTAGTAGATGTGAATCTACTGAAAAACCGTATAGACAGCGCACGCTACTATCTGGCTCTTGCAGAAACACATTCCACCGATATACGTGACATGGCAGACCTGCAATACACCGCTTATCGGATTGAAGCGCAGGCCAGAAACTTCGAGAAAGCAACCGAGAAGATACATCATTATATCTATCTGACTGACTCGCTGACACGCTCGAATATGCAATTCTCCGCCGGTATGGTGGAACGTGACTATTTCAAGGAACGCTCCAAATTCGCCGAATACCGGATGAAGAACCGTACTACCTGGGAAATTGCCGTAGCAAGTATTATTTTTCTAATAATAGGGGTAGCATACTACATCATCCGTCAACGCCTGCGCCTGCAACGCGAACGTACCGACCGCTACCTGCTATTAGCGGAAGAAGCCAACACCCAATACAAAACCCTGACAGAACACATGGAAGGACAGCGCAATGCGGAAAGCCATTTAAAAGGTTTGGTAGCTTCACGTTTTGACATCATTGACAAACTGGGAAAGACTTACTATGAACGTGAGAATACCGCATCACAACAAGCGGCCATGTTCCACGAAGTGAAACAGATTATCACCGATTTTGCAGAGAACAATGCAATGTTCCAAGAACTGGAACTTATCGTAAATACCTGCCATGATAATGCAATGGAGAAGTTGCGGAATGATTTTCCGTCAATGAAAGAAGCTGACATACGACTGCTTTGTTATATTTTTGTAGGTTTCTCGCCACAAGTAATCAGTTTGTTTATGAAAGATACGGTAGCTAATGTATATGCTCGCAAGTCACGGCTCAAATCACGTATCAAATCGGCAGAAACGGCCAATAAAGAGTTGTTTTTAGCACTTTTCGGATAGGTGTTAGACCTGTGTTAGAAATCTTAGAATACATCTTTCATAATCCATTGAATATCAATACACTTTAAATCAAATTGTTAGATTTGCGAGATTGCATCACAACCTGAATTTGATGCAATCTTATTACTTTTGCATTCGAAAAATTAGAAAAAAGAAAAGATTATGAAGAATATTGTTATTCTATTAAGCGCCATGCTTTTCATGGTAGCATGCGAAAAAGGAAACGAAGAAATGAAAGAAGCAAAAGTAGTGGTATCCGTTTATGATGAGAATGGAAAAATTGCAACGGGCGTTCCCGTAAAAATGTATAATGAAAAGGACTATAAGGTTTTTGAAAAAGATAATTTAACTTTGCCAACTGCAATCATACAGACAAATGAAAGTGGTATGGCCACCTTTGTACTGCCACGAGAGGAATGGTTTGCAACGCAGTCGCAACGGTTCCTGACATTCGTGATACAAGAAGGGGGCGGCCCTGACAACTATCAGATATGGTCTTCCGGCAAAACCGTAGAAGCCGGAAAAGCCGTAAAAGTAGAAATACGTTTAACCCAATTCCCTAACTAAGCCTTTATCACATGAAGCAAACTAGACTTTATATAATTACAACACTTTGCCTGCAAATGGTTCTGGGAGCAATATTACTAAGTTGCAGCACCGAAAATGACGAATACAAGAAAGATTCACCTTCGGCAGCAAATCCTGTTGAACCCATAGGGGCTTCACTTGAAGATTTCTCCATAGAACAATTGCCCGCAAAAACAATTTATGCATTAGGAGAGAATATAGACTTAACCGGCCTTAACGTGACAGGCAAGTATGATGACGGGAAACAACGCCCCGTAAAGGTTACCTCGGAACAGATCAGTGGTTTCTCATCATCTGTCCCTGTCGATAAACAGGAAGTAACCATAACAATAGAAGGAAAACAGAAAAGCTTCTCCGTGCACATTTCTCCTGTCCGTGTAGAAAACGGAGTATTGACGGAAATATTGAAAGGATACAATGAAATCATACTCCCTAATAGTGTGAAATCAATTCCTAAAGACGCCTTTAGGAATAGCCAAATAGCAAAGGTAGTACTCAATGAAGGACTAAAATCGATTGGAGATATGGCTTTCTTCAATTCAACCGTCCAGGAAATTGTGTTTCCATCAACCTTGGAGCAGCTTAAAGAAGACATCTTCTATTATTGCTACAACCTGAAAAAAGCAGATCTAAGCAAGACTAAAATCACTAAACTTCCTGCCAGTACATTTGTATATGCAGGTATTGAAGAAGTGTTGTTACCCGTGACACTAAAAGAAATCGGATCGCAGGCATTCCTCAAGACCTCTCAATTGAAAACCATCGAGATTCCGGAGAATGTAAGCACCATTGGTCAGGAAGCATTCCGGGAAAGTGGTATTACGACAGTGAAGTTACCCAACGGTGTTACAAACATAGCAAGCAGGGCTTTTTACTACTGCCCGGAATTGGCGGAAGTGACCACCTACGGGAGTACTTTCAATGATGACCCCGAAGCTATGATCCACCCCTATTGTCTTGAAGGATGTCCGAAATTGGCTCGCTTCGAAATACCTGAAAGTATTCGGATATTGGGACAGGGATTACTGGGTGGTAATAGGAAAGTGACCCAATTAACCATTCCGGCAAACGTCACACAGATTAATTTTTCGGCTTTCAATAATACAGGTATTAAAGAAGTAAAGGTAGAAGGGACAACACCTCCGCAGGTATTTGAAAAAGTATGGTACGGATTTCCGGATGATATTACCGTCATTCGTGTTCCTGCCGAATCTGTGGAAAAATATAAGAACGCAAATGGTTGGAGGGATTTCACAAACAAGATAACAACGTTCTAACAGTTCTCCAGTTTTTCGATTATAATCGAATAAAGTTGGTTTAATATCGACTTTTCCGGTTATAATCGAAATAACTTAAGAAAACACTATATTTTCGATAATAGCCGGAAAAATCAGTACTATTAGTTTATCTATTTAAATCTCCCCATTCACCCCCAAGCCGAACAGAGCAAAATCGCCCAGACAAGGATCATCCGGAAAGACTGTAGCCAATGCTGCCGTTATCTGACGGGCATTTTTCAAAGAAAAAGTTTCCGTATCCGTCAACTTGAAATAATGTGCTACCCGGCATACATGTGTATCTAAAGGAACAATCAAATCTCTGCGATCAAAACTTTCCCAAATCCCCAAATCGACCTCCGAATCCCGACGAATCATCCAACGCAAAAACATATTCAGTTTCTTTTGAGGACTTTTGGCAGAAACTTCAAGAAATGCACATAACTTTTCCATTGGTATTCCGGGATATAACATCAAAGCTTCCTCCAGACTTTCAAACTGTGTATAAGCTATATATAATCGCCGAAAATATCCATAAAAATCAGCATACGACAACATCCGATAAAAGCTATTGGTTGCTCCTGAAGGAAAATCCTTCTCCCACTGGCAGGACAATACATACTGATAAGGCGAATCTCCCATTAGCCCGTGCAATTCGTCCGCTTTCTTCAAGATCTGTTTGCGATTGCCAAAACTCATAATCGCCGTCAGCAAACCGCTGACTTCGATATCCTGTTTCAGCGTATAACGATGGGGAA
>ERZ773277.2660-NODE-2660-length-11594-cov-2.664616_pt1 | contig 11594 bp, 7 predicted proteins | sample MGYA00511957_ERZ773277 | MGnify/ENA primary metagenome ERZ773277 (study PRJEB29015, sample SAMEA2737800) | human gut metagenome | biome: human gut; feature: human-associated habitat; material: faeces | place: China | collected 2012 ... | reverse complement strand
ACCTGCAAGCCCGCCCCACGCATTTTCCAGAAATGTAAGGCTTAACGCCGGTGCTGCCAGATACGGCATACCGTAAATTTGGTGCAGATTCCAGATATCAATGCCGTAAACCGCCGCTGTCAGCCCTATGGTCAATACAACACAGGCGGTAATCTTCCAGCGCATCACCGCCGCTCTGCCGTTTGGCGCACTGTGTACAATCTGATACATGCCGGTTCTGTACTCCATGGCAATACTTTCAGATACAATAATCATAATTGCCGTTACCAGTGCAAGGATTAAAATAAACTCACGCTGTCTGCTGTATTTTCCGAAAATTTCTTCATATCCTCTGTCGGAAACCAGCCATATTTCCTGTCCGGTTGTTTCCCGTATCTGCTCTGCGTAAGAGAGTTTGCTTTGGTACTCCTGAATCGTATTTACAACCTGTCTTTGATACTGCAAGGCACTGACTGCCGCCGTATACTCTTTTAATTCAATTTCACCGGCCTCATATGCCGCCGCCGCTTCTTCCAATGCTTCCTGCGCCTGCCGGTATGCTTCGAGCCGTTCCTGCACATAATCTTCAATATAACCGTACTCTTTTCCGCCATGCTCTAAATACATTTTGTCATACTCTTTCTGTGCATCGGTAAATGTCATCTGTCCGGTTGTACTGAAATATGCCGCTATGATTATCAGTGCTGCCACCGCCCACAAGGCTTTTCCTGTTATCACCAGCTTATGCAGTTCTTTTAATACCACCGGATATTTTGCAAATACGCGCTGATACTGTCCGTGAACCGCCGTAAACATGCGGGATAACAGTGACACTTTTGTATTCGGCCGCATGGCGGCATAGCGCATTACCGCAAAAATTCCGCAAAACAGACTGCACACCGTTAAGAAAAACAATGCCACGGAAAAGACCGAAAATACATAATTTTGAAACCCCCAGTTGATATACGTGCTGTACAAATCACTGATTTTTAAAAAGCTGACAACATTAATATAATGAAAAACATTATACACGCTCTGCACTTCGATTTTCTGATAGACGAGAATCTCTATGCCGACAAATGCCGCTGTGCAAATCAGCGTATGGTTGCGGTTGCGGAATGCCATAAACAGCGCCCATAAAATGATACTGAATGCCGCTAAAATAAACCATGACAGGAAAAACAGCCGTAAAATATATGCGCCTTTACTGAGTGTATATGTAAATTTTCCAAAATCCACAAAGGTCTGTACCGGATTTGCCAAATCCTTTACTCCGCCGTATAACAGCATCGCTGTAAGAAATGTCGTGCCGTACAAAAGAAAGAGAATCGCAAAGGAACCGCCCGCTAACAACAGCAGTCTTTTGAGGGCAAGTACAGTTCTTCCGTTTGGAGTGTTATGTACAATCTGCCACATTCCGTTTTCACGTTCATCAAAAAGGGAATAAATCACCGCCACCATAAGCGCTGCCGCAATGTAATACATCAGGTTGTAGTGAACAAATGCATCTGCGCCCTTATCGTTGTCTAACTTCAGTTCGACATTCTGTACTCTTTCAAAGTCCTGTGCCGTTCTTAAAATGTTGCTGTAGGAAAATGTATTCTGCTTGGAGAAAATACGGAATCGTTTCATATTTTCTGCGTTTGCCATGACTGTATCAATGGAAGCCTCATATCCGTTCAGATATTCCAGTTTGTTGCGCAGCTGCTTTAACTGTAATTCTAACTGGGTCTGCTGCTGCGCTGTCAGGCTCTGATGATACGCTATCATTTCACGACTGCCTTCATCGACTTCCGATAAAAGTTCTTCCGATGTCTGCTTCTGTACCGCATTTTCTGCCGTCTGGCTGTTCTGCATTTCATTTTGAACAGGTTCTTTCGTTTCTTCCTGACTGTTCTCCTGCTTTAAAATTTTTGCGTATTTACGGTTATTACTGAATTCCGTTCCCAGCCGTTCCTGCGCCTGTTCCAGACTCATATTTTCATAACGCTCAACCAGCTTCTGATACTGTCCCGCCGCAAAAAACATTTCCGTAAGGCTTCTGCCTGCCAGCTCGCTGTACAAAAACAGACACAAATTGCCTAGCACTGCCACCGCAATCAATATCCACATCTTTTTATGAAAAACCCTTTTTACTTCTCCCATACCATTCTCCTGTATATGACAATTTTTAATTTATCAGAATCCACTCAGATTTATCTGATAAATTTTCTTTTTTCATATATTCCAGATTATCTGCATTTTCTTCAAACAAATAGTCTGTATCGCCAAAATAAACGACACCGTTACAGAGAATTTTGGCAATCTGATTCCCTTTGGTATCCAGCACATAACAATATCTTTGGGTGCGTGCTTTTGTTTCTGTGGCTCTGCCTGCGCCGTTGTTAAAAAGATATAAATTTTTTCCGTCATAAGACATTTTGCACTGTATCAGTTCATCTTCCGCCGGATAAATAAGAGTATTACTGCCCTGTGTCATGTCATAGGCATAAAGCCCTATTCCCTGCACAAAATAAAACAGCATCTGATTTTCTGTATCCGCATGATAGTCACAGACATCGGCATCTATAACCTTTCTGGTATCTCCGGTGGCAAAATCATATTCAAACAATCCTTTGTAATCAGATGACACTGCCTTGGTTTCCTTATTCTTTGTATATTCCCGGATAACAAAATATAGTTTATCGCCAAAGCTTCTGCCGCGGTCAATAGAAGCTCCTGTTCCCGTATAGGAAAAAACGGTCTGTTCCGTTCCGTCTGTCAGCGAAATTTTTTTAATAACTTCTTCTGCTTCTTCCTCCTGACCTGCATGTCCGGTATCATCATATGCGTAGACATCATTTTCATGAAAGACAAGTGATATGCTTGATACGCCTGTATTGGCAAATAAATCGGCAATGGTTTCTCTTGCACTTCCGTCTGTATGGATGCGCACAAGTTTTCCCATTCCGCCTTCACATTGAATCAGATACAGATAACCGTTATAGCAGTATATCGTATCGGTCAGATACAATGCCGAACCGGTCTGCTTCATATCACAAAGATACGCATTACAGGTATTATCACTATGCGTACATTCCGGTTTTGCACAGACTGGAACCGCTTCCTGTGTCGTTTCATCAAAAAATGCAATTTTTGAAATTCCGTCTGTTGTCTGAATAAAATAGTAGCCGCCCATGCCCTTTGCAACTGCATGGTTGTCGGGATTCCAGTAGTTCTGCGATTCATTTTGTGTTGTGCCCCACTGCCCGATGGCCACGTTTACTGTATTCTTATCAGGATTTTCACGTACCTGATTTTTCAGGACAAACCCTAAAATTACCGCCGCAGTAACAAGGACAACTGTACACGTTATCATCATTTTTTTCTTCATTGATAATCACCCGCTTTCACGTTCTAAATTAATTTTAATTAACCGGTATCCATTCCTTTGCTGTCAGAATATCAGATTTTTCAATATAATATTTTTGTCCACCGCCCCATGAATCTGCGCCAAAAACATTCTGCTCATCGCCAAAACAGGTAAAATACATACCTTCTGTAGGAATCTTGTTCAATTCATTTCCGTCTGTATCCATAACATATAAATAAGTATCTGTACGCTTGAAAAAGTAAACAGAATATTGTTCATTACTCATATATAAATATTTTCCGTCAAAGGAAAGCTGGCAGATATTTGTTTCATTTTCGACCATTTTATAGATTCTTTCCGCCTTGCTGTCCGACAATTTACGTTTATATAAACCGTCATTAAATACATAATAGTAAAGTGTTTGTGAAGCTTCATCTACTGTATAATCCGTTATGTCCCCGGACGATATATTTTCTGTTTTCTTTGTTGCATAATCATATGCAAAAATGCCTTTACGCGTGTAAGTACGCTCTGCATGTTGTTCTGTACTTTCACGTCCCTCATCTTCCACTAAAAAGAATAATTTTCCCCCATAGCTTTTGGCGGCATGAATCACCGCACCATAACCTGTGTACTCATAGGCATGTTCATCTTCTTTTCCGTCTAACGAACGTCTTCTAAGTACGGCTGTGGATTCCTCATATCCCGAAACACTTCCCTGTCTTTGATAAATGTACACATTTTCATCATGAAAGGTCAGACAATATGCCGGAGAAACAGCTCCGATTTCAAACAGCCTTTTTCTATATGAACCGTCCGGTGCAACCTGCTCAAGATAGGATAAGCCGTCAGTATCATCATTGTAAATCACATAAACCATGCCATTATAATAATAAATTTGCTGTGCATTATATTTTTTGCTTAAATACGCATTGCAATTTTCATCTGTATGACTGCATTCTGCCTTTGAACATAACGGAATTGTGTTTTTAGTTTCATTATCAAGATAGCATATTCTGTTTGTCCCCGCCTCAATTTGTTCTATACAGTAATATCCGTTTTCACATTTTGTAATATACCGCCCAAAGATATTCCAATACGGCTGGTCATCTTCAGTTGAAGGATTCAGTGTAACCGAAGTCTGCTTTTGGGTACATCCAGTGGCAAATATGCTTGTAAATAATAAAATTGTAACTGTGAGTATGATATATCTTTTTTTCATGGTAGTCACCCGCTTTCACTATGCCGCTACTCCATTTCTAATAAATATAACTCTAAATATGCCGGTGTATCAGAGGTTTCATATTTTTGACGTATGCCAAAATATTGTGTATGCTCTGTTCCGTCAACTTCCGTTATATCTGCCTGAATCACTGCACTTTCCAAATCTTTTTTATAATCGTTATAATATTTTTCTATTTCTCCGTTACTTTGTACGGCTATACAAAAAAATAAATAAACAGTCTGCTCTGATTCTCCTTCAATTTCAACAGACGGTTGATACATCGCTTCTAACTCATCTGTTGAAAATGAAAATTCATTTTTTGATAATCCGCCAGCAAAGTTATACAGTGTATACACAACCTTCTGAGTGGTATTTTTTTCAATAATTTCAGGTATTTGAATATTATTGCCGCAAATTAAATACTCTGTTGTAATTTCATTTTCATCAGTTACTTTTTTGTCATAAGAAGCTTTATAGCCTTTTAACATAAATTCTTTTACTTTTTCTTCGGATATGACTTTTTTATCCATTGCCAGATATTTTATCTGATATTGTAAATATTGTTCCTGTATGTAAGTTATCCCGTCTTTATGTGTTTTTTCTATTCTCAGCGGTTCCTGTCTTTTTGTTTCTGTCGATACTGTACTCTCCTGCTTATCTGCATTTTTCGTTTCCCGTATCCCACACCCTGTTATAGAAAATACCAATGCCAGCACTATTCCAATGATATATATTTTTTTCATAATTCCACCTCCAATATAACGACACAGTTCTTACTCCATTGCCTTCCATTCCCACTCACCCGGCAATGATTTATTAATATAACTGTATTCTGAATTTCCCCCGCTTATTTTTTGAATGACCGTCTGCGCAAATAAATAATTGCCGTCACCAAAATAAATCCGCTGTGTCTTTTCCCCTGAAATTTGCTGAATCATATTACCGTTTGTATCAATTACAAAACACTGTTTTTCAACTTCTTTTCCCATTCTTTTTGAAATTGATGCCCACGCACTGTTATCCATATAAATGTATTGTCCGTCAAATGAAATTTCCGGCATTTGATTCTTTTCATCTGCCTCTATAAGCAGCTTCTGTTCTTTAGTATTAATATCATAACTATACAATCCCTTCTCTTTTACAAAATAAAAAAGCTTGTTTGTATTTTCATCTATGCAATACCCCGTAACTTCCTGTTCCAGCACTCTGCCCGCTTCCATTGTATCCGTCCGGTATACATACAGTCCCTTATATGCCTGATTTAATACCACCTTATCATTTACGTTTTGTTTCTGTACATCCGATATAATAAAAAACAACTGATTTCCATAACATTTTGCCTGCATAATGGCACAGCTTGCTCCCGTATACTGTGCAACGACCGCCTGTTCTTTTCCGTCTAAGGAGTATCTGGTAATCGTTTCTGCATATTCTTCTTCCATTCCCAAATGTTGATTCATATTGTATACATAAACATAATCATTATGAAATACAAGATTTGTTCCTGTATCTCCCTGCCCATACTGGTATACTTGTACTATCTTTTCCCGCTGTGCGCCATCGGGTGAAAAACGTACCAAAAATCCTTCACTGTTTAATAAATATAATGAATCTTTATAATAATAAACCGTCTGCATCAAATATCCGGTACCTTTTTGTGTTCCAACATACGCATTGCAGTCTGTCGTATTATGCTGACAATTCGGCAAGGCACATAACGGATAGCTTTCCTGTGTTTCTTCATCAAAAAACATCAAGTAACTGTCACCATTGTCCATATAATAGTAACCACCTTCGCCTTTTGCAAAATTATGTGCCACCGTTCCCCAATAGCTCTGCGAATCATTTTCTGTTTCCTGCACGGTCTGAATTTCAAGCTGCTTTGCCTGATTTAAATCACTGCTTTGCGGCTGTTCACTTTGATTTTTTGCAGTACACGCACTGCACATAAGACATACTGTGAACACTAGACCTATTAATTTTTTTCTCATATACCCACCCCTCTTTATGGCTGTAAAACTCATATTCCATATTCATTTTACAGCCACAAAAAACACCTTTGTATTTAAAAGTTCTTTCTATTCATATAACGTAATTGCACTGTGATTACCGTCATCGTCCCATGCATTGCAGTTTGCGTATGCACTGTCAAAACCGAAATCCATTTCTCCCCTTCATTTAACTATACTTAACCATTCCCACCATTTGCAGAATGAACACGCTCATCATTGCCATATTGATACTGTATCTGTATGACGGCAATTTCATCCATGTAAAAAGGTATGCCAGTATCACCCCTATGATACTGTATACGGCGCTTTTGCAACGATATGCCCTTTTTTCATGTTCGTTTAACGGATTATTACCATTCTGCACCGGTGATAACCAAATAATCATGCCACACATGATACATAGATGTACTATACAAAATATACTGCCGTTTCACAAAACATATGCATTCCAAATCCAATTATCAGAAATAATGCAATATGTCCTAATGATATAACCGCCTGTTTAATTCCGTAAGTTACTATTTCCCTTTCTTCCGGTAAAATAATCTCATATTCAACCAAAATGTCACTAACTGTTTTTCCCCTAATCACGTTTACTTCCCTGATACTTTTTTAACTGCTTACCCCTTTCTGTTACTTTCCCCTGTTTCTATCCTTACATTAACATGGGATTTTTCAAAATCAAGCAATGTTGGTTTATTCTGCAAAATGTTGGTTTATTCGGTAAAATTTTTACATTAATAAAGAATTAATCTGACAACAAATTCCCCATTTTGCGTATCAAAATCTATTACCCCATGATATTGTTCTACAATTTTTTTAATATGTTCCAATCCGATTCCATGCCGGTTTTTATTCTGTTTTGTTGTTTCAAATACATCTTCCCTCCTCTTTAAAACACCGCGATATGGATTCTTCACCTTTATGACCATTTTATTTTCATGCTGGCGCATAACAAATTCAATCGATGCATTTTCAATATCTTTGGCTGCCCGAATGGCATTATCCAGTAAATTTCCGGTAATGGTACACAAATCGACATCATTCCACCGGGTGTTTTTTGCGATTGCAACTTCTGTATTTATACAAATTCCCTGTCTTTTAGCTTCTTCATATTTATAAGAAATCAGCGCATCCAATGATACATTTCCCGTTGAAATCCGATACCCCCCGTTATCGGACATATCTAAAAAACGTTGTACATAGTTTATGACTTCTTTATCCTGATTTTGTTCCGCCAAAAGGTATATAACCCCAAAATGATTTTTCAAATCATGTCTTAATGCCCGTGTATTTTCAAAAAGCTCCTCATAATGGTAAAGCTGCTGTTCGTAATTCCTGTTCTGCTCTTCTATTTTATTTTCCTTTATCTTTTCAGCCATGAACTGCGACAATACATCATATAGATAAAAAACAATAAGATTCATCAACAGTAACAATACAAAACTCACACCCGTAATCAGATTATATTTTTCCGGCAGCATACAAAGCACCGCCGCAATATAAATTGAAAATACAGGCAGTAACAGCAGCAATACCCAATACATTCCCGGTATTTCTTCTCCCTGACCGGTCCGTTTTATTTTCTCGGTTCCGAGTACAATCGGAAAACAGGAAATATTTGCAATAAAATACTGAATCATCGTGTAATCTTCCATATTCTGACTGGTAAGCTCCGGCATGACATTTACCGATACAAGCACTGCTATTGCCTCTGTACAGATTGATAAACCCAACTGTACCATGACATAAAACATTCTTTTACGGAATGTTGCCTGATATATGTATGTAACCGCCATTAAACTGACAATATTTACCGCTAATGTAACAACCGGTATACAAATTTGAATATATACGACTGAATTTATTACATAATATATCAGATATATAAAAAATACATATTTCTTATTAATTTTATATTGGGTAAAAAATATATTATAAAACCGATATATTAAATACACTCTGAATATATTGGTAATCAAATATCCTGCTGTTCCCATATCCTATCCCTAATCCATAAATTTTAAATACGTTCTCTGCGCCTCTTTCTGATAACTCCGGCTTGTATAATATATCTTTCCGTTACTCATCTGTATCCTGTCTTTATGAAACTGCCGGATATATTCCATATTGAGGATAACTGCCTGATTTATCTTTAAAAATCCGTGATGTCTGACCTGTTCTTCTATCTGTTGCTCTGAACCGTTCTTCGCCCTCTGTTGTTGTCATGAGAATATATCTTTTATCAGTTTCAAAGGAAATAATTCTTCCAACGCTGACTGCATATATCTCATAATATTTTCTGTAATAAAATTTATGTTTACGGACAGTCCATTTTCCATATGCCATTGCAATACATTCCCGCACCTTTGCTTCATTTAACGGCTTTGCTAAAAAATTTAGCGGCTGAAAATCAAACAATTCGCGCTCATATCCTTCTTTTCCGGTCATATATACAATCTGCATCGTATCATTATGATCTTCTTTCCGGATTTTCCTGCTGATATCTATTCCTGTCATATCCCCCAGTTCAATATCCAAAAATAGTAAATCCACATTATTTTTTGCCATATATTCCATCAACTGTCCACCGGAATAAAATCCCTTTACTGTCTGTATCTGTTTCATGGACTGCTGTTCCGCAATTTGAACAAGCTGTGCTGTAATTTCTTTCATATCATCGCAAACTGCAATATTAAACACGCTAATCTCCATTCCTGAGCAACTTTTTGCGAAGAAGCGATTTCTCATCTGCTATCATAGGTGTTTGCTTTCGTTCGGAAGCAAACATCTGTGTGAAAAATCAGCACATCAGTGTGATTTTTCGCACTATCCCCTCCGCAAATCACGAACTTTTTCTTTATTTTATCATTTTGTTACCGGATATACAATAGTCATGTCCTACTTTGCAGATATATGACGTACTTCGCAATTTTTAATTCTTTTAATTTTTATATTTAACTTATCATATATATTAAAGATATAAAATCAGACTGCCGCTTTCCGATTTATTGAAGGCATTCAATATATCCCTCACGTTCCGGCGGCAGTCTTTTCATATTACGCAATTCTTTATATTTTATTCTTTATGGCTTTGCTCTATTGCTTCTATTTCTTCTGATTCCACAAACGTTCTGCTGTCGGCTTCCAGTTTTCCGCATAAGATTCGCATTTATCACACAAATGGTCTACGGATTCCATATCCTGATAATCGGTGTTGACAGCTCCTGTTTCTTTAACCATCTGACGGAGTTTTTCCGGATTTTCAAGCATCGGACATGGGCGCAGATGATTGTCATTAAACGGCTGGTTGTCATGATATGCCTGGAAAATCGGACTCTTTAATGCTTCAAGCAGTGTGCAGTCATGAATATTTACATTTGAATAATGAATAAATACACATGGCTCTACATCGCCCTTTGCATTGATATGTAAGTACCGTCTGCCGCCTGCAATACAGCCGCCAACAAACTGACCGTCATTCTGGAAATCCATCCCGAAAATTGCCTTTGTTTCACGGAAATGACGGATTCTCTTATACATTTCCTCACGCTGCTGTGGTGTCGGCAGTAATTCCGGCACTGCGGAATTGCCAACCGGCATATAATGGAAATACCATACAAATAACGCGCCGCTTTCAATCATCATATCATAAAAAGCTTCGCTGCTGATATCTTCAAAATTCCTGCTTGTGTAGCAGGTTGAAATACCAAACGGCAGTTTGTGGGACTTTAATAGTTTCATTGCGTGCTGAACCTTCTGGAATACTCCATCGCCGCGACGTCCGTCATTGGCATCTTCAAAGCCTTCCAGACTGATTGCCGGTACAAAATTCTTTACACGAAGCATTTCCTGACAAAATTCTTCATCAATTAATGTACCGTTTGTAAATGAAAGGAACTCACAATCCGGGTTCATTTCACAAATCTTGATTAAATCCTGTTTACGAACCAGCGGCTCACCACCGGTGTAAATGTACATATAAGTACCGAGTTTTTTGCCCTGCTTTACAATGGAATCAATCGTTTCAAGGCTTAAATTCAACTGATGTCCGTACTCTGCAGCCCAGCATCCTGTACAATGCAGATTGCAGGCTGATGTCGGATCAAGCAGAATTGCCCACGGAATATTACAGTTATTTTCCTGTGAAAGCTGGTCCTGTAACGCACTTCCGTTTAAACTTGCATTAAATATGAAGTTCTGAAAGAACGCTTTTCTTACACCCGGGTCTAATTCATAAAGTCGTAAAATCAACTCATACCAGTTGCCTTTTTCCTGTATTACCTTACGAATCATATTACGCTGTCCTTCGTACCAGCCCTGCGGTGCGAACCGGTCAACCATTTCCATCAACTTTGGAATATTTTCTTCCGGGTCTTTTTCCAGATATTTTAATGCCTGTTTAATACCAAAATCCTGCATTCCCTTTTGTAATTTGTTCGCCATAGTAATCTCTCCATTTCTTCAGTCTCGATATGCGTTAAATTTTACTGTGAAATGAAACAATTTACATTAGACACAACGACATTTTTGTAACAATTTAGGACAAATTTAAAAATTGTTACATTTTGGGACATTTTTGGAAATGTGTGAAATTTTTATAAAAGTTCCCGGCACAAGTATATTTCAAAATTAAATGGATTGGGTAAAAATGAACTTAAAAAACGGATAACAGCTACCCGTTATCCGTTTCTACATATTTTATTAATGCGCCGATGCTCGACTGCAACATTTTAATAAATAATTCCGGCTCTGTACATTCTTTTTCCGACAGCCAGCGCTCCAGCGCCGCAATAAATGCATCCGAATAAAAATTGATGCAGAATTCTTCATATTGCGGGTCTGCCAGAATATTTTTTACAACCATTTTTAACAATGGCTTTAACGTTTCCCTAAAATGTTCTACAAAAGAATTCTGCCCTTCAATCTGCAGTGCCTTTCTGTAAAATGACTGGTTTTCGTAAAAATACTGACAACTGTCCTCCAAAAAACGCCATGACCAGTTTGGCAGATTGTAGTCCCGGAC
>ERZ773277.2658-NODE-2658-length-11596-cov-2.643185_pt1 | contig 11596 bp, 11 predicted proteins | sample MGYA00511957_ERZ773277 | MGnify/ENA primary metagenome ERZ773277 (study PRJEB29015, sample SAMEA2737800) | human gut metagenome | biome: human gut; feature: human-associated habitat; material: faeces | place: China | collected 2012 ... | reverse complement strand
CATTCCGGCAATGATTGTCTGACCTGTTTCCTGATCAGTATGAGCACGGAATGTAGGATCTTCTTCAGCAAGTTTTGCCAAAGCTTCACCCATTTTACCCTGATCGTTCTTTGTTTTCGGCTCGATAGCAAGCTCGATAACCGGTTCAGGGAATTCCATGGATTCCAGAACAACCGGATGTTTCTCATCACAGATAGTATCACCTGTTGTTGTCAATTTGAAACCAACAGCTGCTGCGATATCTCCGGAATATACTTTATCCAATTCACTACGTTTATTTGCGTGCATCTGCAAAATACGCCCGACACGCTCTTTCTTTCCTTTTGTTGCATTGAGTACATAAGAACCGGAGTTCAATGTACCGGAATACACACGGAAGAATGCCAGCTTACCAACAAATGGGTCTGTCATAATCTTAAATGCCAATGCTGCGAATGGCTCATCATCAGAAGATTTACGAACGACTTCGTTACCATCTTCGTCTGTACCGGTGATATCAGGGATATCTGTTGGTGCAGGCATGTACTCGATAACACCATCTAACATCTTCTGTACACCTTTGTTCTTGTAAGCAGAACCACAGTATACCGGAACAGCCTCACAAGCGATTGTTCCTTTACGAAGAGCTTTCTTCAAATCTTCAACGGATGGCTCTTCACCTTCAAGATACTGCATCATCAGATCATCATCCAAGTCACAGATTTTCTCAACAAGGTTTTCATGCCATTCTTGAGCAAGATCTTTCAAATCATCCGGAATCTCAGTGATTTCGATATCCTCGCCCTTGTCATCTTTATAGTAGTATGCTTCCATCTCAAACAAATCAACCAATCCGACGAAATCGTCTTCCTGACCAATCGGAATCTGAACAGGAATTGCATTTTTACCCAAACGATCAATAATCGTCTGTACTGACATAAAAAAGTCTGCACCCATCTTATCCATTTTGTTGATGAATGCCATACGTGGTACATTGTAAGTGTCAGCCTGACGCCAAACGTTCTCAGACTGAGGTTCTACACCAGCTTTTGCATCAAACACACCAACAGCTCCATCCAGTACACGCAGTGAACGCTCTACCTCTACAGTAAAGTCTACGTGTCCAGGAGTATCAATGATGTTGATACGGTGCTCCAATGCACCCGGTTTAGCTTTGTGATGATCTTCCAAAGTCCAGTGACAGGTAGTAGCGGCAGAAGTAATTGTAATACCTCTTTCCTGCTCCTGCTCCATCCAGTCCATTGTGGAAGCGCCATCATGAGTCTCACCGATTTTATAATTCACACCGGTATAGTACAGAATACGCTCTGTAAGTGTTGTCTTACCGGCATCGATATGAGCCATAATACCAATATTTCTGGTACGCTCAAGTGGATATTCTCTTCCAGCCAAAGCCAGTTCCTCCTTTTTCCAAAATAGGTGGCACAAGAATTACCAGCGGTAATGTGCGAAGGCTTTGTTTGCCTCTGCCATCTTGTGCATATCTTCTTTTTTCTTTACGGATGAGCCAGTGTTGTTTGCAGCATCCATAATCTCATTGGCAAGTCTCTCCTTCATGGTCTTTTCCCCTCTCGCACGAGAATAGGTTGTCAACCAGCGAAGAGCCAGCGCCTGACGACGATCCGGACGAACCTCGATTGGAACCTGATAAGTGGAACCACCGATACGTCTAGCTTTGACCTCGAGTTCAGGCATTACGTTGTTCATAGCTTCATCGAATACTTCAAGAGCATCCTTACCTGTCTGCTCTGCTACCTGCTCAAATGCACCGTATACGATTTTCTGAGCAACGCCCTTTTTACCGTCCAGCATAATGTTGTTAATCAGTTTTGTAACAATCTTATTTTTGTAAACTGGATCAGCCAATACGTCTCTTTTCTGAATATGTCCTTTACGTGGCACGTTACTTCCCTCCTTAATAATAATTAATTCACAGGTACTCACGACTTGTGTCCGCACCAGTTTAAAGTTTGCTCACTTTTATATAGTAAGATGCAAAAATTAATCCGGTACTTTTAAATTAGCTTATTTTGCAGCTTTCGGTTTCTTGGCACCGTACTTAGAACGAGCCTGCTTACGATCAGCTACACCTGCGGTATCCAATGTACCACGGATAATGTGGTATCTGGTACCAGGAAGATCCTTAACACGTCCACCACGAATCATAACAACGCTATGCTCCTGAAGGTTGTGGCCTTCACCCGGAATATAACTTGTTACCTCGATGCCGTTGGAAAGACGAACTCTGGCAATCTTACGAAGTGCTGAGTTAGGCTTCTTCGGAGTAGCAGTACGTACAACAGTACAAACACCACGCTTCTGTGGAGAACTCGTATTAACGGACTTTTTCTTCAAAGAATTGTAGGATGACTGCAGTGCTGGAGAATTGGATTTCTTAGCAACCGATTTTCTACCCTGCTTTACTAACTGGTTAAAAGTTGGCATTAATTTTCACCTCCTGTAATCTAATTTGTCATGGTCTGCGGAACTAGTTGTCCTATTTTTGAGGACACAAAAAAGCCCACACGAAACGCATGCTAAATCATTATATCGTGTGGACTTTCCTTTGTCAAGCCGTTTTTTTCAGTTATTTCCATTGATTTGCCATTAAAATAACATCGGAAAATCAATTTTTTTCAATACATAACTCATCGGGTCAAATTTCTGAATCGTCCGAAGAATTTCACTCTGTTTTGCGCACTCCGAAATCTCCCTGCACCACGTTACATCCTGAAACGCTCCTATCACTGCCAGCAAAACCCAGATTAAAACAATTCCGATACAAGCACCGAAAATGGCACCTCCCAGCCGGTTTACGGTTTTCAGCACCGGTATGTGGTCTACTAATTTCAGCACACGGACTACAATCCCCACCGCAATCACTGCCACAAGAAGCGCAATTACATACGCCGCACCGCTTTGCACTTCAGAATTTGCTGCAAACAGCGGTTTTAGAACCGGCACCAAAATCATCGTAAGGACAAGCACCGCAACCATCCGCAAAAGTGAAAATACTTTTAATAAAAGTCCTTTATGAACGCCATCCAGTATGCACACCAAAAAGATTCCGGTGGCAATCAGTTCCACAAGTGTTGTACTCATGTTTTTTCCTTTCTCATTTCGTCTGCAATCGTATTTTCTGTATCGTTGATGAATCAATCAGCGTATAAACCTGTCCGTCTGATGTCGGATACACCGCATCAATCTCCTGCTCAAAATGATAATCAAATTTGTCGTGTCCATTGGTTCTCAAAATATTGCAGGAACGGTTTCCCGTAAAAATAATTTCATCCCCGTACATTTCCATATCTGCATATTCATAAGAAATGTCCTGCTGCATTTTTTCCCTGCCGGACAAATCATACAAATTTAATGTTTGTTTTTTTGCATTTCCCTCTTTTTGCAGGACAAAAGCTAACGCATCATCTCCCACAGCAAGGCTTTTAATTGAATCTGAAAATGTTTTTTCCGTAACAACTTCCGGCTGTTTCATCTGTCCAAAAATGGAATACCCCTTTTCGTGGGCAACCAGCACTTCATCATCCGACACAAATTCAACATCGGCAATCATCTTGTTTCCGAATGACTTTCCGCCTACCAATGTATTTTTGTCCTGTCCAACTTCCGTAAAATTGTAAAAGCTGACTTTCGTTTCAAAATCACTGCTGCCTGCTATCATATAAGAAGTGACAACACTTTTCCCATCCGGTGAAATATCAAAATCAAGCGGATATCCTTCCTCCGAAACATTGGTTGGAATTTCCACCAATAAACTCTCTGCATTGCTGTACGGATTATAAATGTTTAAAACATTGGAATCCTTATCCTGTAGAAGAATCGCAACAACGCCCTGTCTTGCTACTTTTGCACGTACAATCGGAAGGCTTGTCTCAACGGTAACGCCTTCATCTTTTCCATTATAAATATAACACTGTTTCCCGCTCACATCAGCAACCGACACATAATCGCCACACACGTCCACCTGTGGCTGCTTCATTTCATAACCGCCATTCCACAAACTTTTCCCTTCGTTATTAATCTCACTAATACCACTGCGGCTGTATTTTAAAATATTTCCATTATGATACCGGTAATTCACATTGTTACTGTCGCTTCGGTTCACTTTGTTTTTCACTTCATAGCCACGGTAACACCGATTTCCATATAAATAAGAGGCCACACCAAAGCCACCGGCAACAAACATCAGCCCCAGAATCACCAGACCCACAATCCATTTCTGCTTATTTTTCAAAAAGTCTTTCATTTTCTACCCTTCTTGCTCGTACTCGAATCGAAAATTTCTCTGATTACGGTAACTTATATTATAGCATAGAAAAGAATTATTGTGCAACGCCATTTTGCGCAGGCGCCGAAGGTACGGGCGTTGGCGAAACACTCGGCACTGCCGTGGCCTCCTGTGTTGGCGGAACCGTTGTCGGGCACGGCGTAAGCTTTGCTTTCTGCGTCTCCACAATCGTCTTGTCCTGATTTGCGGGATGCGACTGATTCATCGTCTGGATTGTATTCAACTGCTGCTTCACCTGATTGAGCGCAGACTGGTTCTGCATCAGTACAACAAACGCAAACACGACAATCAATGCGGTCACCGCCGCTATGCCATATCCCATATGTACTTCTTTCTGTTTTTTCTTTGTCCGAAATTTTTCTTTTTCCTCCATAATGCCGCGGATATTTCTCACTACGCGGTCATCTTCCTGCTCCACAATATGAACATGACGATTATTTTCCCTCTCCATATAATGAAGCATCTCCGGATTTTTCTCATAATAAATATAATAACCCTTTTGTTTTTCCAGCTGTCCGCTGCGATACAAAAAGAAACTATCTTCACCGTCTGTTTCATCATAAAGATATAAAACCTTATCCGGTTTTCAAAATTCAGTTTATGCATCTGAAGAAGCTGCCCCGCTTGATTAACAGAAAATCCCTGACAACTGTAAAACCATCCGACAATTTCCAAATCCGTAAAATTTTCCTTCATTTCCGAATAAATATAATCCCAGTCTTCATCGGTAAGTTGCGGACCGCTCCGCCCTGCAAAATTATGAATTTCCACAACGCCTGAAATCTGGTAAATTTTCTCCCCATCACATATCAGGCTCGTGCCCAAAAGCACTTCTGCCTTTTCCATCCCATGACTCTGCTCTGCCAGACGTTTTACAAAACGAATGACATAATCTTCCATATAAATTCGTCCCCGCCCCGGAATCTCTCCAATCTGCCGAACACTTTTTGGTCTTGTCCACTGCATGACTTGTCCTCCCTTTATTGTTTTTTTCTCAATCGACAGTTTTATCATATCACGCCCGGAAAGCGGATTTTGTCGATTCAGAACCCGAGAACAAATTTTATTGAAGTTTTTTCCGCATGTTTTTTGGAAATAATGAGAATACTGCTAATAACAACACAGAAAGGTTTTTTATTATGGCAGAATATTTTAATCCCGGCGAAAGCCGTTCCTTATTTAATTTTACTACATCACTTCAGAATTTATTAGAGAAAAAGAATTACCATTCACGTGACATCGTCCTTGTCTGTATCGGCTCCGACCGCGCCACCGGCGACTGCTTAGGTCCGATTGTCGGTCATAAATTAGCACGTTTTTGCAGTACACATAAAAACAGCCTCCATCTTTTCGGCACGCTAGAACAGCCCATCCATGCTAAAAATCTGGAAGCCACCTTACAATTCATTCATTCCTGTTATAAAAACGCACTGATTATTGCAATTGACGCATCCCTCGGTGTCGTCGAACACGTCGGCTATATCACGTTAGGTGAGGGAGCACTCTGTCCCGGCGTCGGTGTTGATAAAAATCTTCCGGAAGTAGGTGACATTTTTATCACCGGTATTGTCAATCTTTCCGGATTTGGGAGCCAGATGCTGCTGCAGACAACGCATTTAAATCTTGTCATGCAGCTTGCCGATTTCATCAGTCTCGGACTGTTTCGATGTCTTATGCACTCACAGTTCCGTTCTTCCCTCAAGTGCGCGGAATAATGTCATTTCGTCAATAAATTCAAGCGCACCGCCAACCGGAACTCCGCTGGCAATCCGGGTTACTTTAATCCCCGCCTGCTTGACATATTTGCTAATCCAAAGCGCTGTTGCTTCTCCTTCCACCGTGGAATTTGTCGCAATGATAACTTCTTTGATATCTTCCCGTTGAAGGCGCTGCAGCAGTTCTTTGAGTTTTAAGTTCTCCGGCTGTACACCAACCATCGGATTCACCGCACCGTGAAGTACATGGTACACGCCCTTGTACTGTCCGGTTTTTTCATAAGCTGCCAAATCACTTGGTTCCTCGACTACCATAATCGTCTGGTGGTCTCTTTTTTCGTCCGCACATACCTGACACAATTCCTGGTCAGACAAATTAAAACATTCTTTGCAAAAACAAATCTTCTGCTTTGCCGTCAATATACTGTCCGCTAAATGTTTCACACGTGCTTCCGGCAGATTTAAAATATGCAGTGCCAGCCGCTGTGCTGACTTTGGACCAATGTTTGGCAGACTTGCCAATTCTTCGATTAAATTTGTAATCGACTCACTATAATACTTCATTAGAATGGGAAGCCTCCGCCAAGGTTCAATCCGCCAGTCAATGCTTCCATGGATTTTGCACTGTCTTCTTCGAGCTGGCGCAATGCCTCATTCGTTGCTGCCACAATCAAATCCTCTAACATTTCAATATCATCCGGATCCACAACCTCTTCTGCCAGCTTCACCTTTAGAACTTCTCTTTTACCGGAAACGGTCACTTCCACCGCTTCTCCTCCTGCAGTCGCAGTAAATTCCTTTGCTTCCAGCTCTTTTGCCTGTTCTTCCATCTGACGCTGCATTTTCTGTGCCTGTTTCATCAGATTTGCCATGTTTCCCGGCATTCCTCCGCCAGGAAATCCACCTCTTTTTGCCATAAATCAGTCCTCCACTATAATCTCCATATTGATCTTCTTCTCAATATCTACAAATGTATCCTCAAACCGGCGTCCTTCTTCTACGTGGCGTACTTCTACTTCCACCTTCTTGCCGATCCTGTTTTCAATCAGACTTTCCAGTTCCTTCCGTCTATCTTCTCTGCCAACAAAATCTGCCCCCAGTGCATCCGGCATCACGATCATCAGGCGGTTGTCACCTGCAAGGCTTAGACGCGCTTTTTTCAGGTATGTCCGAAGCATTCCCGATGCCTCATCTGCGATCGGTCTGAAATTCTTTACTACCTGCTGCACATCTTCCGGTACTGCGTTTGGAAGTTCCGGTCTCGGCGTTGGCTCCGCCGGTGCCTGACCATCTTCCTTTACATAAACAACTCGTTCCTGACCACCTGATATAACGCCCTGTTCCAGCTTTTCTTCCAATACACGGATCCGATCCAGAATAGAATCTGAGCTCGTCTCCATGGCAGGCGTACAAAGCTTGATCAGAGCCACTTCCAGAAGCACTCTTTTTTGCGCTGCATATTTCAGCTGACCTGACAATTCCGAAAAAATCCGAATGTAACGGAGCAACATATCCGCTTCCACCATCCCGGCCTCTTCCTGAAGCTGCTGCATATTTTCTGTAGATACATCCAGAACATCCTCTATATTATCAGATGTCTTCACAAGAAGCAAGTTTCGCAGATACCATGTAAAATCCGTGGCAAGCTGCGTAAGCTCCCGCCCCTGCATCACCAGATCATCGACGATATCAAGCACTTTTGGGACATCTCGTCTGATCACACTGCGCAGAAGTCTGCTGAACACATCCGTATCGACTGCTCCCAGTACTTCCAGCACATTGTCATACGTCAGCTTCTGCCCCAGATAAAAGGCAATACACTGATCCAGAAGACTCAATGCGTCACGCATCGAACCATCTGCCGCCTTTGCGACATAGCGCAGCGCTTTTTCTTCTACTTCCACCTGCTCTTCCTGCATCAGATCACGCATCCGGTCTGTGATCGTCTCAATACTGATCCGCTTGAAATCATAATGCTGACACCGGGATAAAATCGTGATGGGAATCTTGTGAACCTCGGTTGTCGCCAGAATAAAGATCACATACTCCGGCGGTTCCTCCAGTGTCTTTAACAGCGCATTGAACGCCCCTATCGACAGCATATGCACCTCATCAATGATATAGACTTTGTACTTTCCTTCTGTCGGGCGGTATGCCACTTCTTCCCGGATCTCACGGATGTTGTCCACACCATTGTTCGAAGCTGCATCGATCTCGATCACATTCATCGATGTACCCGCTGCAATAGAGCGGCACATCGCGCACTCCCCGCAGGGACTTCCATTCACCGGATGCTCACAGTTGACTGCCTTTGCAAAAATCTTCGCAACCGTTGTCTTACCGGTCCCTCTTGTTCCGCAGAACAGATAGGCATGTCCGATCCTGTTTGCTTCAATCTGATTTTTTAATGTAGTAATAATATGTTCCTGACCCTTGACATCTTCAAATTCAACGGGACGGAACTTTCGGTAAAGTGCCGTATACGACATGTATTACACCTCTGTTTTCCAAATCTTTTATTGATCTCCAAAGCTGATGCCGATGGTTCTTGCCTCTTTGATGATTCCATCCTGCGGATCTACCATTTTCAGCTTTCCTGCCACATCCTGAAGCGGTACTTTTGTAATCTTCTGATTCTTCATGGCGATCATGTAGCCGTATTCCTGATTCAGGATCAGCTCTGCCGCAGCCGCTCCCACTCTTGTGGCAAATACACGGTCATACGCACATGGAGAACCGCCTCTTTGCGTATGCCCCGGCACCGTAATCCTTACTTCCTTGTCTGTCTTCTGCTGGATCTTCTCTGCCAGTTCGTAGGCGATGGACGGATATTTCCGTTTTGCAAGCTTTTCTTTATATTCTTTTTTCTTCAGCCTGGCATCTTCTTTTGAGATTGCACCTTCTGCAACCGCAATGATCGTAAACTTTTTATCTGCTGCCGCACGCTTCTGGATCACATCCGTCACCACATCGATATCATACGGAATCTCCGGAAGCAGAATCACATCTGCACCGCCGGCAATTCCCGCATGCAGCGTGACGTGTCCCACCTTATGTCCCATTACTTCAATGATAAACACACGGCTGTGAGAGGTTGCCGTCGTATGGATCCGGTCGATCGTGTCTGTCGCAATATCCACTGCACTCTGGAAGCCAAATGTCATATCCGTGCCCCACAGATCATTGTCGATTGTTTTTGGCAGTGTCACAACATTTAAGCCTTCTTCTCTTAACAGATTCGCTGTCTTGTGTGTTCCGTTTCCTCCCAGGATCACCAGACAGTCAAGACTTAACTTATGATAAGTATGCTTCATTGCCGCCACTTTATCCAAACCGTCCTTGTCCGGTACACGCATCAACTTAAACGGCTGTCTCGATGTACCGAGGATCGTGCCGCCTCTTGTCAGGATTCCGGAAAAATCCTTTGATGTGAGCATATGAAAGTTGCCATAGATCAGACCTTTGTATCCGTCTTCAAATCCATAGATTTCCACATCATCCCGTTTTGTGCAAACACCTTTTACAACACCGCGCATTGCAGCATTCAAAGCCTGACAGTCTCCGCCACTTGTAAGCATTCCGATTCGTAACATATCCGTATCCTCCTACTCTTTGATTTTATCAATTCCGCACCAGAAATCGGTGCTAAAAGACTTTATTTCCTGTTTTATCTTATCACAAACAGGCGAAAATGAACAGTTTTATATTCTCCCTCAATTTTTCTCAAACTTTCCGATTGGTAATTTTCTTTCCATTGTGTTAAAATAGACACATCGTAAAACAAAACAGATTTGAAGGAGATAACTAAACATGGAAAGAAATGATCCTTGCTGGTGCGGCAGCGGCAAAAAATATAAAAAATGCCATATGCCGATCGAAGAAAAAATAAAACTGCACAGGGACAGAGGGGAAATTGTACCTTCCAGAAAGCTTTTGAAGACTCCGGCGCAGATCGAAAAGATCAAAAAAAGTGCGGCTCTCAACACGGCTGTTCTGGATGAAGTTGCCGCACACATTCGCGCAGGCATGAGTACTGCTGAGATTGACAAGATTGTATATGATTTTACAACTGCACACGGTGGAATCCCGGCTCCTCTGAATTATCAGGGCTTCCCGAAAAGTGTATGCACCTCTATCAATAATGAAGTGTGCCACGGAATCCCGGATGAAAACATCATCCTGCAGGAGGGTGATATCATCAACGTCGATGTATCTACCATTCTGGACGGCTATTTCTCTGATGCATCCCGTATGTTCATGATCGGCGAAGTATCCGACCGCGCCAAACGTCTGGTGCGTGTTACAGAAGAATGTGTAGAGCTTGGTCTTGCAGCGGCAAAACCATGGGGACATCTGGGAGATATTGCAGATGCGATCAATACCCACGCACAGGCAAACGGCTACTCTGTTGTTGTTGATATCGGCGGTCACGGAATCGGACTGGAATTCCACGAAGATCCGTTTGTCAGCTATGTCACACCGAAGGGCAGCGAGATGCTGCTCGTACCCGGAATGATGTTTACCATTGAGCCGATGATCAACGAAGGCAGCCCGGACTTCTTCGTAGATGAGGACAATGACTGGACGATCTACACCATTGATGACGGACTGTCTGCACAGATCGAATATATGGTTCTCGTAAAAGAAGACGGAATTGAAATTCTTACAAAATAGTCAAAAAGCTGCGTACACAGGACCTCTCCTGCTGCACACAGCTTTTTTATTTACTTCATCAGCATATGCAGATATTTTTCATACTCGACTCCGTCATTGCGCGGAATCTCTTCTTTCACTGCATCTGTAATCGCTTTCTCGATAAAGCTTCCTGCAAGTTCCATCATGGACTTCAGATTTTCTCCTCTTGCCAGTCCGCCTGCCAGCACGGAAGCAAACAGATCACCTGTTCCGGAGTAGCTTCCACCTACATACGGGAATGCTGCAAGATGTGTCTCTTTTCCCGTCACTGCCAGATTTCCCATCTTCTGGATCCCGTCTTCATTGTCACAAAACTGAATCCCTGTCACTACAACAGTTCTTGGTCCATCTTTCCTCAGGTTTTCCGCCAGCTGCCTGATCACCGTAAGAAGATGTTTTTCGTCCGTCATATTTTCGATCATCCGATAATCTGTATCCGTCAGAATACAAAGCTCCGTCAGATTTGGGGTCACAATATCCGCCATCTTCGCAAGCTCCCGCATCTTTCTGCAAAACTCTATGGAGAAGATATCAAATTTGTATCCATGATCCCCCATGATCGGATCTACCAGCAGAAAGGCTTTCTTCTTATGAAATGTCTCCGCAATATGGATCATATGACCGATCTGCTCTTCATCTGCTGCAAATCCTGTATAGATACCGTCAAACCGTGCCTCCATCTTTTCCCAGGATCGCCGAAACTGCTCCATTTCTTCCGTAAGGCTCACGCAATGATAGTCTTCATATCCTGTCTGTGCACTCAGCACAGCTGTCGGGAGCGGACACGCCTGCACGCCCATCGCTGAAAGCACTGAAATTGCTGCCGTGAGAGAACATCTCCCAAATCCTGAGAGATCGTTAATTACTGCTACTTTCTTTC
>ERZ773277.2654-NODE-2654-length-11622-cov-2.964036_pt1 | contig 11622 bp, 7 predicted proteins | sample MGYA00511957_ERZ773277 | MGnify/ENA primary metagenome ERZ773277 (study PRJEB29015, sample SAMEA2737800) | human gut metagenome | biome: human gut; feature: human-associated habitat; material: faeces | place: China | collected 2012 ... | reverse complement strand
AGATGAACGCTTCCGACGGCCCGCACTACGGCGCCAACGTCAAGCTCGACGAGGCGGGTTCCTACAAGCTCGTGCTGAAGATCGAATCTCCGGAGAAGAAGGGTTGGATGCTGCATGTTGATCCGGAGACCGGCGTTAAGGGCCGCTTCTGGACCGAGCCGCTCGAGGTCACTTTCCCGGAGTGGAACTACACCCCGCAGGAGTGGTGATCTGAAACGTGAGTTCCGGCGCATGCCAAGCGAAATGGTTTGGATGTAAGCCTGAATTCATGTTGAGATTCAACTCGTGGTTAACGCCGTTCACGTATCGCGAAACGTATGCAAGTAGCGCGAATATGGGTACGGCGTTCGCGGTTGCCTGGATAGTCGTTCGACGCGCTCAAGGCCGTTTGGCCGAGCCTACGGTCGAACAACCATCCAAGCAACCGCTCTCTTGCGTTTGAGGGGATGCGCTTTTGGGAGATAACGCGCTTTTGGGGGAATCTTGGTAAGGGGGTTCCTTTTGCGTGCCGAATTCACTAGGCTTTGACAGGGATATACAACGAAAGGTGTGAGATGCTGACGCAGTACGTCACGGTGTTGCAGGGAACGCTGGCACCGGCTTTGCTGATTATGGCGCTGAACGTGATGCTCACGGTCGGTGAGGGGCGTGACAAGCCGTCGAGCGCGTACTGGCGTCTTGCGGGCTTCATTATTGGATTCGCGGGTGCCATTGTGTTCGCCGCGTTGCGTGCATCCGCGATGATTAATCAGCGTACGTTCGTCAATTACCCCACGTTGTGGTGTTGTGTGATTTTCGATATCGCAGTGTTCGTTGTTGTGCTGTTCGCACGTCGCATCACTACGAATTGGCATGATCATCGCGCGTTGCTCGATATTGCGAATGCGATTGGCGCTCTTGCGATTGCCGCCACCACCTTCCGTGCGTTGCCTGATGTTATTTTGCGTTTGACGATTTTCGTGGAGCCGGGAGATCCGATCTTCACTTCGGATATGCTGCTTCGTGCGCTTGGTTTCGCATTGGGTGCGGCCACTGCGATTGTTGCAGCGTTGATTTTCCGTACGATGCGTTCCACTGCGATTCGTTGGTCGTTCACCACGGCCGTGCTGCTGCTGATTGCGCTGCTGTTCGTTTCGCATTTCACTGATCTTGCGCAGATTCTGCAGTCCAAGCGCATCGTTCATTTCCCTACGGAAGCGTTCCTGGCGTTGGTGTGGTGCATTAATCATCAGCGTCATATGGTCATTGCCATGGTGTTGGTGTTCATCATTCCGGTGATTGCCAGCATTGTGATGGGCTTCAAAATCAAGCCGGAAGGTGCCAACGAGGCCATTGTGCGATCGCATATCGCGTTCCGTCGCCGTGCGAAGGCGGCCGGCGCATGGAGTCTTGTTGCGATGATCGGCATCACGTTCGCGCTCACGTATGGTGTGGCGCAAACGAAGAAGGTTATTACGCTGTCTCCGCCTGAGGATTATTCGCTGAGCGACGGCGTGGCCACCATCAAATTCAGTCAGATCAACGACGGTCACCTGCATCGCTTCCAATACAAGGCGAAAGATGGCACGGTAATGCGTTTCATCATCATCAAAAAGAATGGTGGAGCGTACGGTGTCGGTCTTGACGCATGCGATAACTGCGGTGACGCGGGCTATTACGAGAAGGATGGCAAGATCATCTGCAAGAAGTGCGATGTCGCCATCAACCTCGCCACTATCGGATTCAAGGGCGGCTGCAATCCTGTGCCGTTCGATTATCAGGTTGAATCCGGCAAAATCGTAATTCAAACTTCGACGCTCGACGCATTGTCGACGCATTTCCAGTGAGCGGAAAGAGGTAGTCATGTTCTTTTTTCGAATGATTTTCCGCTCGTTCAGCAGGCAGTTCAAACGCAGACTGCTGATCGCGGTCACCGTGTGCCTGTCGGCCACGGTCAGCGTGGCCATGCTGGGTGTGGTGTTCGACGTTGGAGACAAGCTGAACGCGGAACTGTCGACGTACGGTTCCAACATCACCGTGCAGCCCAAGGCCGATGCCGTCGTCAACGACCTGTACAACACGGGGGGTGACGCGGATGGCAACGCTTCCGGCACTTCCGAATCCGATCCGACCACATTTTTGAAGGAATCGGACGCACCGAAGATCAAAACCATCTTCTGGGCGTTCAACATCACGAATTTTGCCCCCGAACTTAATATCCATGCTGACGTGAACTGCGCGTCCGAATCGGTGGATTCCAGCTCCTGCAAGGCTTCCGGCGTGCCGATCGTGGGCACATGGTTCGCGAAGACCCTGCATATGGATTCCGGTGAATCCACGGTGGCGGGCATGAACGGCATGCGTTCGTGGTGGAAGCTTGACGGCTCCTGGCCGAAAGACGATAGCGCGCAAGGTCTGATCGGCACCACGCTCGCATCCAAACTCGGCGTGACCAAGGGAGATACCGTAACCCTCTACAAAACCACCGCCGACGGCAGCCGCAACAAGCAGCGGATCGCCATCACCGGCATTTACGATTCCGGCGATGGCGACAACAATGCGATGTACATTCCGTCATCCACCACGCAGGTGCTTGCGAATCTGCCTGATTCCATCGACAAGATCGAGGTCAAGGCTCTGACCACGCCAGACAATGATTTGGCCCGTAAGGCGTCGAAGAATCCGAATGCGCTCACGCAAGATGAGTGGGAAACATGGTATTGCACCGCGTACCCTTCGTCCATCGCCTATCAGATCGAAGAGGTCATTCCCGGTTCCGTAGCCAAGCAGGTGCGTCAGGTGGCCGCATTGCAGGGCGATGTGCTGCAGAAAACGCAGGCGGTGATGGTGCTGATGACCGTGCTTTCGCTGGTTGCGGCCGCTATTGCAGTGGCGAATCTGATGGCCGCCTCGATTGGTGAGCGCGGTTCAGAATTGGCGTTGCTGAAGGCGATTGGTGCCACCGATGGTGCGGTTTCTCGCCTGATGCTCGCTGAGACGGCTGTGATTTCGTTGATTGGTGCGATTGTCGGTGCGTTGTTGGGTTCCGGTGTTGCGCAGATCGTGGGACACGTGGTATTCGGTTCCGGCATTACGATGCGTCCGATGGTGTTTGTGCTGGTGTTTGTGTTGTTGACGCTTACCGTGCTGATCGCCTCGTTCTCGTCGATCCGTTCGATTCTGGGACTCAAACCTGCGGAGGTCTTGCATGGCCGTTGATTTCAACTTGGGTTCCGTAAACTCGGCCGCGGCTGCGGCCTCGGTCACGAACGGCACACTGTGCTGTTCGTCCGCGGAGGTGTTGCATGGTAGGTGAGTTCAAGACAGTCCGTAAGGGGCATGAGATGACTAATCGCAAGATGTTCTTCACCATGCTGTGGGGCGCGGTGTTCCGCCGTCGTTCGCGGGCCGTTATGGCCGTGATCGCCTCCATGGTGGGCGCTGCCACGCTGTTCTGCCTTGCGGCAACGTGTATTGCCGTTCCGCAGCAGATGAACGAGGAAATGCGTGCGTATGGCGCGAATCTTATCGTCACGCCGTCCGAATCAGCCGAAAAGTCCCACGGCATCGACACCGATACCGTCAAAGCGTTGAACCAGATGGTGAAGGGTTCATATAGCGCCCGTTCCGCCGCTTACCGGTATGAAAGCGTGCGCATCAACTCGGCGCCATACACGCTGGCCGGCATCACAACCAAAGACGTGAAAGCGCTCAACCATCATTGGAACGTGACTGGCGATTGGCCCAGCGAAGGCAATGTGATGCTCGGCCGTGACGTGGCAGACGCGCTCGGCGTCTCCATCGGTTCGACCGTCACCATCGGCTACCGCGCATCCGACGATGCGCAGGATTCCGGCGCTCTTAGCCAAACCGAAGCGCAAGCCAAAGAAAACGGCCGCGTTTCGTCCGACATTATGGAGAACACCGGCACTGAATTCCGTGTCGGAGGCATCGTCGATACGGGCGGCAGCGAAGACGAAATCGTCTACGCGGTCAACGCTGACGTGGCCAAACTGGCCGGTTCCAAGCGTGGCGCGGACGTGATCGAATATTCCGTCAATGCGGTAGGCAGCGAACTCAACGATGTCGTCAAATCGATCAATGCGAATCCGTCAACCGGCGTGAAAGCGCAGACCGTCACCAAAATCACCTCATCCGACACTCGCATCATCGCCATGCTGCAAACCCTGTTCTGGATCGTGTCGCTGGTCGTGCTCGTGCTGACGTTTGTGGGCGTGGGCACCACCATCAGTTCCATCGTGTCTCAGCGACGCAACGAAATCGGCTTGCGCAAGGCGTTAGGCGCATCCTCGCGCGCCATCGGCATTGAATTCTATGTGGAATCCGCCATCTACGGACTGATTGGCGGCCTGATCGGCACTGCCATCGGCTACCTGCTGGCCCGCGTGCTGTGCGTGTCCGTATTCGAGCGTGCCATCGGCTTCAACTGGCTGTTGGGCGTCGCCTCGCTGCTGTTGAGCGTGCTCATCGCCGTCATCGCATCCATCCCGCCGGTTCGCCGCGCAACCCGTATCGACCCCGCCATCGTTTTGAGGGAGGAATAATCATGAGTTCCGAACATACGTTGAATACGTTGCTTGAATTGGATCATATTTCCAAGATTTACGGCGATTTGCGTGCCGTCGACGATTTGACTTTGACCGTTCCGCAAGGTGAATGGCTTGCGATTGTCGGTTCGTCGGGTTCCGGCAAAACCACGCTGATGAACATGATTGGCTGCATGGACACGCCTTCAAAGGGTTCCGTCATGCTGGAAGGCCGCAAGTTGGAGGATTTGAACGCCAAGCAGCTTGCCGACGTGCGCAAGAACATGATCGGATTGGTGTTCCAGAAGTTCTATCTGGTACCGCATCTGACGGCTGTGGAAAACGTGATGGTGGCACAGTACTACCATTCCGTAGTCAACGAGCAGCAGGCGTTGGAAGCATTGGAGCGCGTCGGTCTGAAGGAGCGTGCCCACCATTTGCCCGGCCAGCTTTCCGGTGGTGAGCAGCAGCGTGTGTGCATCGCACGTGCGCTCATCAACTGTCCGAAACTGATTCTTGCGGACGAACCGACCGGCAATCTGGATGAGAAGAACGAGAAAATCGTGCTTGACCTGTTCCGTCAGCTGCACGAGCAGGGCACTACCATCATCGTCGTGACCCATGATGCGCTCGTCGCATCTTGTGCCCAGCGTGAGATTATGCTCAACCATGGCGTGCTCGTCGGCGAGAAGTGGAATGATGAGGCCGCACGGAAGGTCTATGAGCAGTCGGGCGGCAAGCCGGCATACACCGGTTCCACTGCGGAAGGCGCACAGAATGGCGAGACGGCCATCAGCTTCGCCGACCCGACCAAAGCCGCGAAAACCGGCGGTGAGGAATAAGCTGAAATCAGCCGAACAATCCAAGCCATAGCACTGACGAATCGTACGGAGCGAACATGAGCAACGAATCATCGAATGCGATCAAAGTAATCGCACTGTCTGCGGCAAGCCTTGCGCTGCTGTCGGCATGCGGCGAACCCACGGCGACACCGATGGACGATGAATATGCCGGAAATTCCGGCGAAAGCGTGCAATCGCAGGAAGAAAATTCGAAGAACAGCGGTAGCGCCACCGACTCCGGCGATTCTGCGGATTCGGACGACAAAAACCATGCCGACGATCCGAACAGCACTACATCCGACAAGCAAGACACCGGCAACTACGCCGACGGTACCTACTCGATCAACGGCCAGTACGGGCCGGTGGGCGAAGACACCATCGACGTGCATGTGACGGTCAAAGATCAGACCGTCACCAATGTGGAGGTTATCGGGCATCCGTTCACGTCCATCTCCAAAAAGCACCAGAATGCGTTCGCCGAAGCCATCAACGGCGTGGTGGACGGCAAACCTCTCAAAGACCTCAAGGTAGACAAGGTGGCCGGTGCCAGCTGGACGTCGGAAGCGTTCAACAAGGCGTTGGACGTGGCCCGTCAGGAAGCGTCGATCCAGTAGGTCCAGTAGCGGCGAAAAGTCTGCCAACGTACAATGAGCGCCTCAGCTACAGCCTCACTCAAAGAGTGATTAAAGGCCGTAGCGGGGGCGCTCATGAGTTTCAGATACTACGCGCAGCTCTGCTCTGCGATGCCTTTCAGGCGGCCATAACGGGCCACAGAACAGCCGTCATGTTCTCGGGCCAAGGAATACTCGCGTCGCCATGCAACGCCTTACAGGCGAGCATGGAGCCGAGTATCGTGCTGAACAGGAATTGCGGATCCAATCCATGGCGGAACACACCGGCCTTCATGCCGCGCTCAACAAACTCAGAAAAACGCTTTTCCGCGGGAACGAGCACCTGATCGGCAATCGCATTCAACGAAGGATTATCGGAAGAAAGCACCACACCGACGGCTTTCAAACCAAGCTCACTGTCGAAAAAACAGCCCTGAATGCGTTGCAGTATCGTCAGCAGACCGTTTTTCGACAACTCGACATCGCTGAAATCCGGCAATCCCGCAACTTCCAGCTGCACGCGGCGCAACAGATCGTCGGCATTCTTATAGCGACGGTAAATCGTGGTTTTCGCAACACCGGAACGACGGGCGACCTCTTCGATGGTCACCGCGCCGACGCCATCGGAAATCACAATCGCAAGCGTGGCCTTCATGATCTTATGATCGGTCTGCTCGCGAAGCTGCTCGCGGCGGCTATGCGCCTTGCGAACGGCCTCATGTACGTCACTGACCGCGTCGGAAACCACATCGGAAACGGTTTCGGAAACCGCCTCATGCACTCCGGTAATCATGCGACCACCTTGGTGCTTTCCACCTTTGCCACATACCACTTATTGAATTTGACCAGCGGAATACGCAGCAGCAAGCCAATCAGCAGCAGCGGAATCAGGAACAGCAGCAGCGAGCCGATCGCATGCCAATAATCATTGTTGTAAATACCGGCAATGGCCGCACGCAATGCCGTAATCGCATGCGTGGCTGGCAGGAACGGGCTGATATCGCTGATGATCTTCGGCAGCACGGCAAGCGGATACGCGCCGTTCGCGCCGGAAATCTGCAACACCAGCGTCAGCACGCCAATGGCCTTGCCCACGTTGCCGAAGCTCGCCACCATCGTGTAGGTGAAGAACGAGAACACGAGGGAGGCCACCCAGCCGGTCAACATGAACAGCCACGGGTGCACCGCCTGAATGTGCAGGAACAGCAGGCCGCCGCCCAGCGAGAACGTGCTCTGCAACAGTGCGATCACACCGAACACGCCATAATGGCCGAGGAACAGCTGATGCGGCTTCGGATTGTCGAGCTCCTCACGATTCTTGCGCGACACTGTGGTCTTGAGTGTTACGGCCATAAGCAGCGATCCCACGAACAACGGAAGAATCGTGTAGAACGGCGCCAGTTGCGAGCCGAAATTCTTAACAGGGAACACAGCCGTGCGCTTCACCTGGACGGGAGCTGCAAGAGCCGCCGCCAGCGAATCGGTGTTGTTGCCGAGCACTTCCTTGACGGTGTCCATATTGCCGCTGTTCAGCGCGTCGGAAAGCGTGCCATTGAACGAAGACAGCGCGGTGCTCGCCTTAGTGAGGCTTTCGGCGGTGGAATCAAGCACCGTGCGAATATTGGTCAGCTGCTTGCCTGCCGACTTCGTGGTGCTGTTGAGATCTCCCAACGCGCCCTTCAGATCGGCGGCCGTGCTGCTCAATGCGGTGGCCGTGCTGCTGATCGAATCGGAAATATCGTTGAGCTGCGGCTTGAGCTGGCTGTCGAAATCGGTTTTGATGCCGTCGATGGAGGCCTTCGCCTGCTGGGCAAGCTGGCTCACGCGCTCGCGGTCGGCTGTGGTGTCGCTCACTTTCGCGTCGATATTGTCGGCGCTGGTGTTGAGTGAGTTCGCTAGACCGTTGAGTTGCGTAATGGTCGCGCCCACGTTGGTTTTGAGATGATTGATGGCGATTTTCGCGACTTCCGGCACCAGATTGTTGTTGCTGAGCTCGTCGAGGGCATCGTAGATGTTCTGATAGCCTTGCGCCTGCTTGGATACGTTCGCAGCCTGATTGCGCAGGGCGGTGGCCGTATTGCCGGCTTGGGTGCCCGCATTGTTGAATACGCTGTCAATATCGGTGGAGACAGCGCCGAAGCTGTTCGACGAGCTGCTCAACGCGGTGCTGAGCGCATTCGTGCTGGTTTTGACGGCTCCGGTCAGATCGTTGATGCCGTTCTTCGACTGTTTGAGCTCGTTGACGGCGTTCTTCGCGCTGCCGCTCACGTTGGAAAGCAGGCTGTTGGAGCTGTCGAGCAGGTTCTGCGCGCTCAACGTCAGCGAGCTGAACGTGGTCAACGCGGATGACGTGTCGTTCAGCGTATTCGCGAAATTGCCCATGTTGTTGCTGAAGTTGGTGAGCGTGGCCTGCGATTTCGGTTTGTCAAGCTCATCGGCCAGCTGCGAGGCGATGTTGAGCGCGGTGCTCGTCAACGTTGCGGAGAACATTTCGTTGATCTGTGCTGCCACGGTGTCGGCTCCCTGGCCGGTGATCTTCGGAGCGAGTGCGTTCTTCTTCTCGTTGTTGTAGTAGGTGAGTGTGGCATGGTCGCCGTCCGCGGTGAAGAATGTCATCATGCGGGTGCTGAAATCCTTCGGAATCACCACTGCTGCATAGTATTTGCCGGATTTGGTGCCGTCGATGGCCTCTTTTTTGGTGGTGAAGGTCCAGTCCATCTGGTCGTTGGCGCGCAAGGTGTTGACCACCTGATCGCCGATACTGATCTTCACGGGAATGAGATCGGACTTGTAGCCTTCATCGTCGTTGGCGACGGCGAATTTCAGATTGCCGGTGTTGGCGAATGGATCCCAGCTTGCGCTCACGTTGAACCAGGAGAACAGGCCAGGAATTACCACCAGTCCGATGACGATGATGATGGAGACGATGTTGCTGGTCAGGCGTCGAACGTCGCCGACGAACAGTTTCCAGATGTTTTTCATGCGTTGCTCCTTTCGCTGTTACCGTTGGGATTGGTGTTGCTCGCTGTGCCGGTGTTGCCGGTCGCGTTCATGGCCTGTACCAGTGTTGCGATGCCGTCGGCATCGGCTTGGCTGGTGTCTGCGACGTTGGCGATCGCCTGTTTGGTTTCGTGTTTTCTTCGTTGTGCCTTGCTCATCAGCTTGTCTCGCCTGATTTGTTGCGCACGCTTCTTGCGGCGCAGCCTTGCAGCTTGGCGTTCCACCAGTTGTTCGCGAATCGCTTCGTCGCTGAGGCTGCCGAGTTCCACCTGGCGTTGCAGGCTGAAACGCATATATTCGATGACCATCAGGAATCCGATGATGAGCAGCACCCAGATGATCCAGGTGGCAAGCACCACGATCTTCTCGCCGTTGGTGAAGGAGAAGATCAGCACCAGAATCACCGGCACAATGAAACCGGCAACCAGCGCGCCACGCTTGAGCTTCGGATACAGTTCGGCGAAGCGGCTCGCACGTTCCTCGATCGCCTCACGGTAGCCGCCCTTATCGGCGAGCACTTGAATGGCCTGGGATACGTTGTAGCCGCGTTCCGGAAGCTGTACCTCCTCGCCGATGATCATGTCGCTTTCCTTGATCTGACGGGCGAACAGGCGGTTGAGATTGACCAGCAGCGGGCGAATCGCAAGTCCGATGAAGAACGCGACCACGGCGAACATCAGTAGCGCGCCAATCGACTTGAGCCAATGCCCGTCGTAGAAGCCGGCAATCGTCTCACGGAACGCGTCAATCGAATAACTGAATGGTACGAACGGGTAGACCATGCGGAAGAATTTCGGCATCATCTCAATCGGATACAGGCCGGAAGCGCCCGGAATCTGCACGATGATCAGCGCGACGCACAGTCCCTTGCCAATATGCATGAACGAGGTCGACAGCGCGAAGGTGATGCTCAGATATACCAGCGACGTGATGACGCCGGTAAGTATGTACAGCGGCGCGTTCACCGTCTGCACGCCGATGATGAGGTTGCCGATGGTGGTGATCGCGCCTTGGATGGCGCCCATGATGCCGAGCAACATGTAGCGGGCGAAATATTTTTCGGAAGTGGTCAAGTCGAGGTCTTCGAGGCCTTCATCGTCGACCTCCACCTTGAAGATCACCACGAAGGCGAACGCGCCCACCCACAGGGCCAGGTTGGTCATGAGCGGAGCCATGCCGGAACCGTAGGAGTTCATCGGATACACGTTTTTCGTGTCGATCACCGTGGGGGACTGCATGAACGAAGCGATTTTCTCCGTGTTGAGGGAGCTGTCGCCGGTCAGGCTTTTCAGCATGTCAACGCTGCCGAGCGCTTTCAGGTCGGTGCTGACGGTGATGAGCTTGTTCTCCACTTGCTCGAGCTGCTTGTCGGTGTTCTGCAGCGTGGTGCGGGTGTCGTTCGCCACCTGGTCGAGTTGGTCGAGCACGGCGGAGGTCTGGTTGACCACGGTGGTCTGGCTGGTTACGGTGCCGGACAGTGTGCCGGCGGTCATGGCGAGCGAGCTCAGACCGGAGTTGAGCTGGGGGAGCGCACCGGAATTCAACGTGTTGCGGGCATCTCCCATGCTTTTCAGCGAATTTTGCGTGCTGGTGTTGAAGTCGGTGGCGAGTTTGGACACGCTGTCGGACGTGGATTGTGTGTTCTCGCTCAACGTTTTGAGGTCGTTGAGCGTGCCAGCGGCCGTGTTGTTGGTGTCTTCGAGCTTCTTGATGATGTCTTGGTACTGTGCGTTGTCGCTGACGTTCTTGAGCTTCTCGATGAGCCGGGCGTTGCTGTCGGTCACGCTTTGCATGTTGCTGACGGCCTGCTGTGCGGTGCCGCTTGCGGACGAGACGGCCGTGGTCACCTTGTTGATGCTGGTGGTGGTGTCGCTGGCGGCCTGCGAAATCAGGCCGGAACCGTTTTCCAAGGCGGTGTTGGCGTTGGACGTGAAGGTATTGAGGCCGTTTTGTGCGGTGCCGATGGCGGTGGCGGTGTTCGCCAGGCCCTTGCCCGCGCTTGCTGCGGCCAGCTGCACGTCGTTCATTGCCTGACGGGCGGACTGCGTTTGTTGCGGCACGTTGGCGAGCTGTGCGTCAAGATCTTCGATGGTGGAGCGGATGAGGTTTACGTTCTTCTGGGTTTTGTCGAGTTCTGTTGTGGTTTCGTTGACGAAGGAGTTGGTTTTGCCGTTGATGGTGCCATTCGCGGAGTTCACGGCTTTAGTGAGCACTTCGCTGACGGTGGAGACGAAGGTGTTGTTGACGGTACGGTCGACGGTGGTCGCGCCTTGGTCGGTGATTTTCGGGGAGATCGGGCTCGATTTTTCGTTGACATAGTATTCCAGCGTCGGCCGGTTCTTGCTGTCGGTCACGACGTTGGCGAGATCCTCGCTGAAATCGGAGGGGATGATGATCGCCGCATAGCAGTCGCCGGACTGTACCGCTTCCATCGCTTCGGCCTTGCCCATGAATTCCCAGCCAAGCTGGTCGTTGTCTTTCAGCGTGTCTTCGATCTGGTCGCCGAGGTTCATTTTGCCGAGCAGGGCGTTGTCGGTGCCTTTGTCGACGTTGGCCACGGCAACTTTGATGCCTTGGGTATTGCCATACGGATTCCAGAATCCGTAGATGTTGAACCATGCGTACAGCGGCGGAATGATGGTT
>ERZ773277.2648-NODE-2648-length-11646-cov-3.299974_pt1 | contig 11646 bp, 9 predicted proteins | sample MGYA00511957_ERZ773277 | MGnify/ENA primary metagenome ERZ773277 (study PRJEB29015, sample SAMEA2737800) | human gut metagenome | biome: human gut; feature: human-associated habitat; material: faeces | place: China | collected 2012 ... | reverse complement strand
CATTTACTTTGTGTTTTACAACATAACACCTATATTTACCTTTTAAATTAAAATCTCATGAAAAAGATATATTACATTTTATCAGCATTGTTCCTTTGCGTGGTAGCCACCTCGGCGCAAGAAGCTGGAAAAACGGTAGTTATTAAAACCAATGTAGGTACTATGAAGGCCATCCTGTACGATGATGTGCCTAATCACACCCGTACTTTCATCGAACGGGCAAAACGGGGGGATTTCAACGGGACCTTATTCACCCGTGTCCTGCCGGAGTTTATGATCCAAGGAGGAGCCCCGGATTCCAAGAACGCTCCCGCCGGTGCTAAATGCGGCTTTGGAGATCCTTCCGCCGAGATACCGCCCGAGATCAACGAGAAATATGTCCATAAGAAAGGAGCCTTGGCCGCTCCCCGCCAACCGGACGATATCAACCCGCAAAAGAAATCGGATATGTCGCAATTCTATATCGTACAAGGAAAAGTCTATACCAGCGGTGAACTGGACACGCTGGAAATGATTGCCAACCAGGATATCAAGGAGAAGGCTATGCAGAAATTCTTCTATCCCGTCCGCGCCGAACTACGTATGCAGAAAGCCAGCAATAAACGCGAATACCAAAAACGTCTGCGTAAAATCAACGCCCAAGTAGACTCAATGGTACGTGCTACACCCGGACATCTGCTGTTCACCAAAGAACAACGGAAAGCCTACACCACAGAAGGCGGTTGTCACCATCTGGACGGCAACTATACCGTATATGGCGAACTCATTGAAGGATTCGATGTGCTCGATATCATCGCCGGACAACCTCGCGACGAATATGACCGCCCTAAAAAGGATATCCGCATTATTCAATTGACAATTGACAATTTTCAAAGCTAATATTTCTTATGCTTAAGAGAGACTTCATCATGATACAGATCGAAGAACTTGCTAAAGTAGTCCTTCAGATCATTATGAATCGCAACACAAATGCGGCTCGCCATACTCCAGAGTTGATCCAAACCATATACAGTTCCCTCAAACTGGACCGGCCTACCCTTATGACGGCCCAGCCCGAAGAGCTTGTCCGTCGACTCGACAGTGATGACAACGGCGGAATCCTCCGTCTTGAGATAGCCGTCAAGACCCTGATCGAAGAAAGTTATCTCTATCCCGACGAGGAGCAGGCGATGTTGCAAAAAGCCAAGACAATCTTGGAATATATACAAACGCACGACAACACATTTTCTTTGGAACGCGTGAATATGTTGGACGAATTGGAACGGCGCATTCTTTAATCGACAATCAAACATTTAACCGATATCTCAAGGATATTCACTATTTTTGTGCCGTAAAAGTAAACAGCAATGGCAAATAACGAAACGGCACACGAACTAATACTCCAAATTCTGAAAACGCGAATGACCTTTCGCCAGACCATACAAAGAGTATTGAGAACCAATAATGTCGACATGACATTCGAGATGCTCCAGGTGATGCATCGTTTATGGAAGAAACCCGGAGTCAGCCAGCAATATCTGGCAGAACAGACAGCTAAAGACAAAGCTTGCTTGACCAATCTTATCAATAATCTGGAAAAGAAAGGCTGGGTAGAACGTCGAGGAAACCCGACGGACCGGCGTAACAAACAAATTTACCTGACAGAAGAGGGCGAACGGCTCGCTCTCCGGGTAAAACCTCTGTTGCATGGAATATACGGTCTGATAGGAAATGAAATGCCTTCCCGGCAAATTGTCTCATGTAGAAATAATTTACAAAAAATAAATAGCATACTGGACAAATTGTAACTTGTCCAGTATGCTATCCATAAAGACGGAAACAAGTACATTCGACACACAACCCTAAAAGATAAACAGGGCTCATACTAATGTCCGAACCTTGAGGTATCAATCTTCCCGGCTTCTTTCTTCTTATATCCACCGAAGCGGTAGCTGAAATGTATGGTAAAAGAGCGCGAATAAAAATCGTTGTTCATATCCAAGTGTTGCCCATTAAAACGAACTTTCAAATTGGGCATGCCCGAGTTGAAAAGATCACTGCAACGAGCAGACAGATTTATCCTATCGCTAGCAAAACTCCATTTCAATCCGGCAGTGAGGTTATAGACTGTTTCAATGTCAAAAGTCCCCTGGATCATCGGGGTTTGTATACTACCTATCAATTCGAAAGCCAGATTCTTACCTACCTTAAACGTGTTATCCAGCGAACTGTTGAACATCCATTTCCTCCGGTTAAACGGGATATCAAAAAAGTCATCGCAACGCTGGTGAACTTGCATACCGACCAAAGTGAGTCGTGAATCCAGCCAATTTCCGGCTTTAAAGGGTAAGATGACGTTTGTCCCCCACATCTGCATATAGTTCCAGTTCGTATTCTTATAAATCAATGCCAAACGGTCAGTCGATTGATAGCCCGTCTGTACGAAAAAGTCAGACGTATGCATGAAGAACAGACCGAAAATATACTTTTGCTTCCATATATAATTGCCGTTCAAATTATAGGCTGTCGAAGGTTTCAATCCCGGCGTCCCCCAAAGCTCGGTATATCCGTTCAGATGACTGACGGAAGACTGCATATCCCAATACCCCGGATAAGTCTTATCCGTCGATAACGAAAACTGGAATAAATGTTCGGAAGATTTTACATACGTCAAAGATGCTTGCGGATAGACAGCCCACTTACGATAATTGCCGATGGTATAATATTCACCTGTAGCAGAGATAGAAACCGATGTACCAGTCGCATAGTTCTTGCTCAAGGAAACATAGACATTGGCAGTCTGCTCACGAAGCCGGGAATCCGTATTTTCGGTCGGGATATCACCTGTAACCTTATCATAGGTCTGAAAGTCACGGTCTTTTGCAAATCGGTAAGACATACCGTACCCCAAATCCCATTCTTTAGCCAAAGAACGCTTCCGGTCAACATAAATAGAATAACGGTCTATCTTTTGACCACCGATTATAGAGAAACCGCTTTGAGCACCATCCGCATAATCCGCAAACAAAGTTTGGTTATTATCTGACGTATAATGCGTGTAATCTCCGCCGACATCAAATCCAGATCCGGAATGATATTGCAAAGTGACATTGTGCATACGGGTTTCGACATATTTGTCAACATTGCTTGCCTGATAATTACCGGAAGTCAGGCTATTGCTATGCTGCTCAGGTGTAAAACTGCTGGTATAAGCGAGATTAAAATGATCTTCATCATCCAAATTATACTCGAATGCAGTCCTAAGATTGTGGTTCCAATACTTCATCCGTAACTGCTCGTTTTGCCTGATATCATATATTTGATTTTTCAATGTATGCCTGGAATAGAGATCCATATATTCCATTTTTTTTACATCATTGGCTCCATACATGACATCAATAGCCATCTTAGGTGTCGAAAAGCGGAAATTACCGTTCGCCCCACCGCCATTAAAATATTGGTTTGTATAATCGGCATTGACTTCTCCCTGAAAAGAATAATCATTCGAGCGTTTCAAAACAATATTGATCACAGCTCCTCTTACATGATATTCGGGAGGCGCACTGTACATGACTTCCGCCTTTTCCACCCTATCCAACGGAGTATTGCGCAAAAGAGTCTCAAGTTGTCCGGCGTCCATTGTTGTCGGTTTTCCATTCAAGACGACCGTCAAATTTCCCGTACCTGCCAAAGTGAGTGCGCCTTTAGTCTCTTTTACACCGGGGAGTTTAGTCAGAGCCTCGTATGCATTGTTCACCACCCCGTCGCCGGCAAGAACGGACAGATCATATCCCAAACGCCCTTCTTCCACCTTCACAAAAGGACGCTCCGCTTTTACCACGACCTCATCCAAAGCATAATCCTGCGGATCAAGTTGAATGACACCGACATCTCTACCCTTTCCCTCGATTTCCTTAGTCCTGTACAAGAGATGCTGCACGATCAAACGGTATTCTTCAGGCTGGCTATCCAACACAAAAGTTCCGTCTACATTTGAAATAGAAGCGTTTATATAAGTAGAATCTATTGCCTGCAAAACGATGGTTGCACCATCTACCGGTTGTTTTTTATTGTCTATGACCTTTCCTATTATGTTCTGTGCCTGCAAAGAGGTAACAAAGAATAATAGTAAAATACCGATTCCGATTTTCATATAATATAAAGTTTGTATTAATTTCCACACTCCCTAAACAAGGGTTATTCATCATGCTCCCGGACATAATTAGCTGTCCATCATTTTCTAATACGCCGTAAACATACAAAATTAATCGAAAAGAATAGCAAAGCATGATTCCCATTTCATTAGAAAAGGTTCAGAAAGATTTGCTACTTTTGTCCCCTCATTTCAACAGACAGTGAATTTACATGAAGGTAAAAGGATTTTTGTACGGACTTATCGCATCCGCCACATTCGGATTGATTCCTCTTTTTTCCATTCCGGCGCTTGAAAACGGCGTAGGTTTGGACTCGTTGCTGTTCTACCGTTTTTCCTTAGCATCCGTACTGGTTGCCGTACTGATGTGGGTGAAAAAGATTCCGTTCGATATACAGAAAAGCGAATTCGGGATCGCTTTTATTTTAGGTACACTTTATGCCATCACGGCGCTTTGGCTGACGGAGGCTTATCTTTATATTCCGAGCGGGGTGGCGACAACGATCCATTTCCTTTATCCGGTGGTAGTCAGCCTGATCATGTTTGTATTTTACAAGGACAAGCTGACAATGCCGATACTGCTGGCAATGGCGATGGCGGTAAGCGGTGTCTATATGTTGAGCGGAGGAAATACGCCGGGAGGTTCTATCAATATAAAAGGATTAATGTTGGTATTGGCTACAGTGATTGCCTATGCAGCCTACATCGTAGGTATGAACCGAAGCCGGATCGCCAGGCTCGACAGCTTGAAAGCCACTTTCTATATTCTGCTTTCCGGAGCGATTGTCTTTCTGGTAAATCTGGCGATAAAAGGAGATTTTCCCGACCCGATGCCGAATCTGGCCACAACGATAGACGTGCTGATGGTTGCTTTCCTCCCGACGTTGGTATCCGACCTTACACTGATACTGGCCATTCGTTATATAGGTTCGACAACGACTGCGATCTTGGGATGCATGGAGCCGCTTACCGCCGTATGCATGGGCGTCCTTTTCTTAGGCGAGCATCTGCAACCGATGCAGATCGGAGGAATAGTAGTAGTGCTATCAGCAGTATGCATCGTGATATCAGGCAGTTATATCAGGAAATGGGTGCGGGATATCCGACTTTTATTTATGCACCGGATATAAATGACGAGATATTTACATAATAAAAACAATATATTCACAAATATGCATATCATCTTATCTCCAGCCAAGACAATGGCTGGAACATCCAAAATAAAAGCGCCTGCAGGTACAACGCCCCGATTCAACCAGGAAGCAATCGAGATCGCATTGCACATGGCTCAATATCCCGCCGAAGAATTAGGCAGGATGTTAAAGCTCAGTCCCAAGCTGATGATGGAAAGTTACCACCGTTTTCAGAATTTCCATTCTGCAGAAGAAGAACCGCTACAAGCTTTGTTGGCTTATACGGGTGTCGTATTCAAGAATATCAATCCCAAAGATTTTACAGAGGCGGACTTCCGCTTTGCCCAGGATCATTTGCGGCTCATTTCCATTTGTTATGGTCTCCTTCGCCCGCTGGACCTGATCAAACCTTACCGGATGGAATATGATGTGAAACTGCCCGAATTAGGAGAAGGGAATATGTATATTTACTGGCGTGCCCGTCAAACAGAACCGCTTATTGAAGAAGTGAAAGCCGACGATAACCTGCTGATCAACCTGGGGAGCATGGACCTACAACCATCATTCGACTGGAAAAAGGTAGAACAATCTGTCCGTGTAATAACACCGGATTTTAAAGTCTGGAAAAACGGGAAAGCCGAAACAATCGTAATCTACGCCAAGATGGCACGTGGACAAATGACCCGTTACATCGTTAAAAACCGGATTACCAATCCGGATGCATTAAAAGATTTTACTTGGGAAGGATTCCGGTACAGAGAAGATATCTCCTCCGAAAACAACTGGATTTTCTTGCAGGATTAAGAGATCCTTGCAATAAACCGACAGTACCGTCCGTTTATACAAAGGAATTTTTTAATTAGAAATGAAATGAGAAAAACCTTTAATCTTTTATTCATATGTCTGATAGCCTTATACGGCTGGATCGGATATCAAGTGATCCATACTACCGATCTGCCTCAATGTCAACCGGAAGGAAGTCTGTCCGATGTCGCCGAGGAGGTGATCGCCATCCCTTTGAAAACAAACGGACATTGTTCTTTGAACAAGATTAAAATGATCAAGCGCGACCGGGAAGACATCTTCCTTGTCAGCGATCGTCAACTTTATCATTTCAACAGTTCCGGCCAATTTCTCGGACAAATAACGGCACATCTGCCAGGAACGAGACAGCCAGTCGAACTGGTTGACTATGCGGTCGATCCTGTCCACGACCGGCTGGTCGTGATCGGCACCGGACATGAGGTATACTATTATGATTACGACGGGCAACTCCTTTTTCAGAGTATCCTCCCTCAAGATGCTTCATGGAAAACTTTCGGGCATATGGCTTATTATAACAACCATCTGTGGACAACAATAGACTTGGTTAGTTCAGAAAACAAGCAAGCTCCGTCAATCGAACAATGGCTCTATAAATTTGATCTCTACTTTAATGAAGTCGGGAAGCGCAAACTGGATGTTGCCGATTTGGGAAGAATGGATATCAATTACAAGACAGGTACCGAAATAGCCGTCAAGGACGGGCACGTTTATGTACAAGCTCCATCCTTACAGCCAGCCCATATCTTAAACGACACGCTCTATCTCATCAATAGCAACCAGTTGACCATCACTGAGGACTACGCAAAAATTCTCCCTTTACAGATCGGGACACGTTTTTTAATCTCAACACACTACGATCCTACTCTACCGGAACGTAGCTATACATTTTGTTACGACCAACGAAGAACAAAAGCCTATCACGTGCAAGGAGGATTGGATGACAACTTTTACAAGACAGGCAAGATTCTCGAACTTCAATCCATAGACCTTCAAAGCAACACCTACTGTTATTATAAAAGCGGCAAAGAACTTGCCTACTCTTTTCCTGACCTGACAAACAAAGACAACCCGGTCTTATTTATAGTAAAAATGAAAGCCTGACTCCCCACAGCCAGGCTTTCATTTAATATATATTTACGTACGATTAGAAAATCCGTCCACACAGACGTATCTTCATAACCGGATAAACAGTGAGCTTATCCATGATTTTCGAAAACGTATCGTCCGGATCGACTTCATCCAACAAATTGTTGACATTACCATAGTCCGTATAAACATCCGGTTTGCCGTGGAACTGGACTCCTAGCTCGAACATTACACCAAGCCGTTTCTTCGGTACGGCACGGCCGAACCCCAAACCCACATACGGACGGAAATTCGAAACTTTCAAGCCACCTGACACATTACCGTTTTTGTCTACCGGAATCGTATAATCGCCGATAACAACACCGGCCTTACCGGCTTCGGCTACCAATTCCTTCAATTCATCACTATGCCCATTTATTTTTAATAAAGTTCCCCCGCCAAAGTAAGCACCAGCAGTCAAAAAGAAAGAACCTTTTTTAAACGGATAATAATTCACAAGTAATTCACCGGAAACACGCTTGATACTTCCCTCCATACCAATCGTAGAGGGAACACTCACGCCTTCCATAGCTTCCACATCAACATCTACATCCGTACTCATGCTGAAATTTGGCATAATGGAAAAACCACCACGTAAATCAAAGTGAGATGTGATGGGAGTTGCCACATTCACGTCGATACCGGTAGTACCGACGCCCACACCTACTGCCAAAGAATTAAACACACCCAATTCTTTCTGGGCCATAACATCACTCACAATTACGCCTGATAAGGCTAACGAAATAACACAAAGTAGAGTTCTAAAACCTTTCATAACCACTAAAAAATGTATTTGTATTGAAATAAAGTACAGCAAAGAAAAGAAGATTTTTTGATATAAATACTGATATAGAATAAAAAAGAGAGTACAAGGTTATAGTCCTTGTACTCTCTTTTTTATTCTATAACAAATACGAACTTATTCTTCGTCTCCGTTTTCGTCTTCCTTCATATTGTGGAACACATTCTGAACGTCTTCGTCCTCTTCCAACTTTTCAATCAATTTTTCAATCGATTCACGCTGCTCGGGAGTCACTTCTTTCACATCGTTCGGAATACGGACAAATTCGCTACTGGTGATTTCATATCCATTCTCTTCCAGATATTTCTGAATAGCCGAATTCTGGGCAAATTCACCATAGAGAACCACTTCGTCTTCATCTTCATCCACTTCATCGACTCCATAGTCTATCAGCTCCAACTCAAGATCTTCCAACGACATGCCATCCTTTTTTGCAATATGGAAAACACATTTATGCTCGAACAGGAACTCCAAACTGCCGGATGTACCCAAAGAACCACCGTTCTTGTTGAAATAACTACGTACATTTGCTACAGTACGAGTCGTATTGTCTGTCGCAGTTTCCACAAAAATAGCAATACCGAAAGGACCATATCCCTCGTAGTTCATTTCTTTATAATCGGTAAAATCCTTAGAGACAGCCCGCTTGATAGCACGTTCGACATTATCTTTCGGCATGTTCTCTTTTTTAGCAGTCTGCATCAATACACGCAAACGCGGATTGTTTTCAGGTTCCGGTCCACCTTGTTTTGCAGCTATCGTAATTTCTTTACCCAACTTAGTAAATACACGGGCCATATTGCCCCAACGCTTAAACTTTCTCGCTTTACGAAACTCAAACGCTCTTCCCATAATTTATGATCTTATGATTTATGATTTATGTTTTTTATCCTCTCAATTGTGCACCTAACTTCTGTTCCAAATTTGTCTGGATCTTTTTCATGATAGCATCGATCTGCTTATCATTCAAAGTCTTTCCTTCATCCTGCAAATAGAAGCTGACTGCATATGATTTCTTGCCAGCCGGCAGATTCTTTCCTTCGTATACATCAAACAAAGCAACGTCTTTCAACAGTTTACGTTCACTTTCCGTTGCGATCTTTTCTATTTCGGCAAATTGAACATTCTTCTCTAACAACAGGGCTAGATCTCGTTTCACTGCCGGGAACTTGGAAATTTCAGAGAAGGTAACCTTGCTCTTCTTGATTTCCTTCATCAACAATGTCCAGGAAAGTTCCGCATAATAGACATCCGTTTCAATATCCAATTCCTTACAGATCTTCGGGCTGACGATACCCATCGTACCCAACTGGCGCCCGGACGAAGTCGTAATGCTCAAACCTGCCGAATAGATATCGTTAGCCAGATTACCAAAAATGACCTTCTGCAAATTCACACCGAGACGAACCAAGATGTTTTCCACATATGCCTTCAATTCATAAACAGAAGACTTTTCATTCGGATGCGCCCAGTTGTTATCCACACGGCTGCCGCTTACCCACAAGCCCAAACGATAATCTTCCGAGAATTCGGCCAATGTTTCACCTTCCTTCTTATGGTCGATATTATAATCATAGCAATTTCCGAATTCGAAGAAGCGGATATTGCCATTTTTGCGTTTCGCATTATGTTCAACACTTTCCAAGCCTCCGAACAACAACGTCTGGCGCATGCAATTCAGATCTGCGCTCAACGGATTCATCAACATCACACAGTGAGAAACCGGGTAAGTGGAAAGATTGTCATAGTAGGCCGAGCGTGTCAGCGAGTTATTCAGGATCTCGTTGAAACCGCAACCGCAAAGTTGTTCGGAAATCAGGTTCTGCAATTTATAACTGCGGTCAGTCGGAGTCTGATAGCTCAGATTAGACTTTACATTGTCACTGAATTCCACATTATTATATCCGTAAATACGGAGAATATCCTCGATCACGTCGACATCGCGCTGTACATCAATACGATATACAGGCACATCAATCACCAAACCTTCGGCAGTTTCGGAAACGATCTTCATTTCCAAGCTTTCCAGAATGCTCTTGACCGTTTCAACCGGAATCACCTTGCCGATCAATGTATTGACCTTATCGTAAGTCAGTTCCACACGATAGGGGGCAACCGGAACCGGATAAATATCCTGGATAGCACCCGTAATCGTTCCGCCTGCCACTTCCTGAATCAACAGAGCGGCACGCTTCATCACTTCGACCGTCTGATTCGGATCCAAGCCGCGTTCATAGCGGAAAGAAGCATCCGTATTCAGACCGAAGCGACGGGCTGTCTTACGGATCCAAGTCGGATGGAAAGTGGCAGATTCCAGGAATACATTCTTAGTCTGTTCCGTCACACCGGAATCGAGTCCGCCAAATACACCGGCGATACACATCGGCTCTTCCACATTGCAAATCATCAGATCACGGTCGGTCAACGTACGTTCCACACCATCGAGCGTCACAAACTTGGCACCTTCCGTCGCCGAGCGTACCACGACTTTATTACCTTTGATCTTATCGGCATCGAAAGAGTGCAAAGGCTGTCCTACGCCGTGCAAGATATAGTTCGTGATATCCACCACGTTATTAATGGGACGCAGGCCGATCACCTTCAAACGGTTCTGCAACCATTCCGGACTTTCCTTTACAGTTACATTTTTAATCGTAATACCTGAATAGCGCAGACAGGCTTCTTTATTTTCAACGACAACTTCGATAGCCGGAACTTCATCATCAATCTTGAAAGCATCCACACTCGGACGTTTCAAGTTGGCAGGCTTACCGTTCTGTTTCAGGTAAGCGGCCAGGTCGCGAGCTACACCGAAATGAGAAGTGGCATCCACACGGTTCGGCGTGATATCGACTTCCAGCACATAATCGCTCTTCACATTATAATATTCTTTGGCCGGAGTACCGACTACCGCATCGGCCGGCAGTACGATTATACCTGCATGATCTGTTCCAATACCGATTTCATCTTCAGCACAAATCATACCGTTCGATTCAACGCCACGGATTTTAGAGCGCTTGATCGTAAAGCACTCATCACCATCATACAATTTAGTACCGTTTACAGCAACAACCACTTTCTGTCCGGCAGCTACATTCGGCGCACCACAAACAATCTGCAAGGGTTCCGCGCCACCAACATTCACGGTTGTAATGTGCAAGTGATCGGAATTCGGATGTTCTTCGCAAGTAAGAACTTCACCGATGACAAGTCCTTCCAATCCACCTTTGATGGTTTGAACTTCTTCTACCCCTCCGGTTTCCAAACCAATAGAGGTAAGTGCTGCTGCTACTTCATCAGGCTGTAAATCAAAATCAAGATAATCTTTCAGCCAATTGTAAGATATATTCATCGCTTTAAAATTTATTCAGTAAAGAGACGGGGCCGTCCGGCCTACGCCAAATTGACGGACAAAAGTACAAATAATTATTCAAATATGATAGTTTCAAGTAGTTTCTTCAGGGCAACCGCACCAAAACTGTGATCAAATATCATTGACAATAGTTATTTATGCATTCTTGATTCATAATGGCCATCTACAAGTATAAGGAACTGTTTGTGTTTAAAAAGCAGGTATTCCACTGGATTATAATCAGAAACAGTGCATAAAATCTCCTCAAACAAGGCAG
>ERZ773277.2647-NODE-2647-length-11648-cov-3.434659_pt1 | contig 11648 bp, 8 predicted proteins | sample MGYA00511957_ERZ773277 | MGnify/ENA primary metagenome ERZ773277 (study PRJEB29015, sample SAMEA2737800) | human gut metagenome | biome: human gut; feature: human-associated habitat; material: faeces | place: China | collected 2012 ... | reverse complement strand
TTGAAACCTTCAAGCCAAATTCTTTCAGCACATAATCTTTGATTTCCTGATAGGTTGCTTTCAACTCGGCACTGGTGGCATCCAGCTCGTCCAGGTCTAAGTCGATCTCTATCGTGTCATCTGGTTTTTGTTGGGACAAAAGAACAACCGTCTCCACATGCACAGTCTCACAAAATTGATCCACTGCCGTCATTTTTTCAACCGTATACCCTCTCTGCTGTATCAACTCTAAATCCCGCGCCAAGCTTGTCATTTTACATGAAATATATACGATACGATCCACTCCATAATCCAAGATCTTCGGTAATGCCTTCGGATGGATTCCATCTCTTGGCGGATCTAATATGATCACATCCGGTTTCTCCTTTATATCATCAAGCACTTCAAACACATCCCCGGCAATAAACTCACAATTAGAAAGTCCGTTCCTTTCTGCATTCTCTTTTGCCGCTTCCACTGCTTCTTCTACAATCTCTACGCCAATCACTTTTTTTGCCACAGGAGCAAGCACCTGACTGATCGTGCCTGTTCCGCTGAACAGATCAAACACCGTCAGATCACGGATATCGCCTATGTATTCACGCACTGTTTCATAAAGCACTTCCGCCCCCTTTGTATTTGGCTGAAAAAAGGAGAACGGTGTAATCTTAAATTGTAATCCGAGCAGTTTTTCATAAAAGAAATCCTGACCATATAAAACCCTCGTCTCATCGCTTTTTACAACGTCTGACAAAGAATCATTCAAAATATGAAGAATGCCTACGATTTTCCCTTCAAGCGGAAGCTGTAAAAGCTGTTCTGTCAGTTCTGATAAGTCGTATTCTTCCTGCGTTGTTGTGACAAGATTGACAAGGATCTCTCCTGTCGTATCTCCCCGTCTTAAAAGTAAATGTCTTAAATATCCGACATGCTGCATCTTTTTATAATAACTGACTTTCCGCTCTTTAAAATACTCTAATACGCACACGAGAATTTTATTCATATCTTCATGCACGAGTTTACAGTCGGATGCGGTCAGCACATCATAAGTACTTCCTTTTTTATGAAGTCCGAGCGACAAAGGACCATCTTTATATTCATCTCCGAATGAGAATTCCATCTTATTTCTATATGCAAATTCTTTCGGACTTGCCTTCACACCTTCAAACAAATACTCGCCGTCCACAGCTTCATCCATAATTCTTCGGATCTGTCCTTCTTTCATTTTCATCTGTTCTTCATACGGCATTGTCTGATACATGCATCCACCGCATGCCGGAAAAATACTGCATACAGGTTTCCTCGTTTCAAGAGAGGAATTTTCCAGAACTTCTAACAGCCTGCCTTCTGCATTCCCTTTTTTAAATTTATTTATAATGAATCGCACTTTTTGCCCCGGTACTGCATTTTTTACAGTCACATATCTGGCATCTTTACCTTCTTCTTCAACTTTCACAAGTCCTTTATTCGGAAAATCTACTCTTTCAATTATTCCTTCAAAAATCTGCCCTTTCTTCATAAGCTTTTCCTTTCATAATAATTTTTCTTTTTAACACAGCAGAAAATTACCGCATTAACTCTTACTCTTTTATCAATTTTTCTGTTAACTTTTATGTCAATCCTTCATCCATATATCATTGCAAAGCAGACACCTTTTCAACTGCAAAACAGGCAGGGTGCAGTTTCATCCACACTCTGCCTGTATATTCTGTTTTACTTTTGCAAACAGTTTCTTACACCTGATCGTCTTCGCTGAAATAATCATCGAAGTCATCGTCAAAATCATCTTCAAACTCTTCCAAATAATCCGGTGTAAAGAAACGATACACTGCGTAAGCGATTCCTGCAACTGCTGCCACTGCTCCAATAATTGCCAATACCCAGATCACTTTATTTTTCTGACTTTCCGCCTCTTTTTTGTGCAGCAGATCATTCAGTTTTGTCTCGGCGATAAATTCTTCTACTTTGCTCATAATCTACGTCCTTTCTCTGTTCTGAAAAACAGTCTTTACTTTCTCAATATTATAACACTAACCGCTTTATATTACTGATTTTGAGCAAATTCTAAACAGTAATTTTAAGCCCAGTAATTTTGAGCAAGCTCTAAATACTAATTTTAATAATTCTAATAAGCAATCTTTAAATAAATTTCTAAAGCAATTTCTCAAATAGAACAATTCAGCTGCTGCATCCTTGATCGGTCGTTTTTAATGTCTTCGTTTTTTTCGTTTCCAAGTAGCATATAAAATACAGACAGACGCCGACATAATCAAAATCGTTTGCTTCATATATACCTTATTATCTCCGGTTTTTACCGTAACTTCTTCTTTTTTCAAAATAGATACTGTCTGTTCCTGATTTCTCAGATCTCGATGTGCATCAATCAAACAATCACCGAGATACAATACTTCAAAAACTACAATTCTTTTCCCCGGAAATTTTCTTGAATCAACATCAAATTCCATTGTAATCCCGTCTTTTGCGTCTTTCCCCTTAAATGTTTTTTCTGATGTTACCGGTTTCCCGTCCTGAAGCAGTTCTTTTCCTGTATCTGCATCCATCAATATGCCTTTCATCGTATAAGATGCATTTGCTTCCATATATTTAAAATTGACTGTATCGCAGATAATATGTTCCTCTCCTGCAATAATTTCTTTTGCCTTGCTTTCTTTTACTTTTCTTTCGTCTTCTCTCTAATCCTTCATCTTGCTTTCTTTCCAAACGGTGTGTGTATCCGTGATCCGTGTATGATGATTTTCAATCTTCAGAATTTTTTCCTGTTCTCCTTCTACTGTTCCGTCTTCCCTGATCTGAAACTCCCACACTTCTTCATTTTTTATATATCCTGTCAAAGGTTCAGACTCATAAAGACAGTAGACTCCCGGACGCAGATAAGAAAGATGTATTTCTCCATTTTCATCTGTAATATATGTTGTTTTCTCTTCGCTGAGATCTTCCTCTTCTGCATCGGATTCTTCGTTTATTTCCGATATTTTTTCCCGCAGTTCAAATTTCACGCCAGAAAGTGCTTTCTTTGTTTCCCCATCTGATTTTCGGATAACTACAGACGTAGGCTTATTTAATATTTCCGTCTCTTTTGTCACAACCGGTACGTCCTGACCTTCGTACTCTAATTCGATCTCAACGCTCTTTTCCGGCAAAATATAACCTTCTGCCTGCTTTGTCTCTATGATCTCATACGTTCCAAGATACAATTCTTCCGACCATGCTTTCCCGCTTTGGTCTGTCACTAATGATCCGACTACTGTTCCTTTTTCCACACGAACAGTTCCGTCAGGAGTACAAATATCTTCTGCTGCCTTTATCTCAAATTTTACTCCTGAGATTCCTTTTTCTGTTACAGAATCATTTTTTTGAATATAAATGCGCCCTTTCGCCGGTCTGTCTTTCGACTCAACAATAAAAGGTTTCTCCCAGTCATGATTTTCTATAATTGTAAATGGAATTAATCCATCTTCTATAAGATAACCTTGCGGCGCTTCCACCTCCTGAAAATAATAATTTCCGGCAGGAAGTTTCTCAGGCAAAACAAAACTTCCGTTTTCGTCTGTTTTAAACAGATCGTAAACTGATTCATTCGGGTAATGTGTCGTCATCGTAATCGGTTTTTTATCTTTGTCCAAAAGCCGAAACACCGCTCCTGCAACAGGAATTATTTTTTCTGTCTCGCTATCTTTTTTCACGAGCTTTACCGGAGAAAATATTTTCTTATTTTCTAATATGTAATATAGCGTTTTCGCATCTTCTTCTATTGTAATCTCAAAATCTCCTACCGGAGTCAACCCTTCCGGCGCCTTTTTTTCGCTCACAATATATGTATCATATACAAGACCTCCTTTCTGCTGTTCTTCTCCTTGTCGGAATGTTGACGCATATCCGTTTTCATCTGTTACAATTTCACACTGCCAGCCTGTTGTTTTTGATGTGATTGTAAAAACAATTCCCTCCAAAGGTACTTTTTGTTCGCCCTGCTCTGATTCTTCCTCTTTATCTTCACGAAATTTTACAATCTGCAGATTACCTCTGATGATCTGATCAGGTATTGTAGGACATTGAAAAATTGTATCTGTCTGTCCTGTGCCTTCTTCCCTAACCGTTTCTATAAAAATTTCATTGTTGAGCAAATATCCTTCAGGAGCTTTTATTTCCTGAAATGTAACAGTTCCAAGCGGAAGAACAACTTCTCCTTCCGTGTTTTTATAAAACGGATCTCCACTGACTTTTTGTTCTTCTTTCATTCTTATTCTTCCTTCTGAATCCGTTTTCATAATCCATTCTCTGACCGGTGTTACTCCTGAATCTGCCGGATTTTTTTCATAATATCCGGAATAATACTTAATAGAAAATTGAGCGTCTTCCAATGTTGCCGCTCCTTGAGCTTCTGATTGATCTGTTTCTTTATCTTTTTTCTGTAAAATCAGATCTATCGGATAATACTGCGCCTGATCTGTGCACTTATATGTACATACTTTGTTTTCATCTATTCGGATAGATTGCGGCTTAAATTGTATAACATGTCCGGCCGGAGCTTTTAATTCCCTGATATCATAATTTCCGATCGGAATATTTTCTTTTTTTGCATAACCTGATTCGTCTGTAGTCAATTCCCATAATAGTTTGTCTTTTCCGCTTTCATAGATACCAAACACCGCTCCTGCAAGAGAATAGCATCTGTTTCCTTCTATCCATTCCGGATGATCGGAATATTTATAAATCTCAATAGATCCGACTCTGTCTTTTCCACTTCCTCCCATTGTCTGTCCGGCTGAATTTAAGTTAAACAAAAACGCGTAAAATGATTCCGGCGGATCCGGCATACTTTCTATATTTTTTGCCTTCTGTTTTAAATTTTCAATTACCTGCTGATCTAATCCTAGAAACGCTTCCTCCGTTCCCATATAAAGATACGACAAAATGCAATGACTCATACAGTATTCGTCATTTACAGAATAATTTTCTCCAATGCCGATCGCACCATATTTTGCCCTATACAATTCATATCCTGGACCGCCATATGCATAATACAATCCTTTTCTTACAGCTCCGCCGGTTAATGCCTGCGTTTCATACGAACCTGAATTTGGAGTATCTTTCAGCGGTTCAAGACAGTATGCAGGTTTTCCGTTTACATCAAAATAATTAGTGCTGTAATTGCCATAATAAATCTCTTCTCCTACTGTCAGTTCTACTTTTGATCTTTCTGAAATTGCCGCCGCTTTTTTGAACATCTCATCCGATTTTGTCAAAACTGCCGGATATGTATCCGATGTGATTCCCGCAGTTGTCAGTATCATACCTTTCGATATCGTATCTCCGTCTTCATCTGCCTCTGATTCCAACGAAAATGTCATTGTTTCCATATCTAACACTGCTTGTTTTTTCTGCGTCAATACGGATGATTCTGCTGAGATTTCTCTTTTTCCAAAGCTTTCATCTGCGACTGCCTGATCCATAGTGAACATGTTCGTAAAAATGATTCCAAAAAGAAAACAAAATACAACTTTCATCCATCGTCTCATGCCATCATCCTCCCTGTCTGTACAGATGATCCGACACGAAGCTTACCGGAAACTCTGTCATACAAATACACATGATTACTTAATACATCTTCCTCTTCAACCTGTGTACTGTTGATTTCTCTTACCATCTCATCCAACTTACTGCATACATAGATTTCTGAATATGGCACAATGATCACTTCATGAACACTGCTTGGCAAAATATAATAATCTTTCTTTAAAATCTGACCGATCATTTCGAGCACGTTAGGATAAGCAATACATGCCGCTCCATAATTTCTGAATTTATTTGATAAAACATACATCTGATCATAGTCTTTTTTCTTTTCTAAAAGAAGATCTCCCTCTTCATATTCCACATCCCCTAAAAGAGATTTTAATGCATGGTTCATCGTAACAAATTCTGCCGGAAGCAGATTTTTTACATTTTTCACCGCGTCTTCCCACAATGTTTCTGCCTGCACCTTCCAAGTGTCTGCATGGCTTCTGTTAACAACCATTGCCGCTGTTCCTTCTTCAGACACATCAACAAGAACATAAAAAACAATAGACAGATCAAGAAACGCTAAATGGGGAACGGTTCTTAAAAATTTTCGATTTTTTGCCGTGTTGATCACTTTAAATACAATCCGGTTTCTGACCCCTTCATAATCCCGAAAAGATTCACAATCCCACGGTTTTTCCTGTTTTATTTCTTCATAAAGCTGCTTGATGTCATCTACAATCTGTTCTATCTTTCTACCCGCCACATAGCTTTCGTAATACTCTTCTAGATAGATTGTCGGAGAAATATTGATCCCGGGCATTTCAATCAAAATACCCGTTCTCTCTTTCCCATTATTTTTCATTGCCGTATATAAGCTTGCACGAACGCCCCCTTTCATCTTTTTGTTCATCATCTTTTCTACCGCATCTGCAAATTCAATATAAGTCATATAACTCCTTCCTTTTTATGCGGTTCAATTTGAATTAAATGAGAAATCCGGTACGAACTGTACCTTGAAATACATTGATAATTTGAAAAATATTATGTGCTCTTGATTATAGAGAATCAAAAAAGAAAATGCAACATGTAATATTGCACAAAAAAGATTCCGCCCTCAGACGGAATCTTTTTATATAATTTCAAAACACTATATAGACACAAAATCTAAAATATCGCTTTGATTAAACTCTTGACAAATACTCTCCTGTACGAGTATCAATCTTCAGAACATCTCCCTGCTCAACAAAAAGCGGAACCATAACCGTAGCGCCTGTTTCTACAACAGCCGGTTTCGTTGCTCCCTGTGCAGTATCGCCCTTAAATCCCGGCTCTGTTTCTGTAATCTCCAGCTCGACAAAAAGCGGCGGTTCAACAGAAAATACATTTCCGTTATGTGAGCAGATCTTAACTGTCTCATTCTCTTTCACAAATTTCAAAGCATCTCCTACGACATCCGCATTCAAAGCGATCTGATCATATGTCTCAACATCCATAAAGTTGTACAAATCACCGTCCTGATACAGATACTGCATGTCCTTTCTGTCAATATGAGCTTTCGGGAATTTCTCTGTCGGACGGAATGTTCTCTCTACCGCACCGCCACTGATAATATTTTTTAATTTTGTTCTTACGAAAGCTGCACCTTTTCCCGGTTTTACATGCTGGAACTCCAAAATCTGGTAAATATTTCCATCAATTTCCACAGTAATTCCGTTCTTAAAATCTCCTGCTGAAATCATTTATCTTCCTCCTTCAAAATCGTTCACTATTTTAGCACTCCATTTAATAATTCTATACTAATTTCTTTCATTTTTCAATCTTTTTTTATAGAAATGAAGAACGATCTTCTCAAGATACCTCTTAAGAACAATCTGAATCTCTTCTTTTGGATTGATCGGCCTCACAAGAATATTATGTATTCCTGTTCTTTTCGCTCCCCAGACATCTGTAAACAGTTGATCTCCGACAAAAAATGTATTTGTTTTATCAGTTCCCATAATCTTCATCGCTTTCTCATAATTTTTCGTTGAAGGTTTATGCGCATTATAAATATAATTTGTCCGAATCTCCTGATTGAACATTTTTACTCGTTCTTCTTGATTATTAGAAATGAGACAGGAGGAAAATCCAATCTCTTTCAATCTCCGAAACAGTTTTTTTGCTCTGTCATCTGCCGGTGCACCGTGAGGCACAAGAGTATTATCTATATCAAAAATTACTCCTCGATATCCCTCTTCATACAATCTTTCAAATGGGATTACATATGTAGATACCACATATTCATCCGGGAAAAATCTTTCAAACATTATTTCTCTTCCAACTCCATCAGTCTTGTAATCAGTTCTTCGCAGATCTGCAATATCGTTTTTCCATCCGTGCGAATCACAACATCTGCCGCATCTTCATACTTCTCTTTTCTTTTTTCCATCAACTGTGCAATAAACTCCACACTTTTATTTTCTTTTAAAAGCGGGCGGTCATTACTGTCTTTTACGCGTTCATAAATTGTTTCCGGGCTGGCAGTCAATAAAACGACCTTTCCGTTTTTCTTCATTTCAACGACATTTTCACTGCGAAGCGCTACTCCGCCCCCACAAGAAATAATACAATTTCTGCCTGTCTGAAGTTCCTTTAATAATTCCGTCTCAAGATTGCGGAAATATTCTTCCCCATATGTTGCGAAAATATCCGGAATGCTCATTTCCTCCCTCTCGGCAATTTCCTGATCCATCTCCACAAGTTTCATATCAAACATCGTGCTGAGATAATCTGAAATCGTAGACTTTCCCGCTCCCATAAACCCGATTAATACAATATTATATGGAAACAGCTTTCTTGCCTGAATTCTTTTGCTGTTCCGCAAAATCCTCTGGAATACATCATGGATTTCTTCCTGATATTTATTTCCCTGTAACTTTTCTTCCAACCTTTTTTCCTGCTTTTCCTCTTGCGCAGGCTGCAAAATCGGCATCCCGTATGTTTCTTTATATGACATTATCTTTTCGATGATTCCATTTCGCTCTACAAGCGCATCTATAAGCTTATCATCACACATCGCAAGCTGTTCACGATACATTTCCAGATCGTTCATCTTTACCCTCCACATTTCACTCAAACTAACAAATCTAACACATTATATCAATTCCATAGAAACATGACAAGGGATTTTACAAATACAGTCTGCGCAAATTTTCCGAAAATCAAAGAAACTGTCCTCAATATAATTTTCCAAACAAGCGGATCATCTATTTCTTTTGAACCGCGTCCCACACATTATCTTTAAACATTTCCCATGCATCTTCGTTTTCTACAAAATATTTCGGACAATTTTTTCCTGTAACATCGTAATGGCGAATAATCTGATCTTCTTTCAAATCAAATTTGACACAAAGCCATGCTGTAAGCTGTACAAGAGAACGGTATGTCGCATCAGTAAACTTTCCTGTTTCATCAGGGTGACAGACTTCAATCGATACTGTATCTGCATTTCGCTCATTCGATGCATAAGCGATCTCCCATGTCGGTACACATTGTATGATCTCTCCATCCAATCCTACAATAAAATTACTGCTTGCTTCCGTCTGCCCGGAATATTGAAGGCCATTAAAATAATCTCTGTTATCCTGAGCCGTACTTCCCGGATTTGCAGTATAATGAATAACAACGCCTTTTACTCCTTCGCTCTCGATTCCGGGCCTTGAATAGGGATTTACATCCAAAAGCTGTACATCAATATCCGGCTGTGAAGCATCTGTTTCTACAAACTGATTTCTCTCTCCGATACAGGAGCGCACAACTAAAATAATCGTCAGAATAAGAAGCACTGCGAGTCCTGCAACTGCCGTTATTCTGATTCTTTTCTTTTTCATCTTCTGCTTTAACGAATTCGATTTTACAGAACGGCTTTTCTTTGTACTTGATCTTCCAGTATTATGTCCCGATGCATTTTTTCTGTTTTTCGATACTTTTCTTCTGTTTTTTTTATAAAGACTCATTTCTTTGCCTCTGTTCTATGTATCTTTCGCATTTTGGTCTGCTGATATGATGAATCCCCGAAAGTGACAAAAAGCACATTCCGGGATTATAAGCGGTGACAAAGTCTTGGACAAGCCCGGACTTTGGCTCGTCGCCGTTATAAAAACAAATGCCTGTCAGAAATTCAACAGGCATTTATTTGATCACGTTTTCTATTTACTTTGATTCCCATCGTCACACAAACCGTTTTTCTGTTATGTAATGATGCTGATTTTCTTTATTCGTCTACGCTATAGTTTGGCGCTTCTTTTGTGATATGAATATCATGCGGATGACTTTCTTTAAGAGATGCTGCTGAAATCTTAATAAATCTTCCGTTTGATTTAAGTTCTTCGATCGTATGTGTTCCGCAATATCCCATACCCGAACGAAGTCCTCCCATAAGCTGGAATACAGTATCCTCAACCGTTCCCTTATAAGCTACACGGCCTTCTACACCTTCCGGAACGAGCTTCTTTGCATTTTCCTGGAAATAACGGTCTTTGCTTCCGTTTTCCATAGCAGCGATTGAACCCATTCCACGGTATACTTTATATTTTCTTCCCTGATAAAGTTCAAATGTTCCCGGACTTTCATCACATCCCGCAAAAATACTTCCCATCATACATACGTTTGCTCCTGCGGCGATTGCTTTCGTCATGTCTCCTGAATATTTGATGCCTCCGTCTGCAATAATCGGCACACCGTATTCTTTTGCAACATTATAGCAGTCCATTACCGCAGTAATCTGCGGCACACCGGCAACAACACGAGTCGTACAGATAGATCCCGGTCCGATACCGACTTTCACCGCATCAACTCCGGCTTCAATTAATGCTTTCGCAGCTTCTCCTGTCGCCACATTACCGGCAATTACCTGAAGATCCGGATATTTTTCCTTCACCATACGAACAGTACGAAGAACATTTGCAGAATGACCATGCGCAGAATCCATAACGATAACATCTACTTTTGCCTTTACCAGAGCATCTACTCGCTCAAGACAATTTGCTGTAATTCCGATTGCCGCTCCACAGAGAAGGCGTCCCTGCGAATCTTTTGCAGACAACGGATACTTGATCTGTTTCTCAATATCTTTGATTGTGATCAATCCTGTCAGATTTCCCTCATCATCCACAATCGGAAGTTTTTCTTTTCTTGCCTTTGCAAGAACTCTCTTTGCTTCTTCAAGAGTAATTCCTTCTTTTGCTGTAATCAATCCTTCAGAAGTCATAGATTCTTTAATTTTTTTAGAAAAATCCTCTTCAAATTTTAAATCACGATTCGTAATAATACCGACAAGTTTACGCCCTTCTGTTATCGGAACTCCTGAAATACGGAATTTTGCCATTAAATTATTAGCGTCTTCCAAAGTATTCTCCGGTGACAGATAAAACGGATCTGTAATAACCCCGTTTTCAGATCTTTTTACCTTGTCCACCTCTTCCGCCTGAGCTTCAATCGACATATTTTTATGAATAATACCGATGCCGCCCTGACGAGCCATTGCAATCGCCATACGGTGTTCTGTAACCGTATCCATTCCGGCGCTCATCATCGGAATATTAAGTCTTATCTTTTTAGTCAAATATGTTGACAGATCTACTTCATTCGGAATTACCTCTGAATATGCGGGAACTAACAGCACATCATCAAACGTAATACCTTCTCCTATAATCTTTCCCATGTCCTTTGACCTCTCTTTCTACCAATCCATACTAGTAAATGTTATTTGATATACTACAAAAATTCAGAACTGATGTCAACCCTTTCAGAGAATGCTCACGATTTTCAGCATTGATTTATTTTAACCTTTATTTATAAGTTATACTTATATAGTGAATTTCACCATGATTTTTCATAATATATAGAATATATATCACTTTAATATTATACACATTGGAAGTTTTTCTTTCTAAATCAATATTCCTGACAAGCCCGACTTTAGCTTGTCTCTGCCGCAAAAAAAGGCAACGCCTTTTCAGACGCTGCCTTCTCTCATTCCGTTTGGAAAATATTCTCTTCTTATTTATATCTCGTTTACATATACCTTCAAAACTACATACAAAGAATCTTTTTCATCCTACCCTTACGGGTACCGTCTTTGATAAGCATCTAAAACACAGATG
>ERZ773277.2642-NODE-2642-length-11665-cov-5.279242_pt1 | contig 11665 bp, 8 predicted proteins | sample MGYA00511957_ERZ773277 | MGnify/ENA primary metagenome ERZ773277 (study PRJEB29015, sample SAMEA2737800) | human gut metagenome | biome: human gut; feature: human-associated habitat; material: faeces | place: China | collected 2012 ... | reverse complement strand
AACCTACGATGGGGGAGTCAAAGTCCCCTGCCTTACCGCTTGGCGATGGCGCATCATGCAAAACAGTATAGCATATTTTCCGCTGTTCCACAAGAGGTGCGCCGCATTTTTGCAGCTTTTTCTGTGCGCTGTCTGCCGCACTTGCGGCGGTTTGGGTCGGTTTTTGGGCTTTGCGGCCGGGCCCCTGCGTTTTCCATATTCTTCCATGTTTTTACGAAAGGCAAGTTTTGCGGGACGCGTTTTTCAAAAAACACAGTCCGCAGGGGGCACAAGATTCATATTGCAAAGGTGAAATTTATTTTTTTCCTGATTTTTCTTATTATTTTCTCAAAAGACTGTATTTTTTGTTGCGGTTCTGGTACACTGGATGTGATAAAAATAAGTTGAAGAAACTACGCCGATGTCCGGGCTGTCCCCGGGCGGGGCAGTGTCTCCATCTTTGTGAAGGAAAGCGAGGGATCTCATGAAAAAATTCCTGAAAACGCTGGTGGTCGGGCTTTGCCTGTTCACGCTGCTGTGCTGCGCACTGCCGGCTGCATTTGCCGCCGACAAAACTTCAGGGAGCAAAAAGGAAGAGAACGTGTACGCCATTGGTATGGATGCCCAAGGCGGCATCTGCTCCACCGTGGTAACCTACACGAACCTGTCCGGCAAACTGGAGAGCACGCCCGAGCAGCCTACCATGACGGGCTACTCCTTTGATGGCTGGTACACCGAGCCGGTGGGCGGCAGCAAGGTGACCACCTCCACCGTGTTCACCTCCGACGCCACCATCTACGCCCACTGGACTGCCAAGGCCGGTACTTCTACCGTGCCGCAGCCCACCACCCAGCCTGCCGCCCAGTGGCAGAAGTATGTAGGCCCTGCCCTTGTGGCCGGTGCCCTGCTTACCACCCTGCTGGTCTCCACCATGTTCTGAACACTGCTGTAAACACAATGATACCATTGAAGAAAGGGATCTTACCATGACTACTTCTACCATGAAAATGCCCGCCAGCTATTCCACCATCGAAGCCGAGGAGATGACCTATCTGGACGGCGGCGCCAGCAACGCTTATCAGTCCTTCCTGGACATCGGCAAGGTGTTCAACTACATTGCCCGCATCTTCTCCGGTGCAAGCTCCATCATCAACAACGTTAACGTCATCTACCAGTCCTTTGTATCGCTGAACAGCCTGCTGGGCAGCTTCGGCAAGTAAAAGCATCACCCCAAAGTTCAGATCCGGGAGCCGCGCTTTTTTCGAAAAGTGCGGCTCCCGTTTTTCGTACACGCTGTAATTCAGTGCATTACCGCGCAGCACTTCACGTTCCAGAATTGTGAACAAACTTTTTAAGCTTTTTGGGGGTCAGTGGCCGTTTTTTGGGCTTTTTCTATATAAAAAGCAAAAAAATGCGATATTTTTTGGGCTTTATCTCTTGATTTTGTGTCTGATTTGTTATATTGTTGTTACATGGAATGTGCTAAAATAAGATAGTTTATAAAAGGTCTCTCCAGCTGCGCAAATTGCGTGGCAACAAGTGAATTATCAGGCATTTCCTTTAAGTTGTTTCGATATTTTCGAAAAAATTTTCGTTATCTTTACATTCGGGAGTTTGTACGCAAATGGCAGATCGTGAACTGCGGCGGATGCACCGCGCTGAACTGATAGAGATCATCTATGCGCTGAAGCAGAGCGAGGACCAACTCAAGGCGCAGAACGCCGCGCTTACCGCGCAGCTGCAGGACCGGCAGCTCCGGCTGGAAAGCGCCGGTTCCATCGCGCAGGCCGCGCTGGAGCTGAACAACGTGTTCGCCGCCGCGCAGGCCGCCGCCGATGACTATCTGCACTCGGTGCAGGCCAGTCTTGCGGACACCAACGCCACCGCCGCCAATACCCTTTCGCAGGCGCGCAGCGAGGCCAAACGCATTCTGGAGCAGGCACAGGCAGACGCCGACAGCCTGAAAGCGCAGGCGCAGCAGGAATGCGACGCCATGACCGCCGCCGCCGCGCAAAAACGCACCCAGACCGAGGCCGACTGCAAGGCCATGGTAGAGCGCGCCGAGCAGGAGGTGCAGCAGCGCTGGCAGGCATTTGACCACAAGGCCAACGAGCTGCTGGACCAGTATCGCAGCACAGACGGCCTGCCTTCGGAGGAAACATGAAAAAACGCGATATCCGGTTCGCTTCCATCCCTTCCACCGAGGAAGTGGCCGCAGAACGTGAGCGTCTTGCGTACCAGAGCCGCTACCAGCGGGTGCTGCGCAGTACGATCTATATTCTGGTGGTGGTGGCCGCAGTAGCCGTGCTGCTGGCTACGCTGTTTTTGCCGGTGCTTCAGGTCTCTGGCGACAGCATGAACCCTACGTTGAATGACAAGGACATTATCCTGCTGGTAAAATCCAACCACATTGAAAACGGTGAGTTATGCGGGTTTTACTGGCAGAACAAGCTGCTGCTCAAGCGCATCATCGGGCAGCCCGGTGATGTGATCGATATGGACGTGAACGGCGTGGTCTCGGTAAACGGCGTGGCGCTGGATGAACCCTATGTGGACGCGCTGACCGTGGGCGAATGCGACATCCGGTTCCCCTATCAGGTGCCGGAAAACCGCTACTTCGTGCTGGGCGACCACCGCTCCACCTCCATCGACAGCCGCAGCAGCGTGATAGGCTGCGTTGAAAAAAGCCAGATCGTTGGCAGGGTTTTCCTGAGGATATGGCCCTTGTCCAGCTTCTCGTTGATCCATTGACCCCGGGAGGAGGTATTCCGTTATGAACGACATTCTTAAAACGTACATGGAGCGGTTCCGCGAGAACCGGCACACCCTGCGGCGCTACACCGCGTTTGTGCTGGCACTTGCCATGATCACCACCCTGTTCGTCAACTGGCAGCTGCATGGCGTGGGCATCTCGATGACCGCGCAGTACCAGTGCGGCGAGGAGGAGCACACCCACACCGCGGATTGCTACACCAAAGTGCTCACCTGCGGTTACGAGGAAGGCGAGCTTGAAAATGCGGACGAGGTGGCCGCCGCTGCTGCGACCAGCCAGCCCACCGTTGAGGCTGAGCCCGCGCCGCTGTCGCTGGAGCCGCAGATCGAGTTTGTGCCCCACGAGCACACCGACGACTGCTACACCGAGGTGCAGACCCTGACCTGCATGGAAGAAGAGCACGTCCACGATGACGACTGCTTCGACCCCGAGGACGGCAGCCTGATCTGCGACAAATTTGAACATACCCACGACGAAAGCTGCTACACCACTGAGTATGAGCTGACCTGCGGCTTAGAGGAGGGCGAGCTTGTGGAGCAGGTGGTGGAGCCCACCCAGAGCGCCGCACTGGCAGCGATGGCTGTGGCCGAGCCCGTGGCGCTGGCACCGATGGTGGACACCGTGGAGCCCATCTACCACCACCATACCGATGCCTGCTACGAGGAAGTGCTCACCTGCCCCCTGCCGGAGCATCACCACACCGTTGCCTGCCTGAGCGACACTTCTGCCGACCTTGAGACCCCCGAGGAGTGGCAGGCCGCCAACGCCGAGGCCGTGATGACCGGCAACTGGGCCGAGGATCTGGTCAGCGTGGCGCAGACCCAGCTGGGCTACGAGCAGAGCGAGAAAAACTTCGAGATCGACCCCGCGGACGGCGTGACCCTGCGCTACTACTCCCGCTACGGTCAGTCTTACGGCAACCCCTACGGCGAGTGGGACGTGATGTTCCTCTCCTACTGCCTGAAGTACGCCGGTATCCCCCAGAGCGCCATCCCGCAGGAGGCCAGCGTGCTTTCCCTGCGCAGCTCCATGAGCGACATGGACTGGCTGCTGGACGGCGAGGACGGCAGCGCCGCCAATGTGGGCGACATCGTTATTTATAATAAGTACGTCACCCGCACCGTGGCTGTGGACAGCAGCGCCGATGGTGCAGCGGACGATCTGGACGACCAGTTCAGCATGGACACCGATTTCGAGAACGGCGCAGAGCTTGAAACTTCCGGCGCTTCTGCGTTGGATGCAGCCCCTGCCGCCGAGGACGCCCCCGCTGCCGACAGCGTGATCACCCCCGATCTCCCCGATACCGCCAACCCGGAGCAGCCCGCCGCAAAGCCGGTGGACAGCACCGGCACCTCTGCATCCGGCGCGGACACCCTTATCCCCAGCGTGGATTCCCCCGCTGCCGAGCCGCAGACCACCACCGTGACTGACGCTCAGCCCGTGGAGACCGTGGGCATCGTGAGCAGTGTGGACAGCGATGCCGACACCCTGACCGTCATCTCCGGCGACGTGGACGGCAAGGTGGCTGAGGTCACCCTTTCCAACGCCGAGGTTCTGGCCGTGGTGGATGTTGCCGCCGCCCAGTACGCAGACGAGATGCTCTCCTCTGCCGTTGACGGCGCACTGCGGGCACCCGATATGCTTATGCTGACGGGTGAAGATCCTGTGCAGGAAACCTCCGAGTACCACGATTTTACGAATGACATCACCTCTGCAAAATTGCAGTATCGCGAGAACAGTTGGGAGGACTGGCAGGATATTCAGGATAATTCCGATGTCGATGAAAACGATCAGATTCAGGCTTATCTGACGTACACGCTCCAGGGTAAAACGTTATCTTCTACACTAAACACCATTAAGTACAACCTGCCGGATGCTTTGAAAAATTTCAAAGAAAACGGCATCGTCTATAATTCCAGCAAAGAAGCTGTTGGCGTTGGCAAAGTAGAAGGTGGTTATGTTTCCATTACTTTCTACGATGCGTATGTGCAAAAAAATGCTAAAGGTTCTGAAATCAGTGGTTCTCTGGCTTTCGATGGCGAAGCCAAGGAAATGAACATAAAGCACGACACGGAAACCACAATCAAGTTCAACGATAGCCATTCCAGCAAGATCACCATTAAGAAAGATTACAATAAAAAGGGTGATCTTCACACCCAAAAGTATACCAGCGACTATGACCTTGAAAATGGTACCGTAAAGTACACCGTAAAAGTATGGAGCACCTACGGTACAGCCGGGCATCCTGTTCAGCTGGAAGATATCATGACTGATATCAAGCTGGATCGGACGAAGAACATCACAGTCGTAAAGAACGGTAGCACTCCTGCCAGTATCGACAATCTCACTTATAAACCTGATGACAAGGGCTTTACCGGCACACTGCCTGCTCTTGACGATGGTGAATATTACGAACTGACCTATTGGGGCGTGCTTCCTTCGGATTTGAAGGGCGGCAACGTTACCACGAACAATAAGATCCATGTCAAATCGCAAAATTCCGATGGTGATAATATCGAGAGCGAATCCTCGGTAGATTTCAGCTTTAATACTGTGAAAAAGCAGGGTGTCAATAATGGTGACGGCACCATCTCTTGGACGGTCAGTCTGAACGAAAATCATGCCAACATGAAGGACTGGATTCTGAGCGACGAGTTGAACGGTAGCGCCTACACAGACACTGTTCACATTGAAACCTCAAAGGGTGCTTCGTTTGACGTTCCGCTGCCTTACAAATTTGGTTCTGACACCGCTGATAAGGATACTACCGCAAGCTATACCATCACTTACAAAACTAAGGATGATCACCCCTATAACACTTCACAGGTCAAGAACAAGGTCACCCTGAAGGACAACAATGACAAAGAAAAGGGTTCTTCCGAATACGATGTTGAGGTTGGCAGCAAGGACGCCTATTTCAAGACCGGTACCGGCGTTACCGATAATGGCGATGGTACTTTGACCCTTAACTGGGAAGTTGAATTGATCATCGATAAGGATTATCCTGCTGGTGAATGGAAATGGTGTGATTATGCTTCCTATTACAGCGAGTGTAAACAGTATTTCACGCCTGCGCAGCGTACAGCGCTGTATGCTGAATTGAATCGTGTTCTCGGTCACTCTGATTATACTGTTACCGACGGTTATAATCCGAAAACCGATGACGGCACAAACTGGGGTTCGATTGGCATCGTTGGAAACCGGCCTTTGCAAAAAGATACCGTTTTGAAATTCAGCTTTTCCACTACAGCTAAGTGTCCCAGTACCAAAACTGATTTCAAGAATCACTGTACCTTCAACGGTTACACTTTTGAAGGCACGAACACCTACAAACCAAGCGGCAATGCAGTTGTAAGGAAGTTTGATAAACTTACCAATTCCGAGGCTAACAGCAGCCACGACTACGACGATATCAATGGTAAACTGGAGTGGAAGATCGAAGTCACTTTGACCGAAGCCTTTAAGGCTGTTGAAAGCAGACTTGAGTATATCGAAATCACCGACACTCTTCCAGCCGGTGTAAAGATTTCGGATATTGATATCAAAACCAACCATTACTGGGGTAAAAACGGCGAAGAGAAAAACGACAGTGTGTGGAACCTTCACACATGGATCAGCAATGATGCATCCGGAGGTGCCACTGGGCACGGTCCCGACATTCCCGTTACAACCACCACTGTTGGTGATCATCAGGTTGTTAAGCTGCGTATTCCCCTGCAGCTTTTGAAGTGTCTCGTAGCAGATGAAAAGATCAATATTTATGTAACCACCGACATTACGGACAATCCCGCCAGCTGGGTGAGCACGCAAAAAAACTTTACCAATGAAGTCAACGTGACTGACAGCACCCCGAAGGATTGGGGTACGGCGTCGCAGACGCAGGAGATCACCTACAACAGCCTGCATGATGCGGTGCAAAAGAGTGGCAGGCAGGTTGACGTAAGTGAAGCTGCCGATACAGTGGAGTATACAGTTATTGTCAATCCCGATGGGCATACAATTCTGGGCAACCCCAATATCAAGCTGACACTTGTTGATGACCTCGCGTACACTTATGACCCTTGGTATGAAAATAAGCTCATCATGCTCAAGCCTTCCAGTGTTGCCGTGTATGAATACGATAAAGCTACCAATACCCTTGGAAGCCCGCTAAGCGTTTCGGAATATTCGTATCTGTACGAAACCATCGGTTATGGTTCCGGCACCGGTAAGGAAAACCGCATCAACCGCCTGACCTTCACCTTGCCAAACGCAAAACCGCTTGCAGTGGTTTATCGTTATATTTCTAATGCTTCTCACGACATCACTTTGAACAACACCGCAACCTTGTTGGCACAAGACAAAAAGATCACCTCTGTTACGGATAGTCAAAATGTTCATATCACTTCCAGCTCTTGGAATGCCATTGCCAAAGAGGGCGTATACGCCTACAAGGTGGATAAAGACAATAACGGTCTGTATCTGTCTGGTGCAAAGTTCAGCTTTTATGCGTGGGACAGCACTAAAAACGATTGGTCTTTGGTGACCGATCAGATCGTCACGGACGCTGATGGTCAACTGGTTGATGGGGAAAAGCATAACCTTTCCAAAATCATGGGCGAAAATAACGTTCAATTCCGTAATCAGGCATTTAAGCTTGTAGAAACGCAGGCTCCTGCCGGTTATATCTTTGACCGTGACAATGCCTACTACTTCTATATCCCGGATAGTGATAAGGGTAAGTATCCAGAGAACCTTCCCACTGACCTGAGTGCTTATCATGCAATATCCGTTGGCGGATACCTCTATCTTACCAATGAGAAATCTCAAGACTACGAGCTCCCCTCTACCGGCGGCACCGGCACACTCCCGTACACAGCCGTGGGCGGCACAATGATGCTGTCTGCGCTGGCATATAGTTTTATCCACCGCAAGCGCAGACGTGAAGGGAGGGCAGATGACTAAACTGCACTTCCCTGCCGGACGCCCGAGGCTGAGCCCCCGCCCGCCCAGCGCAAAGTTTACGCGATAGACCAAACAAAACTACACCCCTCCCCCCTGTGCAAAACGCAGGGGGCGGCAAGGGGCAGAAAAGAAAGGGGCTTTTTCCATGAAAAAAGCAATGAAGAAACTCATGGCTGCACTGCTGGCAGTTGCTATGGTTTGCGCCATGGCGATTCCGGCGTTTGCGGCTGATGGTACTGCTCGCACGGGTAGCATTACCATCAATGGCGCCATCGATGGCCAGACCTATAACATTTATCGTATCCTGAATCTGGAAGCCAATGCAGATTTTACTGCCTATAAGTACACCATCAATAAGGGTTGGGACGCCTTTGTCACTGCGCACAATGATGTATTCACTGTCAATAATGGCATTGTTACCTCTACCGCTGCCAGCAATAGTGCCGAAGTTCAAGCCCTTGCAAATGCCGCTGGTGAGTATGCAGAGAAAAACCATCTGACTGCTGACGGCACTGCAAGCTCCACTAGCAAAACTGTAACCGGTCTGGCTCTGGGCTATTATCTGGTTGTTTCTACTCCTGCTCTGTCTGAAAACTCCCTGTGCTCTCTGGGTACCACCAATCCAAACGTGACCATTAACGAAAAGAACGGCAAGCCCTCCATTACCAAGCAGATAGAGTACACCGCCGGTTCTACTGCTTCCGCTAATGATGCAACGGTCGGCGATACTGTAAAGTTCGTTGTTACGATCAATGCTATTGATGGTAATCCTAAGAACTACGTCATGCACGATAAGATGGAAGCAGGCCTGACCTTCGATGCTAGCAGCGTTACCGTTAAGCGCGGCGAGACCATTCTGGAAAAAGGCACTGATTACGAGCTCATCACTTCTCCCAACGACAATGATACCTTTGATATCAAGTTCATTAAGCCGGTGCACACCAACGATGTTTTCACCGTCACATACTCTGCTACCCTGAACAAGAATGCCGTGGTCGGCACTACCGGCAACAAGAACGAGACCGATTTGACCTACGGTGACAACCAGCGTGTTGAAGCCGAGCCTACCAAGACCTACACTTGGAGCTTCAACATCTTCAAGTACTTCATGAAAGGCACTGAAGAAAAAGCTCTGGATGGTGCAAAGTTCATTCTGTACCGTAAAGCCAGCACCAACTCCGAGAACGAAAACGAGTATGCTGTGATGGATACCAACGGTAAAATCAAGAGTTGGAGCACTGACGAAACCAATGCTACCGTTCTCACCTCTCCTGTAAGCGGCAAACTCACTATGAGCGGTCTGGCAAACGGTACTTACTACCTGAAGGAAACCGAAGCCCCGCAGGGTTACAACTCGCTGGAGAACGACATTGAAATTATGATCACTGCGGCGAACTGGCAGACTCCGAAAGCGCCGTCTGCAAAGATCGAGTACAAAACCAGCACAGCAGAGGGTGTTATCATTGTGGAAGCAGAGAATGGCACTGTGAAGGTCGAGAACAAGTCCGGCACTGTGCTGCCCGGCACCGGCGGCATCGGCACCACCATCTTCTATGTGATCGGCGGCGGCCTGATGGCTGCAGCAGCTATCCTGCTCATCACCAAAAAGCGCATGGAGAACCACTAAGCTCTCCTTTCCCCCGGCACAGAGCGGGGCCGCAAGGCTCCCTGCTCTGATCCTGAAACTATAACGTTAGGGAGTAGCCCATGAAAAAGAACAAAAGCACCATTATATTGATCCTCGTCTTTTTCGTGGGTCTATCCGTGATGTTATACCCCACTATCAGCGATTACGTCAACCAGCGCAACCAGTCCCGCGCGGTGGCAAACTACGCGCAGGACGTGGACAACATGACCGATGCGGATTACAGCGCCTATTTTGACGCCGCCGATGCCTTTAACGCACAGGTGGCCGCCAACGAAAACGCCCTTTACCGCCCGGATCAGCTTACCGGCTACAACGAAACGCTGGATATTACCGGCACCGGTATTATGGGTTACATCACCATCTCCAAAATCGGCGTGGAGCTGCCCATCTACCACGGCACCAGCGACAGCGTGCTGCAGATCGCCGCAGGCCACTTGGAGGGCACCAGCCTGCCGGTGGGCGGCGAGAGCACCCACGCGGTCATTTCGGCTCACCGCGGCCTGCCCAGCGCCAAGCTGTTCACCAATCTGGACCAGCTGGAAGTGGGCGATACCTTTACCATCACCGTGCTGGACCGGGTGCTCACCTACGAGGTGGACAAAATCTCCATCGTGCTGCCCACCGAGACCGATGAGTTGAAGATCGCCGAAGGCAAGGACTACGTCACCCTGATGACCTGCACCCCCTACGGCATCAACACCCACCGCCTGCTGGTGCGCGGCCGCCGCGTAGAGACCCCGGATCAGTACAAGCACCTCCGCGTTACCGCCGAAGCGCTTAAAATTGAACCCATTATTGTTGCGCCCATTATGGCGCTGCCCATGCTGCTGATCTTGCTGATCGGTATGCTGATTTCCACACGCAAACCCAAGAAAACGAGAGGTGAAGAACATGAAAAGCATTGATCTGCGTCATCGTCTGGCGGCTGTGCTGCTGGCTATGTGCCTTGTGGTATGCTGCGCCCTGCCGGCGTTTGCCACCAGTGCCAACATTGTGCTGGGGCGTCTGGGCTCGCTCCACGTCCGCCTGTACGACACCCACAACGATGTGCCCCTGCGCGGCGGCGAGCTGACCCTGTATCAGGTGGCCTCCGTCAAGCGCACCAACGGCAACCTGTACTTCGACTATACCGGCGATTTTACGGGCTGCGGTGTCGTGCTGGGCGATCTTTCCGACAGCACGCTGGCAGACCAGCTGGTAAAGTATCTGCCCGCTGTGCCCGCCATTGCTGCCCAGCAGGACGTGAACGAAGAGGGCTATGCCAACATTACCAAGCTGCCGCAGGGTCTGTACTTGGTCGTGCAGACCGAGGCATCCCACGGCTACGAGGCCATCAAACCCTTCCTTGTGTCCATTCCCATGCCCGATGGCGACAACTGGATCTACGATGTGGACGCCACCCCCAAGGTAGGCGCTACCATCCCGGAAACGCCGGACACCCCCGACACCCCGGATGTGCCTGACACGCCGCCGGATACGCCCGACACACCGGACACCCCCGATCTCCCGGAGCAGCCGGACACCCCGGATACGCCGGTGAGCCCCGGCACACCGGATAACCCGGTAAGTCCCGACAGCCCGGACAACCCGGTAAGCCCCGAGAATCCGGATAACCCGGTCTCCCCTTCCAACCCCGATAAGCCTGTTCTGCCCCAGACCGGCCAGTTGAACTGGCCCGTGCCGGTGCTGGCCTGCAGCGGCGTGCTGCTGTTTGCCGCAGGCTGGGTGCTGAACCGTCAGGGCAAAAAGGAAAACTGACTTTGCGCTCCTTTCTTTTCGGCACAGCGTGGCGTTGTGTACCGAATTTGCTCCCCCGCAAGGGGGAGCATTTTTTGTGCCCTTCCCCTGCCGGGCGCAGCACGATTTTGAATGCGCTCCGCGTTGCTCTGCGCATAATCAGCGGAAAATATATTTTTTAATTTGCAATTCTGGAAAATCTGCGGATTTTCCAGAATTGCCTTTTCACGGGTGGGGTTTGGGCACGAACCCTCTCAGGCATCTCGCTTTGCTCGATGCCAGCTCCCCCGAAGGGGGAGCTTTTTGGGTGGAGCTGGCGAACGCAGTGAGCCTGAGGGGGGTACACGCAAAAGAGCCGCTGTACAAAAAGTACAGCGGCTCTTGTTTTATGCAGTTTGTTTATGTCTTACTGCTGCTGGGCGGCCTTTTTGGCCTCCAGTGCCAGAATGGCGTCGCGGCGGCTCAGGTTGATGCGGCCCTGCTGGTCGATGTCGGTCACCTTGACCACGATGGCATCGCCCACGGCAACCACGTCCTCTACCCGCTCCACGCGCTTGGTGTCCAGCTTGGAGATGTGCACAAGG
>ERZ773277.2639-NODE-2639-length-11670-cov-2.852518_pt1 | contig 11670 bp, 9 predicted proteins | sample MGYA00511957_ERZ773277 | MGnify/ENA primary metagenome ERZ773277 (study PRJEB29015, sample SAMEA2737800) | human gut metagenome | biome: human gut; feature: human-associated habitat; material: faeces | place: China | collected 2012 ... | reverse complement strand
AAATACATCTTTGTATTGTAGTAAATTTTTCTCTGCTAAATCTTTTGCTCCCAAACAGTATCCTCCTTAATTACCTAAATTCTTTTATTTCTATCACTACAAGGAGAACATCTGCGCCCCACCCTTGTTTGTATATATACTAGCACAGTTGCATTACAAAGTCAATATATTTACTTACAATTGTCAAGCGACTTACGCCCCTTAAAAAGAGGCCTAAATCGTGCCAAACAAGCCAAATTCCAGCATATAAAAAGAGCGTAAAACGACACCCCCAATAGGAGGGGCGTTCTACGCTCAAAGTTTTTTTAACCCGTCTTATATTACTTCCTTATGTTACTTCTTTATCTTGACTTTTTTCACCTTGCTCCACTTACCGTACACCTTTTTCTTGCCATTCATTTTATAGGCACGAACACGAATGTAATACGTTTTCTTCTTTTTCAGTTTCTTAATGATGTACTTGGTTTTCTTTGTCTGTACGCTCTTTTTCTTTTTGAACTTTTTGTTTAGGGCATACTGAAGCTGGTAGCCTTTGACATCTTTAACCGCATTCCAGCGAACAACAAGTTTTCTGCCTTTTTTATTCTTTGGCACTTGCAAAATAACCTTTGATAATGTTTTCTTACCTGATATCTTATCCGAGTTATCCGGCGTAACCGAAGGTGTTACCGTTGGTGCTATAGTCGGCTTTAAAGTTGGAATTGCAGTTGGAACAGCAGTCGGCTTGGCCGTTGGCGTCGCCGTCGGTGCCACCTCCTTTTCCAGCACAATGCTATTATTCCAAAGCTCATATTCCGTTTCTTCCTGACTCACTTCCAAATACAATATCTTCGTTCCGGATATGTCATTTCTTGTAGCTTTGTTCCATATCTCCACAAGTGAAATATCTTTCGATTGTCCAGAAGATAATGTTTTCAATGTTTCTGTATGTATTACATTACCGTTTTCCCCACCATCTTTAACAACAAAAGATACATTTTCTGCCTCATTACCACCATTATTGGTTACTGTTATTAAATCCTTATTTTTCGCTGTAACAGCAAGATCACTTGTTGTCGTTTCAATCGTTTGCTTCGCTGTCAATTGCTGTTCAAATGTTTCATCCGATGTAACGGAAGCCGTAATATCCGAAGTAGTAAAGTCTGCCGGAACAGAAATCAGTATCTCGTGCTCACTTTGCATACCAGCAGCTAGTTTGTCTACGAACGGCCCCTCATACAATACATTACCGGAAGCATCTTTTACTGTAATTTTCACATGATTCAAATCGGTTGTACCGGTATTTGATACAGTAATCAAAATCGGATTTTCTTTGTCCGTACCAAAACTTAAAACATCATAAGCAATATTGGTAACCTCCGCCTGACTCCGTTTGGTCTCATATTTATATTTTAATACCGTCGCACCATATGGATTTTCTTTTGAAATATCCACTTCCTGCTCCGTATAAACAACTCCTGGTTCTTCACTATTTTCTAATAGCGCAAAGCCACTGACATAGCCCCCATCTTCGGTAAGTGCAGCAGCAATGGATTCCTCTCCTATCTTTTGTTTATAAATTTCGCTATTAAAGTTATCCTGCCCAATCCAGTAGACGACATCTTCATATACATCATACGAAGAACTGCAGGCAATCCTCAAATTTTCTGTCTCCCCACCGGCATAGCGCATAAGCGTTCCGTCCTGGATAAAGTAAATCTTTCCATCGATGCATTTTACTGCCTGCATTCCGGTATCCGCAGTTGCGATTGTTTCACCATTTACCAAAAGATTCTCTCCCTGAACCATAGCCAGTGAAAATTCGTCTCCAACATAACCATACGCAAAGTCACTGATTGTATCATTGGTACGGTATAATTCTTCCGGAGCAGACCAACTGACCTCGGTCAATTTACTTCGATAAATCTTTGTCTTACCTTCTTCCAACAATGCATCACCAGAAGAATTTTCGCCCCAAACGGCATACAAATCTGTTCCGTCTGACACAAACTGGTATTTATAACTCCAATTTTTTCCTGCTTCACGCAATGTAACAACCTTATCGAAAGTTTGACTTTCTTCATTATATCTTGCAACTTTTAATGCCAAGTGCTGCAGGATTTCCTCCTCAGACATATCTTCTGTAATTGCCACATCACTGTTTTCGTACATCACATAAGTAAATCCATTGTGAGAAACCATCTGTGCTGCCGTATCAAGCCGTCCCGTCTTGTCAACCGGTTTGCCATCACTCCATGCACCATTCTGATACAAACGGTACATCAGTGTTGTCTGACCGCCGGAATTTTCCTCGGTATCATCCAAATAAGTCATAAGTGCCGTTCCATCCGCAAACGTCGTTATCGCCGGCTTTGCATTTTCATAAACCAACGATTCTTGTGCCGAGTCCAGCAGATTCTGACTCTTTTTAACCGATTGAATCTCTTTTTTTGTCACAGGCGCACTTCTCTTATACGTCATTTTGCTGATACTTTTTGTCGTCTTACCCAAGTTTGGATACAACTCCAATCGGGAAAACTTCCAGTCTTTATATCCTGACAATCCCGGTACTATCGTATCTGCCTGAATATAAAGTTTTCCTGTCAGATAAGCCGACACAGAATTTGAAAAACTCTTCCATGGGAAAGAGGCTTTTCCACCGATTTCTCCCTCAATACCACCTTTTATATCAACAACTACCGCGTCCGCGCCCAAAGTGATATGAGGCTTGATTGCAAGATTTAACTCTCCACTTGGTGTAATGACTTTTTGCGGATTCATCGTAAGACAGATTTTCCCATCGACGCTTCCGGAAACACCAAATTCCGAATACACAATCCACCAAAGCGGCACTTTTACACTTCCGCCGGCTTCCAGTGCCGTCGTCATGCCACCTTCTTCAAAACCGATTACACTGCCATTATCATCTAATTTTAGCTTTACATAACCTACCGCATTGCCATTCACATGAAACGCCGCACTTCCGTTTACTTTCTTTAACTTTCCTCGAAGTTTGGAAAACTGATTCCATAATTTCGTCGTATTAACTTTTCCACCACAGGATTTAACCAGCGATTTTACTTCCTGATAAGATTCACGCCAATAGGTGTCATTTGGGTCTTTTTTTACTGTGGCACTATTATTCGACTTAATTCCTAATAATACTTCCGCCGTCTTATTCTTGGCATCAATATTCACCGTCATGTTAGCGGCATCGAAAAAGGATAAATCCATCGACATCTTTTGTTTGAAAATATTGAATGTATTGTTGCCAATACTGATTTCCGGTCCTTTTAATTCGGCTGATCCAAGGTTTGAAAAATTAGGCAATGACTTTTCAATATTGGTAATGTATTTTTTGTCTTCAGTGCTGATAACAGACGTTGGAGTAGGTTTTGATGTCGGCGTAGGTGTTGGTGTCGCCTGTGACGAGCCACCTCCCCCTTCCGAGGTAACTTTTCCTGCATAACTCCAAAGAGTAGAAGAGGAAAGATTTAAATGCAAAGCGGGCCGAACCGCAACATTATCAAGGATGACACTACCACCATTGCCAAGGCCGTAGCCATCGTCAAACACAATGGATGCACTACCACTAATGATGCCCGGCGACCGCAGCCACCAATAGCCGTTCCCCTCGTACTCCGTACTCGTGGACGTCAACGCTCCGCACTCTTTTGCATATGCTGTATTTTTTGCTTCTCTTGTTTCGCTTTCGGTTCTAAACTCGCCATTAAATCCATAAGCAGTATTACCTGCTTCTGCAATGGACAAAAGATACACTTTATCTGTGGTATTCTCTCCACCTTCTGTATCATAATATGGATTGTCATCGTTCACAACGGTTGTATTCTTGATTGCAGTCTGTTCTGCCGATGTAAATGCCGTATTTAAAAATGTTCCATTCAACCAGGTACGAAGAGTACACGTTGCCCATGTTACATCCGTATCTTCCCCATTATACGGTTTAGCATCCAAGTTTTGGTCTGCCAGCAAAAAGGCATCATTTCCATTCACAGAAAGGACACGCCATTTAATTGGTTCTTTTGTTGAACTGTTACTTTGATAGTAGTTTCCAAAATAGATACAATCCCATGTTGTTACACCGTTTCCATTGGTAGTTGGGTTTTGCAAACCAACCGCTGCTTTCACCGGTTTGGATTGCCCCACCGTAATCTCGCACAAAGATAGCACCATTACCAATGCAAGCAATTTTGCCAACAGGCGTTTTGTTTTTCTTCTTTTCACAAAGATTCCTCCTTTTTTTGCTTCGCTTGATTTACGTTCTATCGACAAAACGAATTGGTAAATTACGTTTACAAAATTTGCCATGCAGTATATATCATATATTAACACATATCAAGTAATGTTTCAATAATCCACTTTACAAGCGCCACCTTACATGATCTCCCCCACAACCTTCCGCAGTTTTTCCAAACTCCCATCAAATAGCCGCTCTGCCAATGCATTTATTTCATAAACCTGCGTCTGCTCCTTCGTCACAAGGGGCTGGCAGACAAACTTTGGTTCAATCCGCCTTATGGCACCCTTTTCCACACACTTTTTAATAATTGTATAAGTCGTATTGCGGTTCCAGCCAACGCGCGCTGACAAAATCGGAACAATTTCACCCGCGCGGAGTTCACCCTCCTCCCACAGAAGTTCCATCACCTTAAGCTCGGATTCACATAACTTAATGCCCTCTTTTTTATTCATCAGTCTCTTCCTTTCTCATTGTGAAATCCGAAAATGCTGCCTGGCCTCCATGCTCTTTCGTCGCATAACAGAACAGTCCCGGACGCACACCACAAAAATGATCTAGCTTAAAATACAGAGAAAATGGCTCTGCAAGAATCTGCCAATTACCATCCTGCTTCCACTCAAACACTGCCGTATCTTTCATTCTTGTAAAATCAATTTTCACACGAAGTGTAACTTTGGCAGAAGAAAGCGGAATTTTCTCCTGTACTGCCGGCAGACTGTCATCTTCTTTCGAGTTCATCTGTCCATCTGCCACACCGTCTTTTGCCAGTTTCACAAGAAAATATTTTCCATTTTCCTTCGTAATTCCGGCTAATGCATAGTCACTTTGCAGCATACAAAGTCCCGCTATATCTCCATCGGATAACGCCGAACCATCTACGGTTACTGTTACAACACCTCCCGGATACGGCATCCTCTGAGTCAGCGTATTTGGTGCCTGTGTTACATTATTGCATATTTTTCCGGTCTGCAAAATCAACTGGTGATTCAAAAGTTTCCACCTGCTGTCATCCGGCACATGATTCCACTGCCAGTAATTATGAAGAGAAGAAAAATCTTCATCTCCATATAATGGTGCATATTTGTGAGCCGGTTTTGTATCCTCTAAAAGCAGTTTATCTTCTACTTTTCCATCTACGCCAAATACCGGAAAATCATTTTCAAAATGAACCGGAACAAGAACCGGCAGTCTTCCCACGGCACCGCTGTCACGAAACAGCATAGCATACCATTTTCCACTTGTTGTGCTCACAATTCCTCCCTGGGCAACTCCCTGATTGCAGTAACCGCCGTCGGTATCAAGCACTTCTCCACCGGTATAAGGACCTGCGAGCGAATCACTTACATAACAAGCCTGTGAACGTCTCGTATTGTCCCCCTTGCGGTAATGGATAAAAAACAAATAATATTTCCCATTGATTTTGTACCAATGGGTTCCCTCATAACCAAGATACACTTCGTCCAGGTCCTCAACCAAAAGTTTATGTAAACCGCCCTCCTTCGGCGCCGTCATTTCTTCATTCAATTCCATCACATAAATCTGGCGGTTTCCGTAGGCAAGGAAAGCACGTCCCTCATCAAACAAAAGCGAGCAGTCATGGTAAAAGCCCTCAATTTCATTTTTCTGCCATGGGCCTTTTAAGTCCGGCGCGCGGAACAAATACGTTTTTCCCGTGTCATTGGCAACAAAGATCAGATAAAACATACCTTTTTCATAGCGGAGTGTGGCAGCCCATCATTAGACACAAAGATCACATCATCCATTAATTCATAAGCATTTTTTCCATTCTTTAAGCACTCTTGATCCGTAAGTTCAAGTGTCTCATACACATAAGAATAAATTTCCCAGTCCGCCAGATTATAGGAGCGCAGAATCACACATCCCGGCATAAAATGCATCGTGGTACTTACCATATAATACGTGTCGTCTACCCGAATTACATCTGGGTCCGGATAATCCAACGGGAGCACCGGATTTACTTTTTTCCATTTTTCTTCCATTTCTGTTCCTCCAATTCATGTAATTTGCGAATTTCTTCTGTCTTAACCGACTCTTTCGCATATCTTGCCTTTTCATATAATTGAGTCAAATATTCATCCGCCTTTTTCCCGGATAAATAAGTCTCCTTTAGTTCCTGCGGCGTCTGTGAGCATGGAACCGAATTCTTTTGTGCACCGGCTTGAATCTGTTTGTAAAACGCCTTTCGGACAAACCCATCGTTACCTGCCGGGAACTTCTTTTCCCGTTTTGCCACCGGTACAAGCCGTATATGTTCCTCATCCTCTTTTGTAATGGTCACCTGCTCCACAAATTCATAGGAAGGCTTTTTGCGGTGAAATACCAGATAACAAATCAATTTAAAAATGCCATAAGCAGCCAGAATAACTACCGCCACAATCAGTACAATCAATACAGTATACCGCAGTAGTGTAAGCCAGAAATTACCCTTTTGCTCTTCCTGCTGCTGCCGTACCACAGTCTCTCTGGACTGGCTTTCCGGTCCCGCTGCCGGCTCTTCCTTCTCTTTTGTTTCCGCCACGGTAGTCTTTTGCTTTGAATCCTTTTCAAAATTCCACTCCGGTTTATATCCTGCCGCCACAAATAAAAGCAAAACCGTAAGAAATCCCGCAGCATAGAAAGGAATCCAGTCCTTCCTGCGATTCACATTTATGCGGCGTTTCGTTTCCTTAGAAACACTTGGATTGCAGCCTACTACAAGATACTGCCCACGCCAGTATTCACCGGCAAATCCAACAACAATCGCTGCCAGATAGAAAATACTGCACAGCCAGAAACTATCATCGGCCGCCTCTAAAATAGTTCCCGGCATCATAAAGAGTCCGGCTAACACAAGTGCCCCCACATGACAGGACGCAACTTTTCTTTCCTCCCGCTTTTCTTTCTGATAAAAATGCCGGTAAAATAATATTGGCACAAAAACAAAAAAGACAAAACGCCCATAAGAATACACATCGCCGGCATCAAACCAATGAACCAAAGAGGTAAACACTCCAAGAATTAACAACTCATAATAAAGAAATGCCAAAAAACGGCACCGCCTGCGGATCTTCACTACATACCCCTCCATTTCACAAGACATTTTGCAATTGACGGAGGTATCTCCCGAAATTCATTATCCTCTCCATACTCCGAAAAAGTTGGAGCAATCCACGTCAAAGATTCGTTCCGGTGCAGCATATCGGAAACTGCCTTTTGCATTGGCTTTTTTCCTGCCGCAGAAATGAGAATCACATGCTGCTCCCTGCGGATTTTTTCGCACTCTCTTATCACAAAATCTTCCCCTTTGCTAAGAGGGTGCTCATAAGAAATCAATGCCAGAGCACGGCGTGCCGCCGCAATCTGGGTTCTTCCGGTTCCTTCCATGGAATATTTCTCATCACCGGAAATAACTAACTTTGTTTCTACACCTTCTTTGCTTAAATAATAAACAAAGGAATACGCAAGACGAATACTCTCTTCCATCAAATCAACAGAGACAAAAACACCGGGCGATTCCAGATTGAGCAGGATTACGACAGGAGTAGAAGCCGTATATTCCGCTGTTTTCACCTGCCAATTCCCCATTCTCGCCGACGCCTTCCAGTGAATTTTACGCATCGAATCTTCCGGCGTATACTCTCGGACACCACCACCTAAGAACGGGTCTTCAAACAGTGGCACATTCGTTTTACACGAACCTGTCATGTGCCGGAACACCGGCATCAATTTTCGAATATTCATACGGGACGGGTATACCAAAAGCGAAACTTCCACCGGAATTTTGTGGACAAACGTATGACGGCAGAACAAATCATAACTGACTAGTTCTGCCTCTTGAATCTGATAAAATCCACGTTTTTTGCAGGTAAATTTTAATTTTCGGCGCACTTTCTCAAAGCCATCCACACTCATGACATCATTCCGGTAAAAATGGTCTGAAACCGTTCCGCTCTCCGCCCCCTCAAACTGCAAAAAGCGAGAGGCTAAAAACTTCACACACATAATCGGCAGACCCATTTTTTTCTTATTCACTGCTGTTTCATATAAAAACAACGTATCGCCCTCTCCTGCCTGTTCCTCCGAAAAGGCAAGTGTCACTTCAAAGTTTTCCATCCAATGTCTGCTGTAATGAAACGTATGAATGAAATAAACGGTAAACAGCACAAGGGCAAGAAATAACATGATTATCACTTGGCAAAATCCTCCGTCGGTGCTGTTACAAAATGCGTAATTTCCTCAATGTAATCGGACGCTTTTTTATTTGTGCTGTACACGTCTTCCAAAATCAGCCGGTGTGAAAGCACAAATGGTGCCAGATACTTCACCGTCTCCGGTGTCACAAAATGCTCACCCTTTAATGCCGAATAACATTTTGCTGCACGCAAAAATACAAGTGCTCCACGCGGACTTACGCCGAGTGCAATGTTATTATGCTTGCGGGTAGCTTCCACAAGGTCTAAAATATAATCCTCAATCACGGGTGCCGCATAAACCTCTTCGCACTGCTTTTGCATCGCCGCCAATTCTTCTTTTGTGCAGACAGACTCAAGTGTCAAAAGCGGATTATCTGCTGCAAAACGATGCAGAATTTCACGCTCTCCTTCGCGGTTTGGATATCCCATCGGAATCTGCATGATAAAACGGTCAAGCTGTGCTTCCGGAAGTGGAAATGTACCGGAAGATTCTACCGGGTTCTGCGTCGCAATTACAAAAAACGGGTCCGGTAATTCCATGGTGACACCGTCAATCGTTGCCTGATGTTCCTCCATACTCTCTAACAGACTTGATTGCGTACGCGGCGTCGCGCGGTTAATCTCATCTGCCAGCAGAATATTCGTGAAAATGCCACCCGGACGAAATTCAAATTCTGAATTTTTCTGATTAAAAAAGTGGATTCCCGTCACATCCCCCGGAAGTAAATCCGGTGTAAACTGGATTCTCTGAAAATCCAGTGAAAGTGATGCTGCTAACGCTTTTGCAAGCATCGTCTTTCCGGTTCCCGGCACATCCTCAAGCAGAATATGACCACCTGCTAAAAGTGCCGTAAGAACCAAATCAATCGTCTCAGACTTTCCAACGATTACCTTCTCCATGTTCGACTTAATCTGATGAAAATCCATCACCCCTGCTGCCCCCTCTTGTTATTTCTTTTTATAACTCTTTCATTAAGTTTACCATCTCAATGGCAGAACATGCAACATCATATCCTTTATTTCCTGCTTTTGTACCGGCACGCTCAATTGCCTGCTCAATATTGTCAGTCGTAACAACACCAAACATAACAGGAACACCGGTTTCTAAGGATACACTTGCAATGCCCTTGGATACCTCTGCGCAGACATAATCGTAATGGCTTGTCGCACCACGGATCACTGCACCAAGACAGATCACAGCATCATACTTACCGGACTCTGCCATCTTCTTTGCCATCACAGGGATCTCGAATGCTCCCGGAACCCATGCCAGTGTAATATCATCATCCTCTACATTGTGACGTACCAGACCGTCTCTTGCTCCGGAAATGAGCTTTGACACGATAAATTCGTTAAAACGTGCTGCTACGATACCGATCTTGGCGCCATCTGCTACTACTTTTCCTTCTAATACTTTCATTTTATGATCCTCCATTCTATATAAGCCTTTTTCGGCTCATTTTCATACATTATTTACTTATCCTTATAATAGGATAACAGTCTGACTCACTCCTGCCGCATTGTAATTACAGCTTCAGAATATGACCCATCTTCTCTTTCTTGGTCTTCAGATAGAAGCTGTCATACTTGCCCGGCTCCATCTCGATCGGCACTCTCTCAACAATCTCCAGATCATAGCCTGCCAGACCATACACTTTTGCCGGATTGTTGGTCATCAGACGAAGCTGATGAATTCCAAGATCTACTAAGATTTGCGTGCCTATCGTATAATCTCTGGCATCCTCAGGAAACCCCAGTTCCAGATTCGCCTCTACGGTATCACGACCATGATCCTGCAGCTCATATGCACGGATCTTATTGATCAGACCAATGCCACGTCCCTCCTGACGCATGTAAAGAAGCACGCCCCTGCCTTCCTTGGCGATCATCTTCATGGCAGCATCATACTGCTGTCCGCAGTCACAACGAGCCGAGCCGAGAGCATCACCGGTCAGACACTCTGAATGTACACGGCAAAGCACCGGCTTGCCATCTGTGATATCCCCCATCACAAGTGCCACATGATGCTCTCCATTTAATTTATTGACATAACCGTAGATCGTAAACTGACCGTATCTTGTCGGCATTTTTGCCTTTGCCACGCATTCCACAAGCACTTCATGTTCCTTACGGTACTGAACCAGATCAGCAATTCTGCCGCATTTAAGATTGTGATCCTCTGCAAACTGAAGAAGGTCCGGCTTTCTTGCCATCGTACCATCCTCCTTCATGATCTCGCAGCAAAGTCCTACCGGCTTCAAGCCTGCCAGACGACAAAGATCCACAGTTGCCTCCGTATGACCGTTACGCTCGAGCACCCCGCCCTTTTTGGCAAGAAGCGGAAACATATGTCCCGGCCGACGAAAATCCCATGGCTGTACCTGATCATCGACAACCATACGCGCTGTCAGGGCTCTCTCCTCTGCCGAAATGCCTGTCGTCGTGTCTTTATGGTCGATAGATACGGTAAATGCAGTACAGTGATTGTCTGTATTTTCACTGCACATCTGTGGCAGATGAAGCTTATCTGTATACTCCTGTGACATCGGCATACAGATCAGTCCTCTGGCATAGGTCGCCATGAAATTGACGTTCTCCAGTGTGGCATGCTCTGCCGCGCAGATCACATCTCCTTCATTCTCCCTGTCTTCATCATCCATCATCATAACAATCTTTCCCTGACGCAGATCCTCCAGAATTTCTTCAATTGTGTTAAATTTTGTCTCCATGATATACCAACCTCTCTATCTCTTTAAAATCCATACTTCGTCAACATCTCAAGCGTGATCCCCTGTCGGTTCTTCTCTGTTTCCTCCGGCTCCGGAAACGTGATAAGACGTTCCACATACTTACCGACCAGATCATTTTCCAGATTGACCACATCTCCCTTTTTCTTGTGAAGAAGTGTCGTCTCCTCACCGGTATGCGGAATCACCGATACCGAAAAGCTGTAATCGGTCAGAAGTGCCACCGTCAGGCTGATCCCATCGATTGCAATGGATCCCTTCTCGATAATATAACGCAGGATCTTCGCACTTGCTCCGACCTCAACCCAGACGGCATTGCCCTCCTTCCTTGTGGAAAGAATGGTTCCCGTCCCATCAATATGACCGGCTACGATATGACCGCCAAAGCGTCCGCCTGCAGCCATCGCCCGTTCCAGATTAACCCTGCTGCCACGGCCAAGCGCCCCCAGAGAACTTCTCCGCAGAGTCTCCGCCATAACATCTGCCTGAA
>ERZ773277.2632-NODE-2632-length-11703-cov-5.289320_pt1 | contig 11703 bp, 3 predicted proteins | sample MGYA00511957_ERZ773277 | MGnify/ENA primary metagenome ERZ773277 (study PRJEB29015, sample SAMEA2737800) | human gut metagenome | biome: human gut; feature: human-associated habitat; material: faeces | place: China | collected 2012 ... | reverse complement strand
GAAGGTATATAAGACAGGAGAGGTGGAGATCAATGCTCTCCGCGATGTGGATTTTGAGATAGAAAAGGGAGAGTTCTGCGTCATAGTCGGAGCCTCTGGTGCGGGCAAGACTACTATCTTGAATATACTTGGCGGTATGGATACTCTGACAAGCGGCAGCGTGAAGCTGGATGGCAGAGAGATATCAACTCTGAATAAGAGACAACTCACGGCATACAGAAGGTATGATGTGGGATTCGTGTTCCAGTTCTACAATCTTGTGCCGAACCTTACCGCGCTCGAAAACGTGGAGCTCGCCTCGCAAATCTGCCCTGACCATTTCGATCCAGGGGAAACGCTGCGCAAAGTCGGACTGGGGGAGAGGATGGACAACTTCCCCGCGCAACTGTCCGGCGGCGAACAACAGCGTGTATCCATCGCCCGCGCGATTGCCAAAAAGCCGAAGCTGTTGTTGTGCGATGAGCCGACCGGTGCGCTCGATTACGAGACCGGCAAGGAAGTGCTGCAGTTGCTGCAGGATATTTGCCAAACACAAGGCATGACCGTAATGATCATCACGCATAATTCCGCGCTTGCACCGATGGCTCACAAAGTGATTCGCTTCCGCTCCGGCAAGGTGACCAGCGAGGAGGTCAACGCAACGCCGCGGCCCATCGCCGATATCGAATGGTAGGTGATTGGCGATGCTCACTGCAAGACACTCTGTGAAACGCCCCGTGAAACAAGCGAGGCGATTCGTGAAACAACCTGTGAAACATTCTGTGAAACGGCGGAACCTCGACGATAGCGGCGGTCGAGGAGCGGGCGTTTCTGCGGTATTTGCCAAAGATACGTTGCGTTGCTGGCTGCGCAGCTGGAAGAGGTTCGTCTCGATCGCCGTCATCACGCTGCTTGGCGTGGCCGTGCTGACCGGCATCTACGCCGGATGCCGCGATGCTTTTCTGGCGGCCGGTCGTTTTTACGATCAGCAGGGACTGCATGACCTGCAGGTGCTATCCACATACGGCCTGACCGATGATGATGCAACGGCACTGCGCCGAATCGACGGTGTGCAAACCGTGCAGCCCGAACGTTCTCAGACGGTGACCACGTTGGTGGACGGCACCAAGAAAACCGTGACCATGCAGGAAATCGGTACCGAAGGGCTTGATCAGCCGTACCCGCAACAAGGCAAACTGCCGAACAAGGCCGGCGAAGTGGCGGTGACTCAGCAGTTCCTGAACGATAGCGGACTCAAGATTGGCGGCACCATTACTGTGACGCCACAAGACACCTCTTCATCCGTCATATCGGTAGCGGCCACGGAGACTGACGATTCCAATAATGCCGATACGGTAGGTGTCGCCGCCAATGCCTCGGCATCCGATGCGAAGTCCGCCGCCAATACGGACGCCGACGCCGAGCAATCCCCGCAGTTCCCCACGAAACTCACCATCACCGGCGTCGTACTTGACCCGCGCGACCTCAACAATCCAGACGGCTATTCGGGCATGACCTCCTTCCGGTCCACCTCATCCGAGGACTATACGTTCTTTGCACCCAGCGACGGCGTGACCGGCAATATATACACTGCGATATCGGTTGCCGTCACTGGTGCGTCCGATTTTGACACGTTTTCCGATGCCTACGATGAAGCCGTCAAAACCGTGGCCGACCGTATCGAACATCAGATACAGACCACACGCCAGAAAGCCCGTCGTCAACAGATCGTCTCCAGCGCGCAGCGCAAACTGGACGATGCCCAAGACGAGGCCAACGAGCAGCTGGACGAAGCCCAGAAGCAGATCGACGACAACTGGGCCGAGCTGGAAGCCAACGAAACGACATTGCAAGATAGCCGTACCGAATTGGAGAACAACAGGACAACCATTACCGATGGCGAACGGCAGCTCGCCGATGGACGTGCGCAGATTGCATCGGCCCGTCAACAGATCGCGCAAGGTCGCCAGCAGATAGCCGAAGCGCGCACCCAGCTCGAATCGGGCAAAGCGCAGCTCACCTCGGCTCGCAAACAGCTCGATGCGGCGCAAACGGAACTGACTGCCAATCGCACGAAAATCGAACAGGGCATTACCCAAATCGACCAAGGCGTGGCACAAATTGATCAGATGCTGTCCATGATTCAACAGGCCGACAATCTACTGGCGCAACTTGACCCGAATATCGACTTCAACTCACCCACATGGCAGGCCATCAAGCAACTGCTCGCGCGCCTTGGCATTACCGTGCCTGAAGTGCCGTCAATCAGCGATCTGCGGCAACAGCTGACCGCCAAGCAAACGGAACTGCAAACGCAGCGAGACAGTCTGGCCCAGCAGAAAGCCGATTTGCAGCGCACATTAAACGAAACCATTGCCCCCGCACAATCCACCTTGGACCAGCAGAACGCGCAACTGACCGCCAAGGAACAGGAAGCGGCTGCAGGAGAGGCACAGCTCAATACCAAATCCGCGGAACTCGAAGCGAATGCCGCAACCCTCGAAACCCAGTCGGCGCAACTTGAAGCGCAGGCCGCCCAACTGGCCAGCGGCAAGCAGCAGCTCGAAGAAGGCGAGCGGCAGCTGGAAGAAGGCGAACAACAGCTCGCGGACGGCAAGGCGAAACTGGATGATGCGCAGTCTGCACTCGATGCGATGCGAAGCGAAGCGGAAAGCGAATTCGCCAAGCAGCAACGGCGCATCGACGATGTGGCCAACGCACGTTGGTATGTGCAGACACGCGCTTCGATCGACGGATTCAGCTCGCTCAAATCAGACGTCAGTTCCATCGAATCCATCGGCCGCGCATTCCCGATTGTGTTCCTGCTGGTCGCCGTGCTCATGAGCCTGACCACCATGACCCGCATGGTCGAGGAAGACCGCGGACTTATCGGCACCTACCTTGGACTCGGCTATGGCGGACTCGCCGTGTCCAGCCGGTATCTGCTGTTCGCGTTGCTCGCCTGCTTGGTCGGCGGCGGCATCGGTCTGCTGGTCGGATTCCTTGGCATCCCGGCATTCCTGCTGGTGGTGATTGAGGGACTGTATATATTGCCCGGTGTGCGACTCGAATACGACTGGTTGTACGGTTCGGCCGGCATCGTGCTGTTCGTGGTCGGCGTGGGCGTGGCCACCGCGCTCGCCTGTCGCGAGGAGATACGGCACACGCCCGCCGCGTTGATGCGGCCGAAGGCACCGAAAGCGGGCGCTCGCATATTGCTGGAGCGGATTCGCCCGGTATGGAGCCGGCTGAACTTCCTCGGCAAAGTCACCGCGCGCAATATCTTCCGATTCAAGTCGCGCTTGATTATGACCGTGGGTGGCGTGGCCGGTTGCACAGCGTTGATTATCTGCGGATTTGCGATTAATGACACCGTCGACACGATTGGCGTCAAACAATACGAGCAGATCTACCAGTACGACCTGATGGTCGTGGCCAATGACGATGACGCCACCGCGATGCGCAAGCAGGTGGCACAAGATGGCCAAACCACCGAAACGCTGAATCTGCGCGTGGATAGTGGCGAGATGAGCAATGCGGCGCAGGAAAGCGAAACCGTGCAGCTGATGACCGTGCCCAACGATTCGCTGAATATCTTGAACGATATGGTCACGCTGGAACAAGCTGGCGATGATGGATGGTTTGGGCTGCCCAATATCTTCGGCAAAGCGGGTGGCGGCACTGTAGCGCTGGACGATAGTGGCGTGATTGTATCGCAGTCCGCCGCCAACTCGCTGAATATTCATGCCGGCGACACCGTCACGCTGGGCAATGGCGGTAGCAGCCGGGCCAAGGTGCAGGTCACGGCCGTGACGCGCAATCTTATTGGCTCTGATGTGTACATCAGTGAGCGACTGTACGACCAGAAGTTTGCGGCCGGCGGTGTGACGTCTTCGGCTTCGGGAGATGGCACTGCCTCGACCTTGACGTGGAACGCGATGCTCGCCAAGCTGAAAGGTTCCGAGACCGAACAGGCCGAATATGCGGATCGGTTGGGCGAGGAATCGTCGGTGCTCAAGGCCGTGAGCTGTGCGCATCTGGCCGCCACGTTTAAGTTCGATTTGATGGGTGCCGTGGTGGCGCTGATTGTGGGGCTCGCCGGCGGTCTGGCGCTGGTGGTGCTGTTTACGTTGGCCAATACGAACGTGTCCGAACGCATCCGCGAGATGGCCACACTGAAGGTGCTGGGCTTCTATGACCGCGAGGTGCACAACTACGTGAACCGCGAGATGATGATATTGACCGGTATGGGTGTGGTGGTTGGTCTGCCGCTTGGCAGGTGGATAGGCGGATTACTGACTGCTGCGTTGAATATGCCGTCGCTGTATTTCGAAGTGGAAGTGCACTGGTACAGCTATGCGATTGCCGTGGTGGCGACGCTGGCGTTCGCGCTGCTGGTGCAGCTGTTCACCAACCCAGTGCTCGATCGCGTAGACCCGGTCAGCTCGCTCAAGTCCGTGGAATAGAGGTAGAAGTTCAATTTGGTGTTGATGAATTGAACTTTTTGGCGGAATATTTACAGTATCATCGCATGTATTCTTGAGCTGAGCGGTTTTCGTGACATATTTCGGTGATACAGTTTGAACTTGTTTTGAACGAGTATCGCGTCTGGTGCGTAACAATCGGGCGGCAGAGAAGAGAAATGAAATCAGTATGGCCGATACGAATGTGAATGGTGGTACACAGCAGGCTACGGGCAAACTCAAGTCTGTCGAAAGCCTGGACCAGACCAACGAGATGGAGCGTGGCCTGAGCAATCGCCACGTACAGTTCATCGCCATTGGCGGCACCATCGGCACCGGCCTGTTCCTGGGCTCGGGCAAGTCAATCTCGCTAACCGGCCCCTCGATCATCTTCGTGTACATTCTGGTCGGTGTCATCATGTTCTTCCTGATGCGCGCCATCGGCGAAATGATGTACCGTGACCCCAGCCAGCACACCTTCATCAATTTCATCACCCGTTACCTTGGCAACGGGTGGGGGCATTTCGCCGGCTGGACGTATTGGGCCGCGCTCGTGCTGCTGGGCATGACCGAGATCACGGCCGTCTCCACGTACTTCATCACCTTCTTCGACACGTTCGGCATCGACCTGACCCATTGGAAATGGCTGATCGAGCTGTGTTTCCTGGTGTCGCTGGTCTCCATCAACCTGATTGCCGTCAAGGTGTTCGGCGAGGTGGAATTCTGGTTCTCGATGATCAAGATCACGCTGATTTGCGCGATGATCGCCACCGCCGTGGTCATGATCGTGATCGGCTACCATTACCCAGCCGTGCAGATTCACGGCGTGGACCACGTGAGCCCGGCCGGCCACGCCGGATTCGACAACCTGTTCGCCAACTTCTCGTTCGCGCCGAACGGTTGGATGGCCTTCCTCATGAGCTTCCAGATGGTGTTCTTCGCCTACGAGATGATTGAATTCGTGGGCGTCACCGTCTCCGAGACCAAGAATCCGCGCAAGGTGCTGCCCAAGGCCATCAACGAGATTATCGTGCGCGTGCTCATCTTCTATGTGGGCGCACTGGTGGCCATCATGTGCATTGTGCCGTGGACCTCGTTCAAGCCGAACAAGGACGGCTCCTTCGCATCCCCGTTCATTATGATGTTCCAGTATGCCGGGCTGAATTGGGCGTCTGCGCTGGTGTTCTTCGTGGTGATTACCGCCGCATCTTCCGCGCTGAACTCGCTGCTGTACTCGGCTGGCCGCCACCTGTACCAGCTGTCCGAGGTGTCGCCGAACCCGACGCTCAACAAGCTCGGCAAGGTGTCCGATCGCAAGGTGCCGGCCCGCGCCATCCTGGTGTCCGCGGCGCTGATACTGCTGTCGCCGATCGTCAACGCCATCCCCGGCGTGTCCGGAGCGTTCGTGCTGTTCTCGTCCGCCAGCTCCGCGGTGTTCCTGTTCATCTACATCCTGACGCTGATGGCACACCGCAAGTACCGTCGCTCCGCTGATTTCATTCCGGACGGGTTCGTCATGCCCGCTTGGAAGGTGCTCAATACGGTGGCAATCGTGTTCTTCGTGTTCATCTACCTGACGTTGTTCCTTGCGGACGATACGCGCAATTCCGCGATTGCCGGCCTGGTGTGGCTTGTGGGCTTCGGTGGATTCTCTATGCTGCGCGAACGCTACCGTAGCCGCGATTTGAAGGCCGCACTGGAACACAAGGAGTGATTGGACGGGCTGATTGGCTGGCGGTTATTAGTTGGGTGGCTGTTGGCGGCTGGCGGCTGACTGGCTAGCGGCCGATAGCCAATGACTGGGCTGATCGTCAGCCAATCGGCTGCCTATAGGTCTCATTGATACATTCGGTCATCCGATTAGTGCATTTGCGCGGACAATTAGTGCATTCGATCATCGGATTAGTACATCAGTGTGCAATTATTAGTACAATTAGCCGCCTAATTAGTACATTAGGACATAAAACAATGTCCTAATGTACTAATTAGATGCTAAAATACGATAAGTGCCATGTCCTAATGTATGAATTATCGCTATGAAGGGCGGAATGCGATGACGCAGGATGAACTTATGCAAGTGCTGCAGGCCGGTGAATCATCTATGGTCGAGTTCAAGCGCTGCAGCGAATTGCCTCATACGGATACTTTTGAGACTGTATGCTCATTCGCCAATCGTTCTGGTGGCAGCATTTATCTTGGCGTTGACGATGACGGTCAAGTGCTCGGCGTCGATTCTAAGCGCGTTAGTGAGATAGAGCGCAACGTTGTCAACGTAGTGTCTAATCGTAAGATGTTCGAACCGGCTCCAATGGTGGAAACGGAACATATCGAGTACGACGAACGGATTATTGTTCGTATTTGGGTAGCTCCGAGTTCTTCGGTTGTGCGGTTCAAGGGCGCAGTGTTTGATCGCATTGCTGATGTGGATACACACATCGAAAGCGATATCCAGATTAGTCAAATGTATATTCGCAAGCAGAACTACTATTCCGAACGGCGAATTTTCCGTTACGTGACTCCGTTTGATTTGCGTCCTGAGCTGATTGCGCGAATGCGGCAGCTGGCGGTCGCTCAGCGAGCTGGGCACCCTTGGGGAACTATGTCTGACGAAGAACTGTTCCGCAGCGCCAAGCTATACGATCGTGATTACACGACCGGCGAAGAGGGCTTTAATCTTGCTGCAGTGCTGCTCTTGGGCAAGGATGAAGTCATTTCCTCGGTTTGCCCAGCGTATATTACTGATGCCGTGGTTCGGCGAGACAATATTGACCGATACGATGACCGACTTATGGTGCGGACCAACTTGTTCGATTCGTACGAGCAACTCCGTGAATTTACTGAGCGGAATCTGCCTGACCGCTTTGTGTTAAAGGGCGATAAGCGAGTGAGCCCGCGTACGATGATCGCCCGTGAATTGGTGGCAAACAGCCTCATGCATCGGGAGTATTCCAGTCCGGTGGTGGCGCGTGTCACCATTGATAATGAATCCATCCGGACGGTTAATGCTTCGCGCTCATTCTTTGAAGGTCGAATGAAGCTGGGCGAGTTCACGCCAATGCCAAAGAATCCGATTATCGCTAATGTGTTTGTGCAGACCGGCATAGCCGAGCAGCTGGGTAGCGGACTGCGGAATCTGATAAGAGCGTCCCGGCAATATACTGAGCGAGAGCCTGAGTTCCGCGATGGTGACATATTCGAGGCGACGATTCCTATTGTTCCTGCGCTGAAGACCGTGGATGGTTCTGGTTTTGCTAGCGTGAGATCTGTAGTTGAGAAAGATGCCGAAGAGGGTGCGAGGCTCATTGGCGGGGAACGTGTGGATGGTAAGAAAGCAGATGCAACCGCATCGGGTGAAATTGATTCGCGGGCAGCGATGCTGTCGGCGATGAATCGACGCTTGACAGAGGTTGACTATGTGACTGTACCTGAACTCGCCAAGATAACAGAGCTCGATAACAGAACAGTCCGCAAATTCCTAAACGGTTTAGTTGCGCAAGGAAAGCTGATTGCTGAAGGCAACACGCGTGGTCGGCGTTATCGGAAGGGATAGCGGGCGCGATATCTCGATGCAGTGGGATTCACTTAAGGGCTACGGCAAATATGATTCGTAGCGATTGGGCCAGCGCAATTCGAATGGCTCATGACTTTGTGCGTCGTTTGTGGTCTCTGAAGTTGTTTGCTGGGTGACGGTTTTGTGATAAAATCGCTCATATCAAAATGTTTGCGTAAACATTTTGGCTGCGCCGAAAGAAGGAGTCGACGTAGGTCATGTATCAGGCAAAGAGGCCGGCTCAGTGAAGCAAAGGCCGATTTTTCCGGTATAAGGCGGACAGCAGGAACACTAAGGAGACCAATGAGGGTACTGAGCAAATCGCTTGCTGCAATGGTTGCGGCGGCAACACTAGTGGGAGGAGGGGCGTTTGCGGTTGCCGGCACTGCGTATGCGGCTGATAACGATGCCATTACCGTGACCCCGAACCCGTGGTATGCCAACAGTTTCGATGGCTGGGGCACCTCGCTGGCTTGGTTCGCCAACGCCACCGGCAGCCTCGGCGAGGAATCGGCCATCACCACCAATCTCGGCGATGACGCTTCCAAGGCTAAGGCTGTGGAATACGGCAAGCAGCTGCGCGAACAGTTCTACCAGTCCATCTTCGGTGATGAAGGACTGGACCTGAACATGGCCCGCTACAACGTGGGCGGCGGCAATGCCTCCGATGTTGCCTACGGCTACCCATTCATGCGCCAAGGCGCTGCCGTGCCTGGCACGTGGAAAGATGACGCCACCGGCTCCGGCACGTATGGCAATGGCGTAACCACCAAGCAGGCCGACAAAGACAAGCTGGCTGCGGCATTCGACCCGACTGACGACAACCAGTATGACTTCTCCAAGTCCGCCGCCCAAGACTGGTGGATTGAGCGCGGTGCCACCGGCGATAACCCTGACATCACCGACGTAGAGGCCTTCGCCAACTCCGCTCCGTGGTTCCTGACCAACAGCGGTTACGCCACTGGTGGACGCAACTCCGGTAGCAATAATCTTGCAAACCCTGAGAAATTCGCTCAGTACATGGCCAAGAACGTCGAGCACCTCGAAAGCCTTGGCGCAAACGTTGACACGGTCGAGCCGTTCAACGAGTCCGAGACCAGTTACTGGGGCACTCCGGGCGACATGGCTTCGAAGTACACCGATGAGAGCGATGACAACACCAAGCTCATTAACAACTACTGGGATAAGTACTACTCCGACAAAGATAGGTCCGTCACCCCATACTCCAACGCGCTGAAGAAGCCGCAGGAGGGTATGCATGTCAGCAACGCCCAGCAGCAGCAGACGATTACCGCACTCGCTGAGGCGCTCAAGGACAATGATGACACCATCATCGCAGCCACTGATGCTACAAACTCCGCTGACTTTGTCAAGTCGTACAACCAGTACCCGCAGGCGATCAAGGACCTTATCGGCCAGTACAACGTTCACGCCTACTCCGACAGCAACCAGATGCAGTCGCGCGATATCGCTCAGGCAGACGGCAAGAAGCTGTCGATGAGCGAGGTGGACGGCTCCTGGCAGTCTGGCTCCTACAACCCGTACGGTTTCGACAACGCGCTGGGCATGATGAGCAAGATCAGCTCCAACGTCACCCGCCTGCAGTCCAAGGACTTCACCTTCTGGCAGGTGGTCGAGGACCTCTACAACATGCAGATGGGCTCGAATGTGAATCCGGCCGGTGAGAACACCAACTGGGGCACCGTGCTCATCGACTTCGACTGCACCGTGGCTGGCATGGACGGCAAGCTCTACTCCGAGCGCCGCGTGAACAACAACGGCGGTACCACCGATGGACTTGAACCGTGCACGGTTATTGCAAACGCCAAGTACAACGGCGTCAAGGCCATCACCCACTTCATCCACGCGGGCGACAAGGTCATCGCCAACAACGATGAGGACAACAACATGACTGCCACCTCCGACGATGGCAAGACACAGACCGTCATCCACCGCAACTCCGGCACCTCTGACCAGACCTTCGTCATCGACCTGTCGAAGTACGGCGAGATTGCCGACAACGCTTACGGTGAGCTCTACCTGACCACCGAAACCTCTGCCGAAGACAAGAACGCGGGTGTCGATTCCGCCACTCCGGAAGTCTTCGCCAAGACCAGCAACGTCAAGCAAGCTGAAGGCTCTGTGATGATTGACAAGGCTGCCAAGACCGCTACGGTCACTGTGCCCGCCCGTTCTATCGCCTCCATCCAGCTCACTGGCGTGACCGGCTACGCTAAGGATGCTGCCGTCGAGACCGGCGACACTTACCAGCTCGTTGGTAAGCAGTCCGGCAAGGCCGTGGCTGATACCACTTCTGGTGATTCCGCGCTGTCCCTGGCCAACGTCGCTTCCGATGCCGAGAACGCCAAGAAGCAGACTTGGACCTTTACCCAGATCGAGCAGCCCGCCGACTCCGAGCGCCCTGATCTCAAGGCTTATGTGATTACTAACGCCGAAGGCAAGGTGCTGGTGTCCAAGGATGGCACGAACGCGCTTTCCAACGAAACGGTTGAGGCCGCTAAGTCCGACCCGGCTGCCAAGTGGATTCTCAACACTTCCGATGGTTCGACCTACCAGCTGCTCAATGCCGCGACTAAGACGAACCTCGATGTGGATAACTCTGGCACCGCAGTTGGCACGAAGGTTGGCCTGTGGCAATCGCCGAGCGGCACTTCGCCATCCGCCAATCAGACCTGGACGTTGCGCAATGTAACGCCTACCGGCCAGAAAACCGTGAACGTGCAGACCGCCGTGAACGCCAAGGCTACACTGCCGACCGAAGTCACGCTCTACTACACCTGGGGCGAAGGCAAGGCAACGGTCGCCGATTGGGATACTTCCAAGGTCGATGTGGCCAAGGAAGGCACCTACGAGGCCACCGCCACTGCCGCCGACGTATACGGCAATGAGTTCAACGTCACCGCCACGGTCTACGTTGGTGCCTTCACTGTTTCCGATCCGGTATCGGCTACAGTGCTGGCCGGCACCAGTGCAAGCAACGCCAAGGCTGCGCTTGAGGCTGAGCCGGTGTACCTGCACGTCAAGGCATCGCCTGCATTTGAAGGTGATGCGGCTAAGGTTACTTGGAACTTCGATGGGCTTGATGCCAAGCTCGCCGAGGCCAAGGCTGGCGACAACATTGCCGTGGCCGGTACCTACCAGCTGGACGACACGACCACGATTGCGCTGAAGGGTACGATCTATGTCACCGCCGCCACGCCTGAGAATGTGGCCGACACTGCTTCCAACCTGACTGTGACCAACCAGCAGACGGAATACAGCAAGGGCGACCAGTGGAAGAAGCTCACCGATGACGATACGTCGGCCGAGGCTTGGGTGACGTGGAACGCAAAGAATGATTACTCTGCCAGCCCGACCGCCACGGTGAACTTCGGCGAAGAGCGAGAAGTCACCGGCCTGACCATCACCTATGGTGACAAGGCTCCGGCATCCGCCAAGGCTGAGTACACCACTGATGGCACCACATGGACGCAGTTCGGCAGCGAGGTCAAGCCCAAAGCCGGGCAGACTGTTACGTTCACTCCTGAAGATGGTTCACTCAAGGCCACGCAGGTGCGTATCGTCAACACGCAGAACGGCGACTTCATGAACGCTACCGAGATCGAAGCCTTTGTGGTTCCGGTTGTCGGAGGCGTGAAGAACATCGCCGCGGCCTCTGGCACGAACTTCTCGGTGAACTTCCAGGAGGGT
>ERZ773277.2629-NODE-2629-length-11727-cov-40.132111_pt1 | contig 11727 bp, 9 predicted proteins | sample MGYA00511957_ERZ773277 | MGnify/ENA primary metagenome ERZ773277 (study PRJEB29015, sample SAMEA2737800) | human gut metagenome | biome: human gut; feature: human-associated habitat; material: faeces | place: China | collected 2012 ... | reverse complement strand
AAAATAAGAAATGTGCCATTTCCTCGCCCCTGCGGGGCAACCGGAAATGATGCACAAAAACTTCATGCACCGGCATTTGCGGTGTTTCCCAGTGCAGCACGCATGCATGGAGTTTTATGCCATCATATAACCGCGCTGCCGATTCGTCAAGAACTGTTTGCGCCTGCACCGAGAGCGAAAGCGAAGACGCCCCGGATGTCTGGCATCCGGGGCGCCGCGTGATTTATTCGGTTTCGTTGTTTGCCTGATATGCGCGCACGAAAGCCACGAGCGTGTCGACGGTTTTCTCGATGCCGAGCTTGCCGCTGTTGACGACGAGGTCGTAGCCGCGCGCATCGCCCCACTTCGTGTCGCAGTAGTAGTTGTGGTAGGCCTTGCGGTCGCGGTCGACGCGGCGCATCTCCTGCGCCGCCTGATCGGCCGTGAGGGATTTTTCCTCCATGAGCCGCCGGCGCTTCACGTCGGGCTTTCCGGCGATGAACAGGTGCACGGCGTTCGGGTTGGCGCGCAGCAGATAATCCGAGCACCGGCCGAGCACGACGAACGACTCGCCGCTGTCGGCAAGCTCCTGAATGTGCTCGAACGTCTCGCGTGCGAGGGCATCCTCCGGCGCGTTGAAGTTCTCGCCGATGCGGCGCGACCACAGCAGGTGCACCGGCTTCTCGTCATAGCGCGCGGCGTCCTCGGCGTTGAAGACACTGGCCAGCAGCAGCTCCTTATCATAAAACGCGATGCCGAGCTGCTTCGCGATCTGTTCGGCGATGTACTTGCCGCCGCTGCCGTGTTCACGGCCGACGGTCACGATGATTTGCTTCATGATGCGTTACCGCCTTTCTCAAAGTAGGGTCACAGGTATCTCAGAAACAGGCATCCCAGCGAGACCGCAATGACCAGTACGGTGGCCGGAACGCAGTATTTGCAGTATTTGCCCCAGCTGATGGGGTGGCCGCTCTTGGCCGACACGGACGTGGCCACGACGTTGGCCGACGCGCCGATGGGCGTGGCGTTGCCGCCGAGGTCGGTGCCGAGCGAGAGTGCCCAGGCGATCACGCGCAGATCCATGCCCTGCGTCGCCGCGATGGACTGAATGACCGGCACCATGGTGGCCGCGAACGGGATGTTGTCGATCAGCGCACTGCACACGGCCGAGAGCAGCAGGATGATGACGATGACGGCCTTGATGCTGCCGCCGCTGATGCTCGAGATGAACTGCGCGATGAGCTTGAGCACGCCGGTCTGCTCCAGTCCCGCGACGGAGATGAACAGGCCGATGAAAAACAGCAGCGTCTTGTAGTCCACGCCGCGCAGCACTTCCTTCACGCCGGTGCTGCCGTTGGTGCACACGGTCACGAGCAGCGTCAGCGCTGCGACGATCACGCCGATGCACGCGACGGTCAGCCTGGTCTGCGCGTGTGTCACAAGCAGCGCGACCGCGATGAGAAACACGACCACATCCGCGATGAACGCCTTGCGGTCGGCTATGGCGGTCGCAGGGGCGGGGCAGACGGCGTCTGCCGGACGGGCAGCCTCACTCGCCTTGAGCGGCTTGCGGAAGCATAGCCAGAAGAAGATCAGCACGAACACAAAGCAGATGCCGACGATCATGCCGGTGTTCTGGATGAAGTCGGTGAACGTATAGCCGAGCGCCGTGCCGATGATGATGTTGGGGGGATCGCCGCACATGGTGGCAGCGCCGCCGAGGTTCGCGCAAAAGACCTCCGACAGGATCATCGGGACGGGGTCAAAGCACAGGATCTGCGCCAGCTCCAGCGTGACGGTCGCCAGAAACAGCACGACCGTGATGCTGTCGATGAACATGGCCAGAAACGCGGCCATGGCCATGAAGCACACCAGCAGCGGCACGACATGATAGTGCGTGGCTTTGGCCAGCGACAGGCACAGCCAGCGGAAGAACCCGGATTTGCCGAGCCCTTCGACCATGATCATCATGCCGGTGATGAAGAAAATGGTCGACCAGTTGACGCCGGAGCTCGCACTCTCCGAGGCGCCGTACCAGAAGTCGGTGCGGAAGATCGCGCCGAGATTCAGCGCGTTTTTGATCGCGTCCCAGCTGTGCATGCAGATGCCGAACACGACCACGAGCACGAGCGCCGCACTGCCGAGCGTGACATACTGGCGCTCGAATTTGTCCATGATGATGAGCGCAAACATGCCGACGAAGATGACGGCGGCGAGGATTTGAGCAGTCATAGGAAAAGACCTTCTTTCTTGCTTCCTGAATGTTGCGGGGGGCGCGGACGCAGGGCAGCGAAGAAAGAAACGATTGCTTTGCGGCGGTGTTTCCCCTGATCAGGAGAGGAATTTTAGCGCGCGCGGCAGCAAAAGTCAAGAGATATTCTGAATATCTGAACGCATTCTTATCAGACTTTTCAATGCTCAATATTACAGGCATTTATAGGCGATGATCGTCGCGCCGCCCTTACCCTCGTAGCGCTTGATCTGGTACTTGTTCGGGAAGGCTGCCAGCAGCTCCGGCAGCTTGCTGTAGCCGTAGGCGCGGACGTTGAAGTCGGGCTTGACGCGCTTGATGTACAGCCCCGAGGAGCTGACGTTGACAAAGCCGTCGGCGTCCTGATACTTCTCGGAGGCGATGTGCAGCAGGTTGTGGATCTCGCGGATGTCGGGCTTTTTCGGCGCCGGATCGGGTTCGGGGGCCGGTGCCGGCTCCGGCTCGGCGGCCGGTGTGGGCTCGGTGGCGGGCTTTTTCGTGCTGCGGGCGGTCTTTTTCGCCTTGTGCGCTGCGGGCTTTTTGGCGGCGGGCTCGGCCGTGTGCTCGACGGCGGGCTTGTCGTCCGCCTTGGCGAGGTAGTCGATGAGGATGAAGTCATCGCACGCGTTCTTAAATGACTCCGGCGTCGTCGTCACGCCTGCGCCGATGATGTACAGCCCCGACTCGCGCAGCCGGATGGCCAGCGGCGTGAAGTCGCTGTCGCTCGACACGAGCACGAGCGCGTCATACATATTCGTGTGCAGCAGGTCCATAGCCCCGATGACCATGGCGATGTCGGTCGTGTTCTTCCCGGTGACGTAGTCAAACTGCTGCTCGGCGCGGATGGCGAGGCGCTTGAGCTCCGATTCCCAGTTTTTCAGCGAGTCCTTGCGCCAGTTGCCGTAGGCTTTTTTCACAACGATGCGGCCGTAGGTCGACACCTCGTGCAGCACGGCTTCAAGCTTGGTCAGCTGCGTGTTGTCGGCATCGATCAAGACGGCAATTTTCTGAAAGTTTTCCATATATGTTGCTCCTGAGCTGCCGTATGGCAGAGATTTTTTCTTCATTATAGCGTTTTTGCGCGCAAAATGCAACGAAAGCGGGGCGCAGCTCCCGCTTTCGTTGTCTGGTTTATGTGCCCGCGTCGGCGTCTGCCGGACACTGCCGTCCGTTGGGGTCAATATGTGTGTCGCCAGGCAGGAGCATCTGCGAGACCGGCAGGATCGTGTAGCCGTCGGCGATGAGCGCCTCGATGATCCCGGCCAGTGCCTCCGGCGTGTGCTCGGCCGCGTTGTGAAACAGCACGATGCTGCCCGGCTGCACGCGCGTGAGCACGCGCGTGGTGATCTCGTCGCCGCTCAGCCCCTTCCAGTCGAGCGAATCCACGTCCCACTGGATGGCGTGCATCCCGAGGGCGTTGATCGCGGAGATCACGGTGTCGTTGTACTCTCCGTAGGGGCAGCGAAACAGCGTCGGCCGCGTGCCGGTGACGGCTTTGATCTTATCGGCGCAGGTATTGACCTCCGCCTCGATTTGCTCGGCGCTGAGCTGCGCCATGTGCGGGTGCGTGCTCGAGTGGTTCATGACCTCGTTGCCCGCGTCCGCGAGCGCCTTGACCGACTCCGGATATTTGTCCACCCACTCGCCGACGACGAAGAACGTCGCGTGTACGTTGTATTTGCCGAGGATGTCGATGAGCGTCTGCGTGTCCTCGTTGCCCCACGCCGCGTCGAACGTCAGACTCACGACGCGGTCGTCGCGCTGCACACTGTAGATGGGCAGCACGCGCTTGGCCGCGCTCACACCCACGATCGCGGGACTGTTCACCGCCCAGAACATGAGCGCGATGGCCAGCACCATTGCGCACGCGCTCAGCAGTTTCCGGTGTTTTCTGATGGCTTGGCGTACCTTGTGCATTGCACCACCTCCGGTTTTCTGCCCTCATCCTATGCGCGGGGGAGCGCGGATATGCGCCGGCTTCGGTTTACATAATTCATATGTGCAGACTGTGCTTGACGCGCGGCGGATTTTCCGCTATCATGAGCCGAACGATGAGGTGATGACGATGCAATTTCTCTGCGCGCCGATGGAGGGCGTGACCGGTGACCTGTTCCGACAGGCGCAGCGGCAGACCTTTCCCGCGGCGGACAGCTACTATACGCCCTTTCTTTCGCCGACGGCGAACCGTACCTTTTCCCCGCGCGAGCTGCGCGAGATCGACCCGGCGCACAATGCGGGCATCCACGTCGTGCCGCAGCTCATGGGGCACTGCGCCGAGGATTTCCTCTGGATGGCGGGACGGCTTGCGGACATGGGCTACGACGAGGTGAACTTCAACCTCGGCTGCCCGTCGAACACGGTCACGGCGAAGAAAAAAGGCGCGGGCCTGCTCACGGAGCCGGAGCTGCTGCGGCAGTTTTTTGATGCCGTATTTGCCGCCTGCCCGCTGCCGGTCTCGGTCAAGACCCGCCTCGGCAAAACGACGGCGGAGGGCTTTCCCGCGCTGCTGGAGCTCTACAACGACTACCCGATCCGTGAGCTGATCGTGCACCCGCGTGTGCAGGCGGATCAGTATCACGGGCAGCCGGATCTGGAGGCGTTCGCCTATGCGCTTGCGCACAGCCGCGCGCCGGTGTGCTACAACGGCGACCTGTTCGATGCGCCGGCCGTGCACGCGTTTCAGGCACGGTTTCCGGCGGTGGAGCGCGTCATGCTCGGGCGCGGGCTGGCTGCCAATCCCGGCCTGATCGGTCAGCTGCGCACGGGCAAAGCGCCGACGGCGGCGCAGCTGCAGGTGTTTCACGACCGGCTCTACGCCGCCACGCGCGCGCGCATTCCCGACCGGCGTGCGCTGCTGTTTCGCATGAAGGAGGCGTGGCGCTATCTCGGCTGCAGTTTTGCCGACGCTGAGCGTCCGCTGCGCCGCATCCGCAAGGCACAGGATATGACGGAGTATGACAGCGCGGTGCGCGGGCTCTTCGCGTCCTGCCCGGTGCGGGAGGATGCGGGCTACCGCGTCTGAAAATGTGTTTGTCCCCGGCAGCGCAGCTGCCGGGGACAAACTGTTTCCCAGACTTTGTTTTATGGATGCCAGCTGCTGTTGGGTCGATCGCCGGACTGCGGCTGCCAGCCGTTGGGCGCGCGGTCGCCCATGCTGCGCGGCAGGCTGCGGTAGAACGCGGCGCGTGACACGGCCATGTACGGCGTGAGCCACAGTGCCCCGATCCCGGCGGTCAGCACCGTCAGCAGCGCCCAGCCGAAAAAGCTCAGATCCAGACAGAACAGATCGCCCTTGCGCCCGTCCATGAGCGCCTTGGAGCACTCGATGGCCTCGGTCGGCGCGATGGTCGGGTTTTCGGCCATGATGTACGTCGCCATCGAGTAGCGGTATGCGGCGATGATGCCGGGGATGACGAACAGCAGCGACCACGCGAACACCTTGAGCGTGATGAGCAGGTTGAGCACGAAGGCGCTGCCGAAGATGTCGAAGGCGGAAAAGAGATCCTCAAACTGCGCCTGCTCGCCGTCGACGAGCTTCAGGCAGAAGCGGTCGTGCCCGATCGAGATGCTGCCGCGGAGAACAAACTGTCCCATGGCGAGCACGCTGGCGACCGGCACAAGGACGTGCGTGAAGCGGCGCATGGCCTCGGGGTAGTACCAGCTGATGTCTGAGTTCTGGAACGACACGGTCAGCGACGACGTGCCGCCGCCGAGCACGGTCGCCAGCAGCGTCACGCCGACGGCCAGCCACCAGAAGTTTTTCAGCGCGCGGCGCGCCATGCTGCGGTAATCGGATGCGCAATACATAGAAAACCTCCTTTGTGTCACCAGGTGGTGCGTTCCTGCCCGTGCACGAGGTAGGCGCGCTCGGCCAGTTCTGCCAGCGGGCTGTCGCTGCGGGAGTCGGAGTAAAACTCCGCGATCTGCACCTCGGGATATGCTTCGTGCAGGCGGCGCACCTTTTCCGCGCCGTGGCAGTTTTCGCCGTCGGTCTTGCCGGTGTGCTTGTCCACGCGCGAGGCCAGCAGCCGCACGCCGAGCTTCTGCGCCGGGATGCGCACGAGAAACTCCGGCGAGGCGGAGATGATGATGTCGTCCGGGCGCTGCTGCGCGAGATACCACGCGTTCACGCGCGGGAAGTTTTTTGCCCAGAACGCCTCGAGCTCCGCGTCCACATCCGGCACACGGCGCAAAAAGCCGTACATCCGCTCCTTGACGGCGGTCTTGCTGATCTTGCCGAGCCAGTAGCCCGGCAGCAGGGCGAGCGCACGCAGCAGCGGCCAAATCACGCCGGGGTGCCGGCGCAGACACCAGCGCACGAACGCCACCGTGCTGTCCATGGGAAAGATGGTCTTGTCCCAGTCGTATACGTTGACTTTTTCCATAGGGCTCCTCTCAGTAGAGCGTGCCGGCCAGCTGCATATACGCGGCGGCGACGGCCTCGCGGATGAAGTAATTGATGCGCATGGACGGCAGAGTGGTCTCGGCGGCGATGCCGGCGGGATCAGCGCCCAGCGAGCGCGCCATACGCTTGGCGCGGCAGAGGTGGTATTCGCTCGTCACGATGCCGACGCCGTCGGCGGGGTCACCGCCGCGTGCGCGGAGGATCGCAAACGAATTTTCCAGATTCTCGCGCGTGGTGCGCGAGCGGTCCTCTTGCACGATGCGCGCGCTGTCGATGCCGTGCGCCGTGAGGTAGTCGGCCATGGCCTTGGCCTCCGTGATATCCTCGCCCGGCCCCTGACCGCCGGAGACGATGACCGTGGCGGCGGGGTTCGCGTTCAGATAGGTGAGCGCTGCGTCGAGCCGGTTGCACATCGACAGCGACGGCGTGCTGCCGTTGACGCCCGCGCCGAGTACGACGATCGTGTCGGGGTGCGCGTCGGTGTCCGTGCGCGCGTCGCGCACGACGGGGATCTCAAAGACCGTGAACACGATCAGCCCTGCGCACACGAGCACGCCCAGCACGGCGCGCCCCACGCGGGGCAGCCGCGGGAATAGAAACACCAGCACGGCGACACCCCAGAGCAGATAGCCGAGATAGTCGTGCCCCGGCATGGCAAAGCGCAGCACACAGCCTGCAAGGATGAGCAGGAGCGTGATCAGTGTGGAACATTTCCGTTTCAGTCGCATAGTGCCTCCCATGCCGCATAGAGCGCCTCGAGCTGCGTGTTGAGCGTCTGCTTTTGCTCGTCGAGCTCCATGAGCTTCTGATAGTCGGTGGCGTTGGCCTCGCTCTCGGCGTCGAGCGCCGCGAGCTGTGCCTCCAGCTTTTCAATGTCGCGCTCCGTGCGCTCGCGTTGGCGCGCAGTGTTCGGGGCGCGCTTCGGTTTGGGCTTCTTTTCGCGCTCGACGGCCTTGACCGTCTGCTGCAGCGCGGTCTGGCGCGCGCGGTATTCACGGAATTGCTCATAGGTCCCGCGGTAGTCCGTGATCGTGCCGTTTTCCAGCAGCCAGATGCGACTGGCGAATTTCTCGATGAAGTACCGGTCGTGCGACACGAACAGCAGCGCCTGCGTGTAGTCGCTCAGCGCGTCCTCGATCCACTCGCGGCTGGCGATGTCGAGGTGGTTGGTCGGCTCATCGAGGATGAGGAAGTTGATCTCCCGGCGCATGAGCATACACAGCCGCAGCCGCGAGAGCTCGCCGCCCGAGAGCGCCGACACGGGCTTGAGCACGTCCTCGCCGCAAAAGCCGTAGGCGGCGAGCTGATCACGCGCCTCCTGCGGCGTGCACTTGCACTCGTAGAGCATCGTGCCGAGCATGGAGCGCTCCGGCACGGCAAAGCGCACGATCTGCGGCAGGTATGCCGTGCGCACGGACGGCCCGCGCTGCACCCAGCCGGTGTCGGGCGTCTCCTCGTTCATGACGAGGCGCAAAAATGTCGTCTTGCCGGCGCCGTTGTCGCCGATGAGGGCGATGCGCTCGCCGCCGGTCACGGTCAGGTCGAGATCGTGAAAGAGCGTGCGCGCGCCGTAGCGTTTGCCGAGTCCCGCCATGGTCAGCACGTCGTCGCCGCGAAATTCCTGCGCCGTGAAGTGCACGTTGAGCTTGCGCGCCTCGGTCGGCCGCTCGGTCGTTTCGAGCTTTTCCATGCGCTTTTCGATGGAAAACGCGCGCTTGTGCAGCTTGTCGTTGCCCATGAACGCCCAGAGGTGCAGCTTTGCCGCCGCCTCCGTGAGCTGCTGGAGCTTGGCCTGATCCTTCTCGTATTTTTTGAGCTGCTCGTCAAAGCGGCGCTGCCGCTCGACGACGTAAAAGCTGTAGTTGCCGCTGTAGAATTCGGCCTCGCCGGACGTGAAGTCGATCGAGCGCTGCACGACACGGTCGAGAAAATACCGGTCGTGGCTAATGACGAGCACCGTGCCGCGGAAATGCAGCAGGTACGTCTCGAGCCACTCGGTCGCGCGCAGATCGAGGTGGTTGGTCGGCTCGTCGAGCAGGAGGATGTCCGTGTCCTCAAGGATGAGCCGCGCGAGGTTCACGCGCGTTTTTTCCCCGCCGGAGAGCGAGTCAAACGGCTGCGCGCGCATCTCGGCCGGGATGTCCAGACCGTTGGCGACGCGGTTGCGCTCGTGCTCCATGTCGTATCCGCCGAGGCGGCGGAAGTTTTCCGACAGGCGGTCGTATTCGGCCAGCAGCGCGGGGGAATCGTCGGACGCCATGCGCGCGGTCAGCTCGTTCATGCGCGCCTCCATGTCATAGAGACGCCGGTGCGCCTCACGCAGCACGTCCTCCGTCGTCCAGCCGTCGGGGTAGACCGGGATCTGCGAGATCAGCCCCAGCCGCCGCCCGGAGGCGATGGACACCGTGCCGGCGTCCGGCTGCAGTTCGCCCGAGAGGATGCGGAAAAACGTCGTCTTGCCGCAGCCGTTACGCCCGAGGATGCCCACGCGCTCCCCGGCGTTGACGTCAAATGTGATACCTTTTAATATGTCATTGCCCTGCTCAAAGCCCTTGACGAGCCCGCGGACGGATAGATCGATCATGTGTGACTCCTAAGTTACTTGTTCACGGCTGCCTGCAGCACGGTGTTGGCCACGGCGCCTGCATTCGTCAGGCCGCCGCCGGCGTTTTCCACCAGCACGACGAAGGCGTACGGGTGCGCATCGTCGAGCAGGAAGCCCGTGAACCATGCGTGCGACGTGCCGTCGCCGACTTCGGCGGTGCCGGTCTTGGCGCAGAGGTTCAGCCCCGGGAAACGGTTTGTGCCGTAATGCGCCGAGACGTTGTAGTTCATCATGTCGCGCAGCTTGTTGGCGGTCGTGCCGCTCAGCAGGGTCGTGCTCGTGCCGCTGGGCGTGTCGAGCAGCAGCGACGGCTCAACGACGCTGCCGCCGTTTGCAATGGCCGAGACGTAGCGCAGCATAGAGTACGGGCAGATGAGGTCCTCATACTGACCGATGCCCGACCAGGCGAGGTTCGCGCTGCCGGACGCGCCCTTGGTGAAGCTGCCGGCCATCGTCGGGATACCGCTCAGCGACTGGGAATCGAGGAAGCCGAGCTTCTTGGCGTAGCTCTCGATGGTGTCCGCGCCGAGCTCGAGCGAGATCTGCGCGAATGCGCAGTTGCAGGAGTTTGCCAGCGCGTCCTCGAACGTCTGACTGCCGTGCACGCCCGTGCACTTGACGGTCACGCCGCCGACGTCAACGCTGCCCGCGCAGGAGAAGCGGCGGCTGTCGATGTCCTTGATGTTCTCGATCGCGGCGGCGGAGGTGATGAGCTTGTAGATCGAGCCCGGCGTGAACGAGCCGTTGATGCAGCGGTTGATGTATGCGCCGTCCGGCACGTCGCCGTCAACGGCCGGGTCGATGCTCGGCCCGGAGACCATGCACAGCACCTCGCCCGTCTTGTAATTGCTCACGAGCACGGCGCCCTTGCGCCCGGCGAGTGCCTCGTAGGCCGTGACGCACAGGCTCGAATCAAGCGTGAGCGCGACGGTGTGTCCGTCGGTCGCATAGGTGCCGGTAATGGGGTTGTAGCCCGAGAGCTGCTTGGAAAATGCCTTGAGCGCGCCGGTGCCGACGTTGCCGGCGTAGTCGCCGACGGCCTGATAGCAGGCCTTGCGCACGGCGGCGGCCTCGGCGTAGCTGCGCGAACCGCCGCTGGCGGTCGCGAGCACGACGCCGCTGCGGTCGGTGAGCGTGCCGGTGTTGAGCACGCCGCTGGTGTAGACGCTGCTGTTGGCGGCAAAGGTCGCCCACTCAGCGCCGTGTTCGATGTAGCGCACGATGTACACGCCGATGCCGCCGAGCACCAGCACGGCGACGAGCAGCGCGCTCATGGCGCGGCGTTTGACTTTGTTCATGCCTGCGCCTCCTTTTTGCTGCGCGACGGCAGCCGCACCACGAAGCTTGCACCGCGCCGGGTGTCGGCCGCCTTGATGTAGGCCAGCAGCATCCAGCACGAGAGCATACTCGACCCGCCCTTGGACACGAACGGGAACGTCACGCCCGTGAACGGCAGAATGTCCAGCACGCCGAACACGTTGAGCGACATCTGCACGAGCATGAGCGTCACGGTGGCGCAGCCGGCGATGACGTAATACGACGAGCGGCCCTGTGCCGCGTTTTTGACGGTGAAGATGGCCAGCGCGATGATGGCCAGCATCGCGCACAGCGCCACGATCAGGCCGAGCTCCTCACACAGGACGCCGAAGACCATGTCGGTGTTTGCGGCGAAGATGTTTTTCAGCCAGCCGCAGCCCGCGCCCTGTCCGAACAGACCGCCGGAGGCGGCCGCGCTCAGCGCGCGCGTCTGCTGATAGCCCGCACCGGAGACGTCCTCCCACACGTGCCCCCAGGTGGCAAAGCGCTGCGCCACGTGCGGCTTGATGCTCAGCACGAGCGTGCCCGCCATGGCCGCGGATGTCACGGCCAGCAGGACGGTGGCGATGCTGCCCGAGCGCATGAAGGCGATGACAAGGAACGTCGCAAAGAAAATGAGCGCCGCGCCGAAGTCGCCCATCAGGGCGAGGCCGCCGACGCAGATGGCGGAAAAGGCGATGAAGAGCAGAATGCTCTTGCTGCGGAACATCCGGTTGAGCGACGTCGCGCCGACATAGATGAACGCGACCTTGATCAGCTCCGACGGCTGCAGGGAGAAGCCCGCGATCGTCAGCCAGTTTTTCGCGCCGAACACCTCGCTCGCGGCAAAGAGGTTCAGCGCCAGCAGCGCCAGCGAGATGATGGCCGCCGGCCAGCGCAGCGCCTTGACATGGCTCAGGTCGCGCAGCCACCAGCCGAGCAGGAAAAACAGCACGATGCCCACGAGGATGAGAATGATCTCCTTGGTGAGGTCATTGGGCGTGCTCGTCGCGCAGACCTCCAGCCCGAGCGAGCAGAGGAAAAACGCGATCGTCTCCACCTCAAAGCCCGAGCGGTCCATCGTGCGCATGAGCACGTAGCAGAACCACTGCGTGAGCACGAGCGCAGCGTAGGCCATCAGGATGCCCAGCAGGTGCGCGCTGTCGGCCGAGGACACGAACTCCAGCGCCA
>ERZ773277.2622-NODE-2622-length-11747-cov-39.546442_pt1 | contig 11747 bp, 24 predicted proteins | sample MGYA00511957_ERZ773277 | MGnify/ENA primary metagenome ERZ773277 (study PRJEB29015, sample SAMEA2737800) | human gut metagenome | biome: human gut; feature: human-associated habitat; material: faeces | place: China | collected 2012 ... | reverse complement strand
AAGAATGTGGTCCTTCGAACTATAAATGAAAATTATTAAAAATGCGGGAGCAGGGGGAACAGCTCCAGCTGCATGCCATTTCCGCCCCAGCGGTCGCGCTGGGCCTTTTTATACACGACCTTTTCGAGGACGCTCTTAAGGAGAGCGTTCTTTTCTTTCGGCGTGGTGGCGAGGGGGTAAGCATCGAGGACGTGACGCATTTTTGGTGCAATCTCATAGCGCGATGATATGGCAAGCTCACGCTCGGAAAGCTCGCGCTCGAGCTCCAGAATTTTTCCGTTGTGGAATTCCTGCTTTTCCGAAATGGCTTTGCTGCGCGCGAGGAAAACATCTGGCGTGTATACACCCTGCTCCACGAGATCGTACGCGCGGTTGAGCTGTGCGGATAGTGTGCCGAGTGCTTTCTCGTGCTCGGCGATGGTGCGGTGAATGGAATCCAGTTCATCGCGGCCGTCAGGCATGGCGTCAGACGAGCGCTCGAAGTCCGCAAGCCAGAGCCGCATGGAATCCAGAATCGTTTGCTCGACGTCGCACAAATCGCTCGCGACATTGTGGCACTCCGTGTACGGGCACAGGAGCGTAGGCTGCCGACCGGACTGGTATGGGCGCCGAACCATGGCGCGGCCACAGTCGGCGCAGATGACAAGGCCAGAAAGCGGATTTTTCATAGGAACCTGTTTCGGCCCGGGGTGCGATTTGTTCTTTGCGAGCTGTGCCTGTGCCAAGTCAAAGGTGCCTTTATCCACAATAGCAGGGTGTAAGCCGGGGAAAAGCATGGCTTCTCCGGGACGTGCACGTGGGCGGGAAACTGTGAGCTGCCCGTCGCGGTATGTTTTCTTTCTGGCACGATTGCCCCAGCGGACGAAGCCGGCATACGTCGGATTGGATAAAATGCCGCGCACGACACAATTTGTCCAGCTGCCGCCGGTGGCGGAAGGAATGCCGGATTCATTCAGACGGCGGACGATCTTCGGAACGCCGAGCCGGGGAGAATCCGTGCTCGTGAACCAGCGGTAAATGTCCTGCACGACCGGCGCGCGCTCGTCAGGCTGGAGCGTCCACCCCCTTTGCTTGTCGAGCTTGACGCGCGTGTAGCCATAGGGCGCGATGTTGCTGATCCACTTTCCTTCTTTGATGGAAGCGAGACGGCCGCGCTGCTGGCGCTGGTTGATCATCTTGTATTCCCGGCGCGACATGAAAAGGCCGAATTCGAAATACTCCTCATCGGAATCGCTGGCCGGGTTATACACCCTGTCGGGCGTGATGATCTTCGTGTCAGAATACTTGAATGCCTGTGCGACGACTCCCTGGTCGATCGTGTCGCCGCGCGCGAGGCGCGTGACTTCAACGACAAAGACGCCGTCCCACATACCGGCCATGACATCTGTGAGGAGCCGCTGCATCTCCGGACGGGCGGAAATGCTGTCGCCGGAGACGACCTCACGGTAAACGGCGCTGATTGCCATGCCGCGGCGGCGCGCAGTCTCAACGAGCAGACGCTCGTGGCGGGCGAGGATCTCGGTGTCGGTAGCGAGGCGGTTTTCTGAGTCGGCACGGCTTTTGCGCAGATATGCGCAGTAGCGATATCCCATATGTATCATCCTTTCGAATCACGAGGAAGCGTCGAGCAGCGGGGCGGACTTGCTTTGCCAAAGCAGCGGCGCGCTGTCATGAAAACAGATTTATTACAACCCAGAACAGCAGCGGAGCCGCGAAAGAGGCAACATAAAGAAGCCAGCGGGGAAGAATGGAGACATCCACCATTGTGGAGAGCCACGTAATCAGAAACAGCATGCCGACGAGACAGGCAAAGGCGATGGAAGCGCAGGATAGGACAAGCCACAGAACGGGCGTAACGCTGTAAACAGCGACACCAACGCAGGCAGAGCCGGAGAGCGCCATGCACCAGAGACAGGAACGCAGGGATTTGATGGTGCTGAGATCTTCCTCGTGCGTAAATTTCCCGAGATGATAAACGTCCTCGGCTTCGGCAATCCGTTCGCGGTAGGCGCGGCGCTCGGCCAGCGACATGCGGCGCAAGATGTGGCGGCGTGTTTCTTTATCATCGTATTCGACGAGCAGTTGACGAGCGGTATCAAAATCCATGGAGACACCTCACGAGCCGAGATCGAGCAGTGGGGCCGGGATCGGGTGACGCTTGCAGTACCCTTCAAAGCCAGCCGAATAATCATAAGGCATGGTGTAGGTGCCGCCGTGCTCTGCGTAGTACCCGAGAGCGGCTGACCGGTAGCGCGCGACCTCGTCGTCAGCGTTGGAAAATTCGCTGCGCGCGAACTCGATCGTGTCGTTCGCAACGGCGAGACGCTCCTGCTCGCGGTGCAGGCGCGCGGACTGGAAGACCAGCAGGCCGGAAAGCACGGCACACAGGACAAACAGGACGCCGATGGTGACGGAGCTCCATGGAAAGGGCCTGCGGCAAACTTCGGGGGAAGGGGCGCGTGATTCGCGCATGATGATCTGGCTCCTTTCTTTCGCCCGCGGGACACGGGCGTTTCATATTTTGGCCGCGATGTGGCAAGCTATTCTCGCGGCCGGCTGCGTGCAGTATACCATATAAAAGCGTGAAAGTCCAGAAAAAGGGGAAAACGGACTGATTTCAGGCCAAAAAGCACACAGAGCCGACACTTTATGATATGGTGATAACACGAAATGGGAAACAAGGTGAAAGAATACAGAGAATACCTCGGTATGAGCCAGCGGTGGCTGGCAAGAAAGGTGGGATGCGGGAAGACAACGATCAGCGAGGTGGAGCGCGGGCGGCTGCCGAACGTGGTGACGGCGATCAAGATCGCCCGGGTGCTCGAAACGACTGTGGAGAAGCTATGGGAGGATGAACTATGACAGACGAGGAATGGAGGATGTACTTACGGCGCGAGATCGAGCGGCTGCTGGAAGTGGCCGGCGAGCGGGAGCTGCGTCTGACGCTGAAATTTCTGCGCACTGCCGCGTGAAAAAGAAAAACACCGGCAAAACACCGGAAAAACGCACGCCAAGACAAACAAACGCACGCACGCAAAGAAAAGCGGATCAGGAAATCAATCCTGATCCGCTTTTTTGTTTTCTTCGACGATCTGGAGGGCGAACGCCTCAATATCCGCCCAGCGTTCCTCCGGCAGCCGCGACAGCGCCAGCAGGAAGCGGCGGCGGAAATTATCCTCTTCGCCGCGCATGACATCGCCGACGAAGGCCATGACCTCCTCGTCGCGCGAGATCTGCACGAACATCTCGCCCTCACCGGTGCGCAGCCAGCGCTCATTCACTCCGTAAGTGCGGCAGATGGACGCAATCATAATATCGGAAACCGCAGCTCTGCCGTTTTCCACATTGTTAATCATGTCTCTGTTTGCGCCGAACGGTGCGCCGAACGCGGCTTGCGAAAGCCCTTTCGCTTTCCGAACTTCTTTAATTCTGCTATTCGTAGTATCACCTCCTGACGATGACAATAATCTATCACGCTTGCATGAGTATGTCAACACAAAAAAACACAGAATTTGCGCAAAAATGTGTTGACAAGCTCAACTTACGGTTGTATTATGTGTACATAAACACAAACGACCGTGTCTGACGACACGGAGCAACGCAAGGAGGTGAACAAAATGCTTACAAAAAACGAGCAGAAGACGCTGGAGCGGCTGGAGACGGTCATGCAGAGCATGGACGAGATGCAGAAGGCGCAGCTGTGCGCATTCACGGAGGGGCTGGCGATGGCGCTGGAGCACAGCAAGCGCGCGTCGTAAAGCGGACAGGCGGCACGGGCATAGGATGCACAGAGGAGGGGAAAGCACATGGCGATGGTGAAGGAAATGAAGATCAACGGCGCGATGGTGCGATTCCACGACGACGCCTATGCCGGGGCAAGCAAGGAAGAGATCGAGCGGCGGAAGCGCCAGGCGCAGGCCGTGTGTGAGCAGATCTTTCAAAACGCGGCAAGACGCGGCGACAAGGCGCTGAAGGAGGCACAATGATGGAAGAAAAACGATGCTGGCTGTGCGGGAGGAACGGTGCGGACGATCCGCTGGATGTGCACCACATCTTCGGCGGGGCGAACCGGAAGCTGTCCGACAAGTTCGGGCTGACGGTGTATCTGTGCCACGAGCGGTGCCACATCTTCGGGCCGGAGGCGGCGCACCGGAGCGGCGAGACCGCCGAGCGGCTGCACCGCTACGGCCAGGAGAAGGCCATGCGGGAGCAGGGATGGAACCGGGAGCAGTTCCGCGTGGTGTTTGGCAAGAACTATCTGGACGAGGAGCCGGAGAGGGCGGCGCCGGCGCCGTTTACCTTCCGCGAGACGGAGCTGGTGGTGGACTTTGCCGGGTGAGGACCTGAGCTGCGGCGCGGAGTCTTTTCCGCGCCGGAACTGAGGGGCGCGACGGGGTGGGCGACCCTCACATATCCTTTCTGTGGCCGCGGCGGCCTTTTGGACATCTTTCACCGCCGCGGCATTTTATCGGGACAAACCATGAACATATCAAGAGGAGGAAAACGACATGAAAAAAGCAACAGGGATCGTGCGCCGGGTGGACGAGCTGGGCAGGATCGTGCTGCCGATCGAGCTGCGGCGCGTGCTGGGCATCCAGGAGAAGGACAAGCTGGAGATCTACACGGAGGGCGACACGATCATCCTGCACAAGTATGCGCCGGGGTGCGTGTTCTGCGGGGACGCGGACGCGAAGGAGGTGCGCGGAGTGCGCATCTGCGAGCGGTGCGCGGGAGAAGCGATCCGCGCGTTCGGGGGTGAATGGTGATGAAGGTGTTCGGCGACCCGAAGGCGAAGGCGAAGGTACGCAGGTACATCGTATGGGGCGTTGAGGACGGCATTGTCTGCGCGAGCTTCCTTGCGGGAGGCTGCCTGGTGGGGTGGCTGTTCCATGTGATTTTCTCCGCGTTGGGGGTGGCATGATGCAGGGCGCGGAAGCAATCAGCAAGGCGCGGGAGATGCTGGGACGGCCGCGCTCGAGCGCGGACTTTTCGCCGGCGGCGCGGTACACGGTGAGCAAGCTGTGCGACTACGCCGAGCAGGAGCATGAGCTGCGCGAGAAGGCGGAGGAACGCTACTGCCAGGAGCAGAAGAAGGCACTGCAGTTTTCCGGCACGGTGGCAAAGCAGGAGCGCACGATCGACGACCTGCGGCAGCAGCTGAGCTTCCTGCAGGAGACACTGCGGGACGCGGGGCTGTGAGGAGGCTCGGGCGGATGTATCTGGAGCGGTGCCCGTGCTGCGGGGCGAGAGCGCGGATGCACAGGACCGGCGACGCCGAACACGCGGCGTACTGGGTGCAGTGCGAGAACGCGGAGTGCAGACTGATGAGCGGATACAGCGCGAGCGCGGGGATCGCCGAGGCGCGGTGGAACCGGCGCGAGCTGTGAGACAGACAAGAGGAGATGTGCCTGTTATGAACGAATTTTATGAGAAAGCCATCGAGCGGCTGCGCGATGACAAGGGGCTGAGCGGGAACAAGGAGACCGCCATGGCGCCGGCCGTGCGCGAGGCGCTGGAGAAGTTCTGCGAAGAGGACGGCGAGTTTGCGCAGGCCGTGGCGCAGGGCGGGAGCTTCCCGGAGTGCATGAAGGCTGTGGCCAAAGGTGTGGGCGGGAGCATATCGGACATCGAGGCATACCGCCGGGCGGTGCAGTTCTACTTCCCGGGCGCGGAGATCGAGGTGCAGATGCACGTGCGGCTGTGCAGCGATGACGCGAAGCCGGAGGGGCTGCTGCTGAAGCTGGACGATTTCTTCGGGGTGTGAGCCATGCGGTATCTGAAATGCAACCTGCCGCCAGAGCGGCACGAGGAGATCCTGGGGAAGTTCTGGCACTACCCAACGCAGGAGGAAGAGGACGCAGTGCACGATCTGTTCACGCCGCACGTGTTTTTCGAGACCTATGGCAACGAACGCGAGGCATGGGCAACGTGCTGCCGACAGCATGGGATCATCGGCAAGCGCGGGCCGAAGCACGGTAGCGAGGGAAACTGCCCGTTTTGCGGGCAGGTGGCCGTGTGGAATGCCATTGGCAAGTATGGAGAGCAGATGCGCTCCCTGCGGGAAGAAACGCACGTGGCATTTTTGCGCAGGGACGGAGACGCGCTGCTGATCGAGGCGATGCAGATCGAGATCAGCTACACGAAGGGCCTGATCTATGACGGCATCTACTACGACATGAACTGCTGGGGGCAGAAAGCCTACTATCTCGCGCCGGGGACGGTGCAGATGTGGGAGCGGACGCGTGAATGGAGCTGCGGAGAGTGGACGCTGCCGTACTGGAAGGCGAAGACGACGGTATCAGAGCCGTTTCAACCGAACATGATGGGCTGGGCGTGCTATCAGGGCGACTATACTGTGATCGGCACGGATGCGCTGAGTGAGACGAAAGCGTGGCGCTACTGCCAGATCGAGGACTGGATGTGCTACGAGCTTGCGGAGCGCTGGGAAGAAGAGCCGGTGAAGTGGGCCGTGACGTATCTGGCGGCCTACGCGATGTGGCCGCAGATCGAAATGGCCGTGAAGCTCGGCCTCGCTGGCGCGGTGACACAGCTTGTGGTGCACAGCCTGAAGAACCGGCAGACGTTGGACTGGAGCGCGACGAATCCGGCGGGCTTCCTGCGGATGTCGAAGCCGGAGGCGCGCGCATGGCTGCAGTCTGGTGGAGACTTTGAGACGCTGAAAAGCTGGCGGGAGACCGCGCCAGAGCTGACGCCGGACGTGTACATCCATCTCTGCCGGCAGCTCGGCGGGGGACGGATGGTGGAAGCGTGCAAGGAGTGCGCGGAGACGGCCGGCGTGAAGCTGGAAAAGGCGGCGCGATATGCCGAGAACAAGACGGGCGTGCAGCTGTGGGCGGACTATCTGCGCATGGCGCGCGAGCTGGGCTATGACCTGACGGAGGCGACGGTGGCCATGCCGAAGGATCTGCGGGAGCGGCACGACGCGGCGGCTGAGCTGCTGGAGATCCGGAAGGACCAGGCCGCCACTGCGGCCTATGCGAAGCGGTATAAGAAGCTGTGCCGGAAATATGAATTTGCTCTGAGCGGCTTGCGCATCGTGGTGCCGAAGAGCGGCAGCGAGATCGTGCGCGAGGGCAAGACGCTGCACCACTGTGTGGGCGGCTATGCCGCGCGCCATATCGAGGGGAAGACGACCATCCTGTTTCTGCGGCACGAGAAGCGGCCGGAGCGACCGTGGATGACCATCGAGCTGACGGGGAAGGACACGATCCGCCAGATCCACGGATACAAGAACGAGGGCTATAACCATGCGCAGGATCCGGAGGCGCGGTACGCGTGGTTCCTGGATGCATGGCTCGGCTGGGTGCACGCAGGCAGCCGCCGCAACAAGCAGAAGCAGCCAATACTGGAAGCAAAGGAGAAAACGGCATGAATGAACTGACAAGGACGCCGGAGACCGTGGGCGCGGAGATCCGCGGCCTGACGGCGCAGGCAAAGCGGATGACGCTGTGGTTCGGCATCGAGATCGGCCGCCGCCTGTGCGAGGTGAAGGAGATGATCGGCCACGGGGAGTGGCTGCCGTACCTGAAGGCGCAGACGGAATTCAGCCAGAGCACGGCATCGCGCTTTATGACGCTGTACCGCGAATACGGGGCGCAGCAGCAGACCCTTTTTGGGGCGGAATCAAATTACCCAACGTTGAATAATTTGAGCATTTCCAACGCTTTGCGGCTGCTCGCACTGCCGGAAAACGAGCGGGAGAGCTTTGCCGAGGAGCACGATGTGGAGCACATGTCGGCGCGGGAACTGGACGAGCTGATCCAGGCGAAGAAGGCGGCCGAGGACGAGCGGGATCTGTACGAGCAAAAGCTGGCGGAACAGATGGGCGCGGCGGAGCGGCTGAAAAAGGACGCCGAGACGGCGGCGCAGGAGGCCGAGGCACGCCGCCGGGAGCTGGAGGAGACACAGACGCAGATCCGGGCGCTGCAGGAGAATATCCACACGCTGGAGAGCCGGCCGGTTGAGGTGGCCGTGCAGGTGGACGAGGGCGCTGTGGCCAAGGCGCGCGCGGAAGAAAAGGCGGCGGCGCAGAAAGAGCTCGAGCGGCTGGAGAAGAAGCTGCAGAAGGCGGAAAAGGCGCGCGAGCAGGCGGAGGCCACGGCCAAGGCCGCCGCGGACAAGCTGGAGACCGCCGCGGCGGACGTGGCCAAAGAGCGCGACGGCCTGAAGCTGGAACTGCAGGAGGCGCGCCGGAAGCTGGAGATGAGCGACGTGACGGTGGCGCAGTTCAAGATCGTGTTTGACACCGTGCAGGGGAATCTGAACGACATGCTGGCGTTGATCGCCAAGGCCAGCGGAGAGAACCAGACAAAGCTGCGAGCGGCTGCGGAGAAGCTGCTGGAGGCATTCGGGGAGAAGGTGAAGCGGAATGGGTGAGTACATAAACGAAACGGAAGTGCTGCAGAGAGCGCTGGACACCTACGGATCTACCCTACAGATTTCGATGGTGTTTGAGGAAATGAGCGAGCTGCAAAAGGAGCTGTGCAAGTACTTGCGCGGACGGGGTTCGCTCGAGCATATTGCCGAGGAGATCGCCGACGTGGAGATTATGATCGAGCAAATGAAAATGCTGTTTTGCTGCGCGGAGGATGTGCGCTCCGTGCGCAAGCGCAAAGTGGAGCGGCTGAAAGAGAGGCTGGACAATGGCTGAATACCTCGAGCGAGAAACGTTTTTGAAAGACATCGAAGAGCGGCATTGTTCGCCGTGCAAAGAGGCAGGGGAATACCACAACGGCTTTATGTGCGCAGGTTGCTGGGTAGGCGATTTGCGCAGTGAGGTAATAGGCGCGCCCGCCGCCGACGTTGCGCCGGTGGTGCACTGCCGTCACTGCCGATCCTACAATAAGCCGCGGCTGGGATGGTGCTCAGTCCACCTCGACTGCGAAGGTCCGGACGATTTTTGTGGCTACGGAGCGAGAATGGACGGTGGCGCTTGCAACCAAGTGTGCAAATACAACGTGCCGGATCGCGGGTGCGTTGCTGGGGAGCTTCGGGTGCGCTGTGATCTGGCGAATGTCGCGGGGGAACGCGGGAACGGAGAAGCAGGCTGATACATCAGAGAAACCGACCCTCTTCCGGGTGCAGGACACCCGGAACATCTCCTCTTTTTTTGATTCCGCGAGAGCGGGCCGGGCAGCGGAAAGGCACCGCTGCCTGTGCCCGGAAGAGGGCTGGAGAAAGGAGAAAAGTATGTGCAAAACGATATGCATGGAAACGATCGCGCAGGCCGCGCGGGAGCGCCGGGAGGCGAGGCTGCGCGAAATGCTGAACACGAACTACGGGAACAAGCCGACCGTGGTGGTGCGGTACGGAAAATGATCCGCGAATACGGAAGGAAACGATGCAACGGATGCCGGCAGCTGAAAACGGTGCCGTGGCCGCGCGGATACCCTGCGGCGCGGTGCATGGCAGAGGGACGGATGCGGGGCGCGGTGATCGGCCGGAGGCCGACGGACGACTGCCCGGTATACCGGCCGGCATGGTGCCCGGGAAAGGAGGACGACGTTGAACGCAGAATTTGAGGCGTTTTTGAACAACGAAGTCGGAAAAATGTACGCAAACGACACGCAGAAGCTGATGCTCTACCGCGTGGACGCAGACGAAAGGGAGAGCTACGGCTACAAGGACATGGGCCAGACCGAGCGGCTGGGCGCGCTGCTGAGCATGCTGTGCAAAGAGATCATGGACATGGTGGCGGAATGGAAGGAGAACGACGGATGAAGCAGGAAATGCTGCTGTGTGTGCCGTGCGCAGAGCGGATGAAGCAGGAAGGCAAGCGGGTGGAGCACACCGGGAACGTGCGCGGGAAGCTGACGTGCGGCTGCTGCGAACGGCGGCGGTACGGCGGCGTGTATGTGGTGGAACTATGAGCACGTGCGAACAATGCTACCACGGGTCCGCCACGGGGCTGCGCGGAGTCGGGACGGTGTGCCTGTACATCCTGCACGAAAAGCGGCGCAGGCCGTGCCCAGGGGGGGACGGCTGCGCGGAATTTATCACGCCGGGGGATTACCTCCGGCGACCGAAGGAGAAAGAACCAATGCCGAGAACGCGAAAAGACTGGACACAGGACGAAGAAACCAAGCTGCTGTATCTGTGGGGCGAGGGAAAGACCTACAAGGAGATGGGCGAGGCGCTGGGGCGCACGCCGAAGAGTGTGCAGCAGCACGTATACTACATGCAGTCGCATGGAAAGGGACGCGAAAAGAATGATGCACTACAAGGGGCTGGCGAAGCTGGCGGCGAAGGAAGCAAAAAACAGGGCGCTGCTGATCTGCGAGACGGCGGGCATGCTGAGCCTGCTGGGCGAAAAGTGGGCGTACAGCGCGCAGGTGGAGAGCCTGCAGCGGTCGGACGGCAGGGAGCTGCTGGCGGAGATCGTGCGGATGGTCGGACGGATCCCGACGGAGGAGGCCGTGACGGTGCGGGGGTCGACGGAGCAGCACGCGATGCTGGACGTGACACTGGAGCGCCTGGGCGAGGAGATGCAGGTGGACGGGCCGCGAGAGGTCAAGGCGACGCCACTGATGTACGGCAGCACAATGCTGTGGCAGACACGCGACCGGCAGATCATCGGTCTGCCGGAGGATGCGCAGGCGGCTGTCACCATGACGCGGGAGGCAACGACGGATGCACTCGGCACGGTGATGCGCTTCGACACGCCGGAGGAGACGTTCACGGCGCAGACGCTGGAAAATGCGGCGGCCATGTGGCAGGCACTCGCGCTGACAAGCTGGGTGGCGTGGGACGACGACTGACCAAGATCTACATCGCCGGGAAGATCACCGGCGACGAGGGATACCGCGCGAAGTTCCGCCGGGCGGCGGAAACGGTGTGCGGAATGGGCTGCATCCCACTCAACCCGGCGGAGCAGCCGGAGGGAATGACGGCGCAGGACTACATGCGGGTGTGCTTTGCGATGATCGACATCGCGGATGCGGTGCTGTTTTTGCCGGACTGGCGCGGCAGCCCGGGCGCGATGCTGGAAAAGGCGTACTGCGAATACATAAAAAAGCCGCACGTTTTCGCGGCTGGGGAGGCGAAAGTATGAACGTGTGCGAATTTTGCGGAAAAGAGATCCCGCGCGGGCGGCTGTGCGCAAAGCATTTGGCGATGCGCGTGCTGCTGCCGGTGAGGTATTGGCAGATGGTGGCCAAGAGCGCAAATGAGGCAGCGATCCGCGAGCAAATGGACATGGAGTATGAGCAGCGGCGGAGCGCGGAAGCCAGCAAGGCACTGACAACGGAACGCGCCGAAGCAGAAGAAGCGAAGGAGAACATGGAAAGCGCGATGCGCGCACTGGAACAGGTGCGTGCGGAACTGGAACAGGTGCGTGCGGAACTGAAGGAGGAGCACATCCGGAGACTGGAGGAGCAGATGGAGGTGCGGAATCTGGAAAAGGTGCTGGCCGGCCGGCTGCTGGCGGAATGGAAGGAACGCAAGGTGCCGCGCACGCCGCTGGGCCGTGATGCTGAGACGTGCAAGCGCTGGATGTGTGAACCAAAAAGCTGCCAGGCATGGCTGTCGTGCAGAGGAAGGCTGGAGCCGCGTGAACAGATCCGCGAGCTGACGGAGGCGATGAGCTATGCAAGTGGGACCTTGTAAGGGATGCACTGAGCGGAGGCAGCGATGCCACGCGATGTGCGCGGCGTATCTGGCGGCGCGGGCGGAGTGCGACCGGCGGATCGCTGAGCGCGCCCGCGAGCAGAAGGTGACGGATGCAAGCC
>ERZ773277.2610-NODE-2610-length-11795-cov-4.947700_pt1 | contig 11795 bp, 6 predicted proteins | sample MGYA00511957_ERZ773277 | MGnify/ENA primary metagenome ERZ773277 (study PRJEB29015, sample SAMEA2737800) | human gut metagenome | biome: human gut; feature: human-associated habitat; material: faeces | place: China | collected 2012 ... | reverse complement strand
AACCGAGAGGTGATTGAATACTTCAAAGAGCATGTCAATCCGGGGTTTTTAGAGTATCGCAAATCTGTTACCGCCGGCGGGGATTACGGAGCCGTAGAGTGGCAAGCGGGAAGTTTAAATACGCTTGTCGACACCCAGGGCCAGGAGTTTATCGACTGCCTGGGAGGTTTTGGAATTTTCAACGTGGGGCACCGTAATCCAGTTGTGGTTTCCGCCGTACAGAATCAACTTGCGAAACAACCGCTGCACAGCCAGGAGCTGCTCGATCCGTTACGGGCGATGTTGGCGAAAACCCTTGCTGCGCTAACGCCCGGTAAACTGAAATACAGCTTCTTCTGTAATAGCGGCACCGAGTCCGTTGAAGCAGCGCTGAAGCTGGCGAAAGCTTACCAGTCACCGCGCGGCAAGTTTACTTTTATTGCCACCAGCGGCGCGTTCCACGGTAAATCACTTGGCGCGCTGTCGGCCACGGCGAAATCGACCTTCCGCAAACCGTTTATGCCACTGCTGCCAGGGTTCCGTCATGTGCCGTTTGGCAATATCGAAGCCATGCGCACGGCTCTTAACGAGTGCAAAAAAACCGGTGATGATGTGGCTGCGGTGATCCTCGAACCGATTCAGGGTGAAGGTGGCGTAATTCTGCCGCCGCCGGGCTATCTCACCGCCGTACGTAAGCTATGCGATGAGTTCGGCGCACTGATGATCCTCGATGAAGTACAAACGGGCATGGGGCGCACGGGCAAGATGTTCGCCTGCGAGCATGAGAACGTACAGCCGGATATCCTCTGCCTTGCCAAAGCGCTCGGCGGCGGCGTGATGCCGATTGGCGCGACCATCGCCACTGAAGAGGTGTTTTCAGTTCTGTTCGACAACCCATTCCTGCATACCACCACCTTTGGCGGCAACCCGCTGGCCTGTGCGGCGGCGCTGGCGACCATCAATGTGTTGCTGGAGCAGAACTTACCGGCTCAGGCTGAGCAAAAAGGCGATATGTTGCTGGACGGTTTCCGTCAACTGGCGCGGGAATATCCCGATCTGGTGCAGGAAGCACGTGGTAAAGGGATGTTGATGGCGATTGAGTTTGTTGATAACGAAATCGGCTATAACTTTGCCAGCGAGATGTTCCGCCAGCGCGTACTGGTGGCCGGAACGCTCAATAACGCCAAAACGATCCGCATTGAACCGCCACTGACACTGACCATTGAACAGTGTGAACTGGTGATCAAAGCGGCGCGTAAGGCGCTGGCGGCCATGCGAGTAAGTGTCGAAGAAGCGTAATATCAAATCGGATGGCGATACGACGTCGCCATCCGATCTTTTTATACGACGCGTACGCCCGCAGGCATCATCCGCTCCGGCGTTAACAGCACGCTTTCACTGCCGTCATCGGTTTCCGCACACAACAGCATGCATTCCGACGTTTCACCACGCATTTTCGCTTTTTGCAGATTGCATAAGACCACCACCGTTTTCCCCATCAGCTCTTCTTCGCTGTAGTACGGCACCAGGCTGGTCACGGTTTGCAGCGTTTTTTGCCCCACATCAACCTGTACGATGTACAGCTTGTCGGCGTTTTCATGGCGTTTCACTTCCACAATCTTTCCGACGCGCATTTCCAGACGTGCAAAATCAGCGTAAGCCACGGTTTCCATTGCTTCCTCCCTTAGGGTAAAATTTTACTAAACTATAGCAAAAGTTTTTCTCAATCCTGTAGGCTAAAAATGGAGAATGCAGGCGTGATCACATTCGTGAGCCGCTGTGTTACCGTTACAGCGTCAAAGAAACGCGCTTTATTTACTGAAAACAGGTGACCCGATAAGCACTTCCTCTACAATGGGGGCGCACATCAGGGAAAGTAAAAAAGGTAAACATGGCAACACTAAAAGACATCGCAATCGAAGCTGGCGTATCCCTGGCGACAGTATCCAGGGTCTTAAATGACGATCCGACATTGAATGTGAAAGAAGAGACGAAACATCGCATTCTCGAGATCGCCGAAAAGCTGGAGTACAAGACCAGTAGTGCCCGTAAACTCCAGACAGGTGCAGTCAACCAACACCATATTCTGGCTATCTACAGCTACCAGCAGGAGCTGGAGATCAACGATCCTTACTATCTGGCGATCCGCCACGGCATTGAAACCCAGTGCGAAAAGCTGGGCATCGAGCTCACCAACTGTTATGAACACAGCGGCTTACCAGACATTAAAAACGTCACCGGTATTTTAATTGTCGGCAAACCCACGCCCGCCCTGCGCGCCGCTGCCAGCGCGTTGACCGACAATATCTGTTTTATCGACTTTCACGAACCCGGCAGCGGTTACGATGCGGTGGATATCGATCTGGCACGCATCAGTAAAGAAATCATCGACTTCTATATCAACCAGGGCGTTAATCGTATTGGTTTTATTGGCGGTGAAGATGAGCCTGGCAAGGCGGATATTCGTGAGGTCGCCTTTGCGGAATATGGCCGACTGAAACAAGTGGTACGCGAAGAGGATATCTGGCGCGGCGGTTTTTCCAGTTCGTCGGGTTATGAACTGGCAAAACAAATGCTGGCGCGGGAAGACTATCCGAAGGCACTGTTTGTTGCTTCCGATTCCATTGCTATCGGCGTACTGCGGGCAATTCATGAACGAGGCCTGAACATCCCACAGGATATTTCGCTTATCAGCGTTAACGATATCCCCACCGCGCGATTTACCTTTCCGCCGCTCTCCACCGTGCGCATCCATTCCGAGATGATGGGAAGTCAGGGCGTTAACCTGGTGTATGAAAAAGCCCGCGATGGTCGCGCGCTGCCGCTGTTAGTCTTCGTTCCCAGCAAATTAAAACTGCGCGGCACGACCCGTTAAATCCCCTTACACACTGTCCGGCAATCGTTTTTGCCGGACAGTGCTGCCGTTTATTTTCGTGATCCAGTTAAAGTAAATGCATTTACCTGCTACTTTTTAGTAAAAATTTTACTAAACTCCCCAGCAATTACACAAACTACCATCACCATGAATGGTTCCGATTTCTCTCTACCGGGAGGCCCTATGAATCGCTGGGAAAACATTCAGCTCACCCACGAAAACCGACTTGCGCCGCGTGCGTACTTTTTTTCATATGATTCTGTTGCGCAAGCGCGTACCTTTGCCCGCGAAACCAGCAGCCTGTTTCTGCCCTTAAGCGGTCAGTGGAATTTCCACTTTTTTGACCATCCGCTGCAAGTACCAGAAGCCTTCACCTCTGAGTTAATGGCTGACTGGGGGCATATTACCGTCCCCGCCATGTGGCAAATGGAAGGTCACGGCAAACTGCAATATACCGACGAAGGTTTTCCGTTCCCCATCGATGTGCCGTTTGTCCCCAGCGATAACCCAACCGGTGCCTATCAACGTATTTTCACCCTCAGCGACGGCTGGCAGGGTAAACAGACGCTGATTAAATTTGACGGCGTCGAAACCTATTTTGAAGTCTATGTTAACGGTCAGTATGTGGGTTTCAGCAAGGGCAGTCGCCTGACCGCAGAGTTTGACATCAGCGCGATGGTTAAAACCGGCGACAACCTGTTGTGTGTGCGCGTGATGCAGTGGGCGGACTCTACCTACGTGGAAGACCAGGATATGTGGTGGTCAGCGGGGATCTTCCGCGATGTTTATCTGGTCGGAAAACACCTAACGCATATTAACGATTTCACTGTGCGTACCGACTTTGACGAAGCCTATTGCGATGCCACGCTTTCCTGCGAAGTGGTGCTGGAAAATCTCGCCGCCTCCCCTGTCGTCACGACGCTGGAATATACCCTGTTTGATGGCGAACGCGTGGTGCACAGCAGCGCCATTGATCATTTGGCAATTGAAAAACTGACCAGCGCCAGCTTTGCTTTTACTGTCGAACAGCCGCAGCAATGGTCAGCAGAATCCCCTTATCTTTACCATCTGGTCATGACGCTGAAAGACGCCAACGGCAACGTTCTGGAAGTGGTGCCACAACGCGTTGGCTTCCGTGATATCAAAGTGCGCGACGGTCTGTTCTGGATCAATAACCGTTATGTGATGCTGCACGGCGTCAACCGTCACGACAACGATCATCGCAAAGGCCGCGCCGTTGGAATGGATCGCGTCGAGAAAGATCTCCAGTTGATGAAGCAGCACAATATCAACTCCGTGCGTACCGCTCACTACCCGAACGATCCGCGTTTTTACGAACTGTGTGATATCTACGGCCTGTTTGTGATGGCGGAAACCGACGTCGAATCGCACGGCTTTGCTAATGTCGGCGATATTAGCCGTATTACCGACGATCCGCAGTGGGAAAAAGTCTACGTCGAGCGCATTGTTCGCCATATCCACGCGCAGAAAAACCATCCGTCGATCATCATCTGGTCGCTGGGCAATGAATCCGGCTATGGCTGTAACATCCGCGCGATGTACCATGCGGCGAAAGCGCTGGATGACACGCGACTGGTGCATTACGAAGAAGATCGCGATGCTGAAGTGGTCGATATTATTTCCACCATGTACACCCGCGTGCCGCTGATGAATGAGTTTGGTGAATACCCGCATCCGAAGCCGCGCATCATCTGTGAATATGCTCATGCGATGGGGAACGGACCGGGCGGGCTGACGGAGTACCAGAACGTCTTCTATAAGCACGATTGCATTCAGGGTCATTATGTCTGGGAGTGGTGCGACCACGGGATCCAGGCACAGGACGACCACGGCAATGTCTGGTATAAATTCGGCGGCGACTACGGCGACTATCCCAACAACTATAACTTCTGTCTTGATGGTTTGATCTATTCCGATCAGACGCCGGGACCGGGCCTGAAAGAGTACAAACAGGTTATCGCGCCGGTAAAAATCCACGCGCGGGATCTGACTCGCGGCGAGTTGAAAGTCGAAAATAAACTGTGGTTTACCACGCTTGATGACTACACCCTGCACGCAGAGGTGCGCGCCGAAGGTGAAACGCTCGCGACGCAGCAGATTAAACTGCGCGACGTTGCGCCGAACAGCGAAGCCCCCTTGCAGATCACGCTGCCGCAGCTGGACGCCCGCGAAGCGTTCCTCAACATTACGGTGACCAAAGATTCCCGCACCCGCTACAGCGAAGCCGGGCATTCTATCGCCACTTATCAGTTCCCGCTGAAGGAAAACACCGCGCAGCCAGTGCCTTTCGCACCAAATAATGCGCGTCCGCTGACGCTGGAAGACGATCGTTTGAGCTGCACCGTTCGCGGCTACAACTTCGCGATCACCTTCTCAAAAATGAGTGGCAAACCGACATCCTGGCAGGTAAATGGCGAGTCGCTGCTGACCCGCGAGCCAAAGATCAACTTCTTCAAGCCGATGATCGACAACCACAAGCAGGAGTACGAAGGGCTGTGGCAACCGAATCATTTGCAGATCATGCAGGAACATCTGCGCGACTTTGCCGTAGAACAGAGCGATGGTGAAGTGCTGATCATCAGCCGCACAGTTATTGCCCCGCCGGTGTTTGACTTCGGGATGCGCTGCACCTACATCTGGCGCATCGCTGCCGATGGCCAGGTTAACGTGGCGCTTTCCGGCGAGCGTTACGGCGACTATCCGCACATCATTCCGTGCATCGGTTTCACCATGGGGATTAACGGCGAATACGATCAGGTGGCGTATTACGGTCGTGGACCGGGCGAAAACTACGCCGACAGCCAGCAGGCTAACATCATCGATATCTGGCGCAGCACCGTCGATGCCATGTTCGAGAACTATCCCTTCCCGCAGAACAACGGCAACCGTCAGCATGTCCGCTGGACGGCACTGACTAACCGCCACGGCAACGGTCTGCTGGTGGTTCCGCAGCGCCCAATTAACTTCAGCGCCTGGCACTATACCCAGGAAAACATCCACGCTGCCCAGCACTGTAACGAGCTGCAGCGCAGTGATGACATCACCCTGAACCTCGATCACCAGCTGCTTGGCCTCGGCTCCAACTCCTGGGGCAGCGAGGTGCTGGACTCCTGGCGCGTCTGGTTCCGTGACTTCAGCTACGGCTTTACGTTGCTGCCGGTTTCTGGCGGAGAAGCTACCGCGCAAAGCCTGGCGTCGTATGAGTTCGGCGCAGGGTTCTTTTCCACGAATTTGCACAGCGAGAATAAGCAATGAGGATCATCGATAACTTAGAACAGTTCCGCCAGATTTACGCCTCTGGCAAGAAGTGGCAACGCTGCGTTGAAGCGATTGAAAATATCGACAACATTCAGCCTGGCGTCGCCCACTCCATCGGTGACTCATTGACTTACCGCGTGGAGACAGACTCCGCGACCGATGCGCTATTTACCGGGCATCGACGCTATTTTGAAGTGCATTACTACCTGCAAGGGCAGCAAAAAATTGAATATGCGCCGAAAGAGACATTACAGGTAGTGGAATATTATCGTGATGAAACTGACCGTGAATATTTAAAAGGCTGCGGAGAAACCGTTGAGGTCCACGAAGGGCAAATCGTTATTTGCGATATCCATGAAGCGTATCGGTTTATCTGCAATAACGCGGTCAAAAAAGTGGTTCTCAAAGTCACCATCGAAGATGGTTATTTCCATAATAAATAACAACTACGGCGGCAAAAGGAGTTTGCCGCCACCGCTACCCTACTCATTTTCGGAGATGTGTTATGTCTGATACCAAACGTAATACAATCGGCAAATTCGGCTTGCTCTCGCTGACTTTTGCCGCCGTTTACAGCTTTAACAACGTTATCAATAATAATATTGAGCTTGGACTGGCCTCGGCACCGATGTTTTCCTCGCGACGATTTTTTATTTTATTCCCTTCTGTCTGATCATCGCAGAATTTGTTTCGTTAAATAAAAACTCAGAAGCCGGTGTCTACGCGTGGGTAAAAAGTTCGCTGGGCGGACGTTGGGCATTTATTACTGCCTATACCTACTGGTTCGTAAACCTGTTCTTTTTCACCTCACTGTTGCCGCGCGTTATTGCTTATGCTTCGTATGCCTTCCTCGGATACGAATATATTATGACGCCGGTTGCCACCACCATTATCAGTATGGTGCTGTTCGCCTTCTCCACCTGGGTTTCCACCAACGGGGCGAAAATGTTGGGGCCAATTACCTCCGTCACTTCAACGCTGATGCTGCTGTTAACGCTCTCCTACATTTTACTGGCAGGTACGGCGCTGGTTGGCGGCGTACAGCCTGCTGACGCCATCACCGTTGACGCGATGATCCCGAACTTCAACTGGGCGTTCCTCGGCGTTACCACCTGGATCTTTATGGCCGCAGGTGGCGCGGAGTCCGTCGCTGTGTACGTTAACGACGTCAAAGGCGGTTCGAAATCGTTCGTTAAAGTGATCATCCTCGCCGGGATTTTTATCGGCGTACTGTATTCCGTCTCCTCGGTGCTGATTAACGTCTTCGTCAGCAGCAAAGAGTTGAAATTTACCGGCGGATCGGTGCAGGTATTCCACGGCATGGCGGCGTATTTTGGTCTACCGGAAGCGTTGATGAATCGCTTTGTCGGTCTGGTGTCCTTTACCGCGATGTTCGGTTCCCTGCTGATGTGGACCGCAACGCCGGTGAAAATTTTCTTCTCCGAAATCCCGGAAGGCATCTTTGGTAAGAAAACCGTCGAACTGAACGAAAACGGCGTTCCGGCGCGCGCAGCGTGGATCCAGTTCCTGATCGTCATCCCGCTGATGATTATCCCGATGCTCGGTTCCAATACCGTGCAGGATCTGATGAATACTATTATTAATATGACCGCCGCAGCGTCCATGCTTCCGCCGTTATTCATCATGCTGGCTTACCTGAATTTACGCGCCAAATTAGATCACCTGCCACGCGATTTCCGTATGGGCTCCCGCCGCACCGGTATTATCGTTGTTTCAATGCTGATTGCGATATTTGCCGTAGGGTTTGTCGCTTCGACATTCCCGACTGGCGCGAATATTCTGACCATCATTTTTTATAACGTCGGCGGTATTGTTATCTTCCTTGGCTTTGCGTGGTGGAAATACAGTAAATATATAAAGGGATTAACGGCTGAAGAGCGCCATATTGAAGCGACGCCAGCCAGCAATGTTGATTAAGCAGAATAATAAAAAATGAGCAGGCATTTTCCCTCTTCCTGGATGAGGAGAGGGAAAATAGTTTCTGCCTTTATATTTTTATAATTACAACGATAAAAGGCTGTACTTTTTCTTTAGCTCATGGATTAACACAATGAAATTAATCACTGCACCATGCAGAGCATTACTTGCTCTGCCGTTTTGCTACGCCTTTTCTGCGGCAGGAGAAGAAGCACGTCCGGCAGAACATGACGACACAAAAACACCCGCAATTACCTCGACATCTTCTCCTTCATTTCGTTTTTACGGCGAATTAGGGGTTGGTGGATATATGGATTTAGAGGGTGAGAATAAACATAAATACAGCGACGGTACCTATATTGAAGGTGGCCTGGAGATGAAGTACGGCTCCTGGTTCGGCCTGATTTACGGCGAAGGCTGGACCGTGCAGGCCGACCACGACGGCAATGCCTGGGTGCCAGACCATAGCTGGGGTGGTTTCGAGGGCGGAATTAACCGTTTCTATGGCGGTTATCGTACCAATGATGGCACCGAAATCATGCTCAGTCTGCGTCAGGATTCCTCGCTGGATGACCTGCAATGGTGGGGCGATTTCACCCCCGATCTGGGCTACGTCATTCCCAATACCCGCGACATTATGACTGCGCTGAAGGTACAGAACTTAAGCGGCAACTTTCGTTATAGCGTCACCGCGACTCCTGCCGGACATCATGATGAAAGCAAAGCCTGGCTACATTTTGGCAAATACGATCGCTATGACGACAAATACACCTATCCGGCAATGATGAACGGTTACATCCAGTATGACCTTGCCGAAGGCATCACCTGGATGAACGGTCTGGAAATCACCGACGGCACAGGACAGCTCTATCTCACGGGCCTGCTAACTCCTAACTTTGCCGCTCGCGCCTGGCACCATACCGGACGCGCCGACGGGCTGGACGTACCGGGAAGTGAAAGTGGGATGATGGTGAGCGCCATGTATGAAGCGTTAAAGGGCGTTTATCTCTCCACCGCTTACACCTACGCCAAACATCGCCCTGACCACGCTGACGATGAAACCACCTCTTTCATGCAGTTTGGTATCTGGTACGAATACGGCGGCGGACGTTTCGCCACGGCTTTTGATAGCCGCTTCTACATGAAAAATGCCTCTCACGATCCCAGCGACCAAATCTTCCTGATGCAATATTTCTACTGGTAATAAGGACTGTAATTTCATGAAAATAAAAACTATTTTAACGCCAGTAACCTGCGCTCTGCTGATAAGTTTTTCCGCCCATGCCGCTAACGCCGACAATTATAAAAACGTGATTAACCGTACTGGCGCGCCGCAGTACATGAAGGATTACGATTACGACGATCACCAGCGTTTTAATCCGTTTTTCGATCTCGGAGCCTGGCATGGTCATCTGTTGCCAGACGGCCCTAACACCATGGGCGGCTTTCCGGGCGTTGCGCTGCTGACGGAAGAGTACATCAACTTTATGGCCAGCAATTTCGACCGCCTGACCGTCTGGCAGGACGGCAAGAAAGTCGACTTTACGCTGGAGGCATACAGTATTCCCGGTGCGCTGGTGCAAAAACTGACAGCAAAAGATGTGCAAGTCGAAATGACTCTGCGCTTCGCCACGCCGCGCACGTCACTACTGGAAACCAAAATCACCAGCAATAAACCGCTGGATCTGGTGTGGGACGGCGAACTGCTGGAAAAACTGGAAGCGAAAGAAGGGAAACCGCTTTCCGATAAAACCATTGCTGGCGAATACCCTGACTATCAGCGCAAAATCAGCGCCACCCGTGATGGCCTGAAAGTCACCTTTGGCAAAGTGCGCGCCACCTGGGATCTGCTGACCTCCGGCGAATCGGAATATCAGGTGCATAAATCCCTGCCGGTGCAGACTGAAATCAACGGTAATCGCTTTACCAGTAAGGCGCATATCAACGGTTCGACCACGCTCTACACCACCTATTCCCATCTGCTGACCGCTCAGGAAGTTAGCAAAGAGCAAATGCAGATCCGCGATATTCTGGCGCGTCCGGCGTTTTATCTCACCGCCTCGCAGCAACGCTGGGAAGAATACCTGAAGAAAGGGTTAACCAATCCGGATGCGACGCCGGAACAGACGCGCGTCGCGGTGAAAGCGATCGAAACGCTCAACGGTAACTGGCGCTCACCGGGCGGTGCGGTGAAATTTAACACCGTTACACCGTCGGTGACCGGGCGCTGGTTCTCCGGCAATCAGACCTGGCCGTGGGATACCTGGAAGCAGGCGTTTGCGATGGCGCATTTCAATCCGGACATCGCCAAAGAGAATATCCGCGCGGTCTTCTCCTGGCAGATCCAGCCTGGCGATAGCGTGCGTCCGCAGGATGTGGGCTTTGTCCCCGACCTGATAGCGTGGAACCTTAGCCCCGAGCGTGGTGGCGATGGCGGCAACTGGAACGAACGTAATACCAAACCCAGCCTTGCCGCCTGGTCGGTGATGGAAGTGTATAACGTCACCCAAGATAAAACCTGGGTGGCAGAGATGTACCCGAAACTGGTGGCCTATCACGACTGGTGGTTACGTAACCGCGATCACAACGGCAACGGCGTGCCGGAATATGGCGCGACCCGCGACAAAGCCCACAACACTGAGAGCGGCGAGATGCTGTTTACGGTGAAAAAAGGCGATAAAGAAGAGACGCAGTCTGGGCTGAACAACTACGCCCGCGTGGTGGAGAAAGGCCAGTACGACAGTCTGGAAATTCCGGCACAGGTTGCTGCATCGTGGGAATCGGGGCGTGATGATGCCGCCGTCTTTGGGTTTATCGACAAAGAACAGTTGGATAAATATGTCGCTAATGGCGGCAAACGTAGCGACTGGACGGTGAAATTCGCCGAAAACCGCAGTCAGGACGGAACGTTGCTGGGCTACTCGCTATTGCAGGAGTCGGTGGATCAGGCCAGCTATATGTACAGCGATAACCATTATCTGGCGGAGATGGCAACCATCCTCGGTAAGCCAGAAGAGGCCAAACGCTATCGCCAGTTGGCACAGCAGCTCGCGGACTACATCAACACCTGTATGTTCGACCCGACTACCCAGTTCTACTATGACGTACGTATTGAAGATAAACCACTGGCGAACGGCTGCGCGGGCAAACCGATTGTTGAGCGCGGTAAAGGGCCGGAAGGCTGGTCGCCGCTGTTTAACGGTGCGGCAACGCAGGCCAATGCCGACGCGGTGGTGAAGGTGATGCTCGATCCTAAAGAGTTCAACACCTTTGTCCCGCTGGGAACGGCGGCGTTAACCAATCCGGCTTTTGGCGCTGATATCTACTGGCGTGGGCGCGTATGGGTGGATCAGTTCTGGTTTGGTCTGAAAGGGATGGAGCGTTACGGTTATCGTGATGATGCCCTGAAGCTGGCGGATACGTTCTTCCGGCACGCCAAAGGGTTAACCGCCGATGGACCAATTCAGGAAAATTACAACCCGCTGACAGGCGCACAGCAAGGCGCACCAAATTTCTCCTGGAGTGCCGCGCATTTGTATATGTTGTATAACGATTTTTTCCGTAAGCAATAATTTGCAACTGCTGGCGGATGCGGCGTAAACGCCTTATCCGCCCTACATGTGCAATCCTCCTGGCCGGATAAAACGCGGCAAGCGTTGCATCCGGCAACTGCACCGCGCCACTGGCGGATGCGGCGTGAACGCCTTATCCGCCCTACATGTGC
>ERZ773277.2599-NODE-2599-length-11833-cov-3.991085_pt1 | contig 11833 bp, 10 predicted proteins | sample MGYA00511957_ERZ773277 | MGnify/ENA primary metagenome ERZ773277 (study PRJEB29015, sample SAMEA2737800) | human gut metagenome | biome: human gut; feature: human-associated habitat; material: faeces | place: China | collected 2012 ... | reverse complement strand
TCGAATGCAAATATAACGGTGGGATTCGAACTATGCAAGCGTTTGCGTAATTATTTTTAAGAATCTTGCTTATTTAAATTATATTAACATATAGTATGGTAAATCAAGAAAACGGTGTGGACTTAAAATCCGCTACCCAAAGCGATGAACGAAAGTTGTTTATCGAGACCTACGGCTGTCAGATGAATGTGGCGGACAGCGAAGTTGTAGCTTCTATCATGAAGATGGATGGCTATAGTATGACGGAGAATATCGAGGAGGCGGATGCCATCTTCGTGAATACTTGCTCCGTACGCGACAACGCCGAACAGAAAATCTATGGGCGGCTACAGTATTTCCAGTCTTTAAAAAGAAAGAAAAAATCTTTAGTGATCGGCGTGCTCGGATGTATGGCGGAGCGAGTGAAGGAGGAGCTGATCGAAGTGCATCATGCCGATTTGGTAGTCGGCCCGGATTCCTATATGGACCTGCCGAACCTGGTGGGGGCGGTCGAGCACGGCGAAAAGGCGATCAATGTAGAACTTTCCACGCAGGAAACCTACAAAGATGTGATCCCATTGAAATTGGGAGGCGTGCATATTTCGGGCTTTGTCTCCATCATGCGCGGATGTAATAATTTCTGTACCTATTGCATCGTGCCGTATACCCGCGGAAGGGAGCGCAGCCGGGACATCGAAAGTATCCTGAACGAAATACGCGATATGCGCGATAAAGGTTTTAAGGAAGTGACCTTACTGGGGCAGAATGTCAACTCTTATCTCTTTGAGAAAGAGGGGGAGAAAATTTCGTTTCCCGCCTTGCTGAAGCGTGTCGCCGAGGAAGTGCCTGAAATGCGTGTCCGCTTTACCACTTCGCATCCGAAGGATATGGGCGATGAAACCCTGCACGTGATCGCCGAGCATGACAATATATGTAAGATGATCCATCTTCCTGCACAATCGGGAAGTTCCCGTATCTTGAAAGTGATGAACCGTAAATATACGCGCGAATGGTATCTGGATCGTATTGCCGCTATCCGTCGTATCCTGCCGGACTGTGCTATCTCGACCGACCTGTTTTGTGGTTTTCATTCCGAAACGGAGGAGGATTATCAAGAAACGCTTTCCCTGATGCGTGAAGTAGGCTACGATAGTGCTTTTCTTTTCAAATATTCCGAGCGTCCGGGAACCTATGCGGCCCAGCATCTTCCCGATACGGTCAGTGAAGAAGAGAAAGTCCGCCGTTTGCAAGGCATGATCGACTTGCAGAACCAGCTTTCGGAAGAAAGTAACAAGCGTGATATCGGCAAAGTGTTCGAGGTTCTGATCGAAGGTTTCTCCAAACGTTCGCGCGAACAGTTGTTCGGCCGTACCAGCCAGAATAAGGTCGTGATTTTTGACAAGAAGAATTATCACGTAGGACAATTTATAAAAGTACGCATAAACCGCGCCTCTTCCGCAACTCTGTTCGGAGACCCGGTCGAATAAGAGCGGGGATTTTTCTGTAGGGGCTGGATTCTGCTCTGCCTATTGCCATTTAATTATGGTGACGTTGATTCCTAATGGGCGGAGTAACCCCGCCCCTGCGGACTCCCATTATTTACAAATTCTCCATCATACCATCATGTTTCTTGTGTGAACATTGAATATCATATTGTATAGATATGATAGTTCCCTTTTCAACTATCATGCAACTATCATAAATCAGCTGTTTAACTATCATTTCGGCCGTTTTACTCGAAATAGGCATACTCCAAAAGCGTTAAAAACGGAATGTTTTGCGGAAAGCATAAGCCTTTTTTTCCGGAACACGTTACTTTTTTGTAAGAAAGACGTTAGATCTTTTCCTCAAAATACCCATATCAGGGCCATTTACACCTCCATCTGAGCAGTCTTGAGACCCGGATCTGCCGGTGTCGGACACCCGGGTCTCGACAAAAAAATGTAACTATATTGTTGAAAATAAGCTATATGATACGTGTAAAAAAGCTATTGTATCCATGATGGTATGATAGTTGAAAAAACATCCGTCATGTCTACTATCATCTTATGTAAGTATTGATATTCATGATCTTAAAAGCAAAGCATGATAGTATGACAGTTGTTTTCGTAATCAATAGTAAGTTTATGGAATAATAAGACAATTGTAAGAATATTTGAACCTTTCCACAGGTTTGTCCGTTTGCTCACCGATAGATCTTCTTTCATGTTTCAAATTTGCCAAGAAATAAATCAACACTATTGAGATATAATCTTTAATAATAGTTGTTGACTGAAAGAAAAAATAACACATAAGTCGCTATTCTGCAAAAATACCTTGTTTTTCTCTTTTTTTTTCAGTGGAATCCTTGAGTGTGCTAAGGAGTAGTATCTGTCTGATAACCTATCTGTTATCAATTTAACTAATGTACATGCGTACATATATAACAAATACTTGATTTTGTGCTTGTAAGTTGTTGTATTATAGTGATATAGAGGTGCTTTTCAAAATGACTAATGAAAACGTACGTTTTTGTTCGCCATTTTCACTGCACAAAAATACAACTACTTTTTAAACCTGCAATCCTTTCTTCCAATTATTTTCCCTTTTCTATATTCTTTCTTATCAATCAGATAACTTAACAAGTACGAAAAACCGACTTTCCAACACAAACCCTCCAGAAAGCCCCTCAAAAATGACTAAAAAAAACGTACGTTTTCTCTCGTCAAAATACAGAAGTTTAGTTAAAAGACGAAAACACAGGGATGTACGTGATGCTGATCGAACTTTTAGTATATGTATTATTAATATTAATTCAAATGATTATGAACAAAAAGTTTTCTACTCTTGTAGGATGCCTGGCTTTCGGAACGGCATTCTCTGCGGTAGCACAGGTAAGTAATTTTCCCGTAAGCAATGCTTATGGCCAGGTTACTCCTTGTGCGACTGGGTTAACTTATCGTTCTTTCGGAACTAAGAGCAATGCAACTTTAGGTTCTGAAGTGAACAAGATTGAGGCTGATAAGTGGTATCAGTTACGTGTTGGTGAGGAAAAAAATCAGGTTTTGATCCAAGAACGCGATTTTAAAACCGGTGAAGTGACTCTCCGTATTGTGGATGCTGATAAAGCTCCTTTAAACTATTCTTTGTGGCAGATTTCTTATGATAAGAAAGACGGAGCAACTGGTGGCAAATTTACCTTTAAGAACAAGGAAACAGGGTTAGGAATTATCTTTGATCATAAAACAGCTTATGGCAAAGATAAAATCGCTACGACTGCTACATCTGCAGATTTGAAAGCTTCTATTCTGGAAGGTTGCAATGTTGAGTGGAGTTGGTTCTCTTCTAACGTACACAGAAGCTGGCAAATGAAATTCTGTATGCTAATTTCCACGATTCGGACAAATACATCGTATTGAAGAAGTCTTCTAGGACTGCTGCTAATCAGTATGGTCTGAATATTGTAGGAACTCAAGTGGTTGCCGCTGTTTATACGGCTGCCGAAGCAGGGAATAAGGCTACTTCTTGTGAGGCTTTGACATTGACTCCGGTTGTTGCAGAATCTGTTGTGTTAAACGCAAAAGACATCAATCGCATGATCGATGCTCAGAAAGATGGTGCTGCCGGTTTCAACTTTATGACTCCGACGGGTATTGGCAATAGAACGGCTATGTCTCCGGAAGACAACAGCACATTAGATACTTATAAGTATATTGCTGTTGAAGACGAAACGATTGTAAATGCGTTATTGGCTAAAGCAGCAGCTTCGTTGACAACTGAGCAGAAAGAAAGTATTGAAATCGCATTTAAGTTGACTGATAATTATTATGACCAGTGGGCGAACAATAAGACTGGAGGTGACTGGAATAATGGCCAATCTCGTGAAACATTGACTGGTGTTGAGGAAGCTTATAAAAATTATGAAAAATCAAAGAGCTCAACATCTTTGCAGGATAGATTAACCTCGGCTTATAACTTAGCTGTTGCTTTATTGGCTGATTATACTGAATATTATCCAGAGCAGGCTAAAATAGATATCGATGGATGGTTGGATGCTGAAGGCGAAAAACTTGTTTCAGATTCTCGTTTGGATGCATCTAATTATTTGGTGTCAACGTTAACTGAATTACTGAAAATAGATGGCTTAGCAGGGCAATCTGCTTATCAGAAACAAGCCGAAATGGCCCGTCGTTTCCCCATCCGTTTACAGGCTCAGATCGATGCTGATCCGGCTAAGAACGATAAGTATTTGATGGTCGACACCGCTCGTTGGGAAGAAGCTACGGAAAACCCATCCAATTCTCCCGAATTATATTTGGCCAATAAGAAACCGGATATGAAGAACGGTCTGTATGTGGATGCTCGTTTCAATTTCCGTCTGACTTATTTCCCGACTGAAGACAGCCTACTTATCGAACCGTTGAACGCTTCAGTTATGACAGATGCAGAATATAAGGCCGATACGTATTGGAGAAATTCAATTGTCGCACGCCAGTTTATCTCTTCTTCTGATATTGCAACAGGCACAAAAGGTTTAAGCGCAAGTAACTCTGAGCTGGCTACAGAAGAGGAAGAAGGCCCCGTTGCTGTTATGCTGAGCAAACTGAACACGAAAGACGGTTGGGTGGTAACTGCCGGCGGTGTTGATTACATCAAGGGTGCCGTAAACGGTACTTTGCATACTTGCATCGAATTTGATCATTCTTATCCGTACTTGACTCGTACAACTTTGGATCAGGCTGTTTACACCATCCAGTTAGTAACAGATAAAGCTCCGGATTTGACCACTCATCGTGCAAATGGTGTGAATGTTGTGGCAGATATGAGCGGTCATGTTGTATATGATGAAAAAGAGGCTTCTCAGAACTTCGCTCACATGCCTGCAACGCAGTGGGTTGTTGAATATACAGGTTGTGAAGAAGATCCTGTTGCTCGTGTCAAAGTTGTAAACCGTGAATATTCAAATGTGGCATTCGAAGGCCAGCTTTATAAAGCTGATGACAATGTATTCATTATCAATCATAATTATGATAATACATTAGGACACCACAACACTAAGTTCGCTTGCTCTGATACACTGAAGTTCACGAAAGTTGATCCGGTCAATACATTGGGTTATCTGAATCCGGGTGATAAAGTAATCGAAAATACATTCAAACTGAAACAGTTCTTCGATTATGGAACAGATCCTTATTATCTGAACGCTGTTAAGCAGGGTAAAGATACGCTGTTGAGAGCTCAGGCTGAAGGTTCTAACTTTGAACTGGTTCCGTTCGAAATTGGTCGTTACCAAAAGGCTGAGAATTCGTATGTCGTTCGTTCTTCTGAAAGTCTGCCTTATGGTTATACAAGCGAAGCTGCTGGTGCAACTCAGCTTTACAAATCTGTTTATATGTTGAAGGTAAAAGATGGAGACAATATCAACAACGACCATCTGTTTGTCGGTATCAACAAAAACGGTAAATATTGTGTAGCTGATACATTGGATATGAAATCTGATTATACATTGGCTACCTTCGCATTGAAGGAAAATAATCATTGGACTGCCGATAATGAAGACGGACATTATTATGCTTTGGTTCGTGTAGATAATGTATGGGCTTGGCCAGTCGATGAGGATGGTAATACTAATTATGATCCTGCTAAAGTTGTTGGTTGGAGCTATAATTTAGTAGATGAGGATAAACTGGCTATCGAACAAGGTCAACTGGATGCAAAAGTTGAAAACTTGTGTCAGGATCGTACCGAATCGTTCATCTTGGAGGCAGATACAATGCCGTACTATCGCAGAGTTGTCGGTCTGAAGACTGAAAAGTTCTATTCAACGAACAATGAAAACCGTACATTGGGCGAATCTGTAATCGATGGTGTTACTTATATGAACATCTTCAGTGCTGTTGAAGAACCGGAACGCAACAACGAGTTCTTTATCGATACAGCTCATGTAAATGTATCGAGCATGCCTACTTATCTGTTGGCTCTTGATGTTGAGGCTAAGAAAACAGCAGAATGCAATCACGAAGATCATCCGGCTATCGGTGACCATTATCAGGTGATTGATTACTTACAGGGACGTTACATGGTTGATGCTTCTGTCGATAGCGTAATTCCGGCTTATTTGAAGAACAGCGTTAAACCATTCGAAAATGTGTATACTCGTTATGCATTCGTAAATGCAATCCACTATCAGGATACATTGTACATCATGGATGCTGCTGATGCAACAATCAAGTATGACCGTGATTTGTATGACGGCAAAAACGTTGCCAAGAAAGTTGTTCTGAAAGAAAAGGCTTACGATGGAGCTTCTATCGCATTCCGTTTGAAAGATCAGAGTGATGACGAAAACTTCTATATCGAAACGAAGGGTAAACAGTATGGTTATGCAGCCAATGGTAACACTTGGTTGAAGGAACAAAACCACAACATTGTTTCTACCGGTCGTGGTTATAGTGAAACTGGTGATCATAATGGCTACTGGTATCAAAATGTTTATGAAGATATCTATCAGGCTTTGTTGCTGAATACGACAGCTCAAAGTGATGCTACTGCAAACGAAGACGTAGAAGTATCTTCTGTAACAGTCATCGCCGGTAACGGCCAGATCACAGTTGCAGGTGCTGCCGGCAAGAAAGTTGTTATCACTAACATCTTAGGCCAGACAGTCGCTAATACAGTGGTTACTTCTGATAATGCTACTATCGCTGCTCCTGCTGGTGTAGTTGTAGTTGCTATTGAAGGTGAAGACGCTGTAAAGGCAATTGTAAAGTAATCTCAGAATAATAACATTACAATTATAATCAAATAATTCTAAATAAGATCGTGCGCCGTAGAGATGCACGGCTGTGCATCTCTACAAATAACGGCAATTATCCTGCGACAGGTGAACAAGCGATCGTATTATTAATACTAAAGTATTGAAATAAAGTTCTTCTGCCAGTAGCCTGTGAAGGTCGAAGGTAGTTAAAAAAACAAGAGGCTGTGTCGAAATACACTATGTGTATGGATACAGTCTCTTCGTTTGTTTAAGATAAGCATGCTACTTTTTATCCATCTATGCTCGGTGACTTGTAGTTAAAGAATTGTAAAGTAATCACTATCTCATAAATTATTCGTTCTTTTGCAGAAAAATTGGGAGGTGTGTTCTCTGAACGCATCTCCTCGCTTTATTTAATAACAATAAGGTTACGTCTAATGGCTGAAGGTAAAAAGGTTAGTTCTGTTTCTTTCTTTAATTCTCGTCTGACTTCCATTATAAGTATCTCATTGGTACTGTTTCTGCTGGGGCTCGTTTTTCTGATAGGGTTGTTGGGAAACAAACTTTCCGTATATGTGAAGGAGAACATTTCATTTTCGATCGTGCTGAAAGATAATCAGAAAGAGGCGGATATAAAGAAGATGCAGAAGACGCTGGATGCCTTGCCTTATATCAAATCGACCGAATATATATCGAAAGAACAGGCTGTCAAGGAACTTGAGGAGGAGTTGGGGGAAAATCCCGAAACGTTCTTGGGCTTTAATCCGCTACAGGCTTCCATTGAAGTGAAATTGCATTCGGAATATGCTAATGTCGACAGCTTGCAATTGATCGAAAAGAAAATAAAAAAATATACTTCCGTTTCAGATCTGCTTTACCGGAAAGACATGATGCAGATGGTGAACGACAATGTGAAACGTGTCAGCCTGATCTTGCTTACACTTGCCGTAATGTTGATGGCAATCTCGTTTGTGCTGATCAGTAACACGATCCGTTTGCTAATTTATTCCAAACGTTTTCTGATCCATACGATGAAGTTGGTGGGGGCTACACCTGGTTTTATCAGAAGGCCGTTTGTGCGGTACAATGTGGTCAGTGGTATTTTTGCGTCCATTTTCGCAATATTAATGTTGACGGGAGCGTTGTATTATTTACAAAACGAATTATCTGGCTTCGTCCAGTTGCTGGATATTAAAGTATTGATAATTGTTTATGCCGGTGTATTGATAATGGGGATCCTGCTTTCGGTTACGGCTACTGTCTTTGCGGTGAACAAGTATTTACGAATGGGTGTTGATAAACTATATTATATATAAATGTATGGCTAAGAGAGATTTTGCTTTTGGAAAAGAAAATTTTATTTTGATCGCTGTTGCTGTTGCTGTTATCGCGATTGGTTTTATGTTGATGAGTGGTGGCGGTTCGCAGGATCCGACAGGTTTTAATCCTGAGATTTTCAGTTCCCGCCGTATTGTTGTGGCTCCGGCTGTGACAGTGATCGGCTTCGTATTGATGATTTTCGGAATTTTAAAAAACAGCAAAAATAAGGAAGTAGCGGAATGAGTTGGTTTGAGGCTTTAGTGCTGGGAATTGTTCAGGGACTAACGGAATACCTGCCGGTCAGCAGTAGCGGACATTTGGCTATTGGCTCTGCTCTGTTCGGTATTCAAGGAGAAGAAAATCTGGCATTTACGATTGTTGTCCATGTGGCGACCGTATTTAGTACGCTGGTGATTTTGTGGAAAGAGATCGAATGGATATTCCGTGGTTTGTTTAAGTTCAAGATGAATGCAGAAACTCGTTATGTGATCAATATCCTGATTTCTATGATTCCTATTGGTATTGTAGGCGTATTCTTCAAGGATACGGTGGAAGATATTTTCGGGTCGGGATTGCTGATTGTCGGTTGTATGTTGTTGCTGACGGCTGCGTTGCTCGCATTTTCTTATTATGCCAAACCTCGCCAGAAAGAAAGTATCTCGATGAAAGATGCCTTTATCATCGGTTTGGCTCAGGCGTGTGCCGTGATGCCGGGGCTTTCCCGTTCAGGAACAACGATTGCGACTGGTTTGTTATTGGGAAACAATAAGGCAAAACTGGCCCAGTTCTCATTCCTGATGGTTATTCCTCCGATTTTGGGTGAAGCGTTGTTGGATGTCATGAAAGCGGTAAAAGGCGAAGCGGTAGCAGGTGATATTCCGGCATTGTCATTGGTGGTCGGGTTTATTGCTGCATTCGTATCGGGATGTATCGCCTGTAAATGGATGATTAATATCGTAAAGAAGGGAAAACTGATTTATTTCGCCATCTATTGTGCAATTGCAGGTTTGGTTACGATTGCCTGTACGTTACTTAAATAAGAATGGATTTTATAGCAGGAGAAGTATTATATTTCAATAAGCCCTTGAAGTGGACTTCCTTTGACCTGGTGAACAAGTTCCGGTATAAATTATCGCGGAAGCTGAAGGTGAAAAAGATAAAAGTGGGACACGCCGGAACTTTGGATCCGCTGGCGACAGGGGTAATGATTGTCTGTACGGGCAAGGCCACCAAGAGGATCGATGAATTTCAGTATCAGACAAAGGAGTATGTCGCTACCTTGAAGTTGGGGGAAACGACGCCTTCTTTTGATTTGGAAAAAGAGATAGACGGAGTATATCCGACAGAACATATTACCCGTGAGGAAGTAGAGAAGGTGCTACAGTCGTTCGTGGGAACGATTCAGCAGATTCCACCTGTGTTTTCGGCTTGCAAGGTGGATGGTAAGCGGGCGTATGAGTTGGCTCGCAAGGGTGAAGAAGTGGAATTGAAGTCCAAGACGCTTGTGATCGATGAAATGGAACTGTTGGAGTGTGATCTGCCGGTAATAAAGATACGGGTGGTTTGCAGCAAGGGCACTTATATTCGCGCTTTGGCACGTGATATCGGTGTTGCCCTTCAGTCGGGTGCTCATCTGATAGCTCTCGAACGGACTCGTATCGGAGACATCACACTGGCCAAATGTATGTCTCCCGATGATATCGATACCTTTTTAGATGAAAATATCATAATCAGAAAGGATTGTGAGGATTGATAATGATAAGAATAAAATAAAAATAGAATTTATATTATGAAGCTGTCGAAATTCAAATTTAACTTACCGCAGGAGCTGATCGCTCTCCATCCGGCAAAGAACAGGGACGAGTCCAGATTGATGATTGTCAATCGCAAGACCGGAGAGATCGAGCATAAAGTGTTTAAAGACTTGCTCAGCTATTTTGGAGAAAAAGATGTGTTCATCTTCAATAACACGAAAGTTTTTCCTGCCCGTTTATACGGAAATAGGAAAAGACCGGGGCTCGTATCGAAGTTTTTCTGTTGCGTGAACTGAACGAAGATCTCCGTCTTTGGGATGTATTGGTCGATCCTGCCCGTAAAATCCGTATCGGTAATAAATTGTATTTTGGTGAAGATGATTCGATGGTGGCTGAAGTGATCGACAATACGACATCACGCGGCCGTACCTTGCGTTTCCTTTATGACGGGAACCATGATGAATTTAAAAAGGCATTGTACGCATTGGGGGAAACTCCGCTGCCTAAATATATCGACCGTCCTGTAGAACCGGATGACGAAGATCGTTATCAGAATATTTTTGCGACGGAAGAAGGTGCAGTTGTGGCTCCCGCTGCAGGTCTTCATTTCAGCCGTGAGCTGATGAAGCGTCTGGAGATCAAGGATTGCCAGTTCGCTTTCCTGACATTGCATTCCGGTCTGGGCAACTTCCGCGAAATCGATGTGGAAGATCTGACCAAGCATAAGATGGATTCTGAGCAGATGGTCGTGAACGGAGATGTCGTGAACATCGTGAATACGGCAAAGGATAACGGCCGACAGATTTGTGCGGTCGGTACGTCCGTGATGCGTGCTATCGAAACGGCTGTCAGTACGGATGGCCATCTGAAAGAGTTTGAAGGGTGGACCAATAAGTTCATTTTCCCGCCGTATGACTTCAGTGTGGCGTCCAGCATGATCACAAACTTCCATATGCCGTTGTCAACTTTGTTGATGATGACAGCTTCTTTCGGGGGATATGATCTGATTATGGATGCTTATGACGTGGCGTTGAAAGAAAAATATAGTTTCGGTGCTTATGGCGATGCCATGTTGATCCTGTAAAAACGGGTACTTATGGCGATTGCATACCTGGGCTTGGGAACCAATATAGGGAATAAGCGACGGAACATGATAACAGCTGCAGCATTGCTGGCTGAAAGGGTGGGAGATATTCTCGCCCTTTCCGGTTTCTATGAAACGGAACCGTGGGGGTTCGAGTCGGAGAACTTTTTCTTGAATGCGGCTGTTAAATTGAAGACTTCTTTTTCTCCGTTGGAATTATTGCGGATAACCCAGCGGATCGAAAAAGAATTGGGGCGCGCGGAAAAAAGCAGCGGAGTCTATCATGACCGTATTATCGATATCGATATCCTTCTGTATGAGGACGAGGTTTTGCAGATACCGGAGCTTACCTTGCCGCATCCTCTTATGCATGAACGGAAGTTCGTGATGGAACCTTTGGCCGAAATAGCTCCGTTTGTCGTGCATCCTGTGTTGAAAGAACGTATAATAGATTTGAAAGAACGATTATGAATGATTTTGAAAAGATATTGACCGGCGGTGGCATGGTCTTTAAGAAAAAGGGAAAAGACGAAAATGCCGGAGAGAAAAAGATTAAGTTTTCGGACTTCTTGCGTGGTACGCATAAATCGGGTGCTGCCAAGATGAGAGCTGAGTTCAAGTATAAAAAAGCACTGCGTAACACTAAAAAGAAAAAATAATTGTCAATTATCAATTGTCAATTATCAATTGTTTCGTACTTTTGCATGCGAATTGATGTGGATAGATTTGTATTGCTTGCAACCACAGGAAAAAATGCTAAAAACAAGCCCTTTTTAACTGCCGTCCGGCAAAGCAAATTTCCCCTCGTCAATCCATTCATTTGATTTATTAACCGTCAATTGTAAATTGTCTGTTGGCTTTATTGGATCGCTCCATTACTTGTCAATTGTCAATTGTCGATTGTCAATTCAAAAAACAATGAGTTATTTATTCACCTCCGAATCGGTGTCTGAAGGGCAC
>ERZ773277.2598-NODE-2598-length-11840-cov-3.486805_pt1 | contig 11840 bp, 5 predicted proteins | sample MGYA00511957_ERZ773277 | MGnify/ENA primary metagenome ERZ773277 (study PRJEB29015, sample SAMEA2737800) | human gut metagenome | biome: human gut; feature: human-associated habitat; material: faeces | place: China | collected 2012 ... | reverse complement strand
ATTAGCTATTAGAAATAGCTTTAACTGTCATCATACATGCATTTCATAATTACATCGGTCTTTTAAGATTAATAATTCCAGCGATTCGCATTTGCAATATTTTACATAGATTTGCATTCTTAGTCATATAGAAGTTAGAGACATTTCACAAACAACTACCTCAACTCTCAAAACTTCTCTCTTCTTGGCAGCAAATGTATCCAACATAAACGGAACAATTCGCACATTCATGCTACACGTTTTTTTGACAGTATTACATCTTTCTTTTTGATGTTACATTTTTCTTTGAAAGCATTACATAATAACACATAAAGCACTTATTATAAAATAGTTATATCTAAAACAAAATCTTACAAATCCAAAATATATTTTACTAAAAAAGCGACCATTCAGAGTACTTTGAAACAGGTAAAAAAGGGCTCAAAAAACGGAAGAAAAAACGGTTTGTAACGCACCGCAAAAGATATGTAACCCACCTGTTAGAGGCGAAAAAAATCTCTTGTCTGATTCATTTAGCAAAAGATCAATTAACACATTTAAAGAAATGGATAAAAAAACACGGTTATCTAATGTAGATAACCGTGCACCTTTACTGTAAATTACAGATTAAAACCGGACGATTGGCAAACCTATAAAATCCCCATCTACTTTACTATATCCATTTGAAACGGCGAAGCCGGAAGTCCTGCCTTATTCTTCAGGTTAGCCTCTTGGGGATTATCATCCCAAGCGTAACGAACCTTTACAGGCTGAGTAATGTCTTCGCTCCAAACCACCACCTTATTGCCTTCTATAGCAGCCTTTGCCCATTTAAAAAACAGATCCGGTTCTCTGTGGGCGGAAATAATTGTCATCTCATAATCGATTCCAAACTTGTCCAGGATCTCTGCCGCTTTCGCCATAACCGGCATATCTGAGTCGCTGCCCATTACAATTCCTACCTTAGCCATCTTTCATTCTCCTTTTGAATAATATATATTAGATTTACTAATATATATGTTTTGTATATTTATCTTTTCTAATAATTATAATACTAAGAAATAAACCCGCAGTCAATAGTAAAAACGCAAAAAAGCAAATCAAAAAAAGCCGCACACTGCTTTTTTTGCCAGTGTGCGGCTCTTATCAGTCACTTAAGACTTATTTTGTTGCTTGAAACTCTCATGATCCTTGTTACTTAGGATTCCTCTTCTTTATGCTTCTTGCTCATAGCTGCCAGTGCAAGGAAGATACCGGAGAACATAAGGGTATTTGTCCTTCCTTCGTGTAATGTCGCAGGAAGATACTGCTTATGATCCGCTCTCCCTGCTTAAATTAATTTGGGTTTAAGCAAAGAGTCTTTCAGATACTGGTGAAACCAGCTTAGATTTGAATTAATAATATTTTAGAATTATTCCAGATACCTTGCTCATGTTCATTTTAGCACATGACACAGTGGATTGCAATACATTTATGCCCCTCCCATTTTATCCTTCAGGCCTATTTCCCTTTGTGTTCCCGCTTTTTCTTAGTATGTTATATACGCAGAAAGCCCCGGCCGTTTCCGACCGGAGCTTTCCGCTAACAGGGTATGTTTATGAGTTTGGGAATATTTTCTTTATTTCAGATATTCTTTCTATACATCCTGTTCTTTCTTTTTCCTTCCGATTGCAGTTAATGCAAGGAAGATTCCTGAGAACATCATGGTCAGTGCTGCTTTTACAGTGGTCTGGCCAGTCTTTGGAAGTGCTGCCATTGGGATCTCACCATCATCAATGACGATTGGTGCCGGTGACTCTGGTAATTCTGCCATTGGTACGTCTCCCGGGGTGATCGTTGTAGTAACACCAGGACCTCCGCTTGTATTAGAGATAGTTGATCTGTGGCTTCCGCCACCGCCTCCACCTGATGAACCGCCGCCACTATTTCCGCCACTGTAGCTGAAATATGCGGTAAATGTGGTATCTGCAATAAATCCGGCTTTTGCGATCTCACTTGCTGCGCTATAGTTCGTATTTCCATCAGACCAGCGGTTAAACTTATAATTTCCGATTCCTGCAACTGTTACTTCTGCCTTCGGATGAACCGGTGCAGTCATGTTGTAGGTACCATCTGCATTCTTAGGTCTGGTAACAACTTCTTTTACCTTACCGCTTACTGTTCCATAAGATGGATTTTCAGAAATATACTGGAAAGTAACCTGATACTTATCTGGAATGTTGTCTGGCTCATCTGGATCAATTTCTCCGATCTCGTCCATACTGTAATATACATTTACCATATTTTCCTTAGGATCAAGACCGATCTGCTTATCTGCGCCTTCAATGCGTTCCAGAACGTAATTCTTTCCGTTAAATTCAGATTCTTTTGGCACTGTAGTCGTAAGGATCTTTTCTCCGAATACACCGATATCACTTACAATCGCTGCTGCTGTATCTTCTGTTACAACGCCATTGGCATCTTCATAGAAGTAATGGATCTCATAATGAAGATCTCTTCTTACAATAAAGTGTGCAATGAATGTTTGATCTTCCAGGTATTCAGAATTTCTCAGCTCATCATCACTATTGAAGAATGTCAGATCATCCTGCTGCCATTTTTCAAATCTGTAACCGTCTTTTGGTGTTACAGTAGATGGCTGGGTTGGATGCTGAGGTGTCTGTGGGCCAAGTTCTGTGATCTCACCAGTTTCACTGTCTCTGAAGATTTCATAAACAGTAGCAATCTCACTTGTTGTTCCTGTCACAGTTCCTTTATCATCATCTGCTGATACATAGGTGAATGTGATCTGATACTTATCCGGGATATCATCCTCATTAGTATCTTCGCTGTAATATACATTTACAATGTTCTGTTCATTGTCTGTTCCTACTGTAAGGTCATCAGCTCTTACAAAGGTATATCCACTGATTTCAATTTTCTCTGTATAACCCTCGATCACATCCCCAAAGTGTGCATCCCTTGGATCTGACATATCACGGATTTCAACATTTTTATCTTCATCCAGATATTTCACCCTATAAGTCTGCTCTGTTGCTGTAAAGTGTGCTGTGAAAGTCTGATCTTCAAGGTAAGACGCTGCTTTCAGTGCTGCATCATCATCGAAAGATTTCTGATCTTCATCTGTCCACTTGTCAAACTTATAACCAGCTTTTGCTGTTACTGTAGATGGCTGGGTCGGATGCTGTGCTGTCGGGCCATTTCCTACTATGATCTCGCCAGTCACGCTATCTCTGGTGATTTCATAAGTAGTAGCCACTTCACTGGTTGTTCCTGTCACAGTTCCCTTATCAGCATCTGCTGATACATAGGTGAATGTGATCTGATACTTATCCGGGATATCATCCTCATTAGTATCTTCGCTGTAATATACATTTACAATGTTCTGTTCATTGTCTGTTCCTACTGTAAGGTCATCAGCTCTTACAAAGGTATATCCACTGATTTCAATTTTCTCTGTATAACCCTCGATCACATCCCCAAAGTGTGCATCCCTTGGATCTGACATTGTATGGATTTCTTCCTTTGTATCTTCATCCAGATATTTCACCCTATAATTCTGCTCTGCTGCTGTAAAGGAACCTTTCAGTACCACATTTGCATCCGGCATTACAAATTTGCCGCCTGTAGTAGTCACTGCTGTTCCGTTTTCAGTTGCTGCCGTCCAGCCAATGAAAATATATCCTGTTACATTCGGATTTTCTGCTACTGTAACCTGTGCCTGATACTTATGATTTGCTACATCAGGAACTGCCGGTGCACCTGTTGGAACATCACCTTCATATTGATAACTTACCTGATGGGTATTTCTGGTGTAATACAGCTTCAGGGATAATACATTTTGAATATTTGTAGTACCATCTGTTACTGTTCCAGCAATACTTGTATCCAGCGTAAATCCATCAACTGGTATTTCTTGTCCTCTTGTTGTAACGGACTGTCCTGCTGCTGTATTGAATGTATCAATATAGCGAAGTCCAAATTCACCATTCGGTCTTTCATACCAGTGCTGTATATGATAAATTGCAGTCTTAGGTACATAGTAGAAAATAACTACCTGATTCTCCTGGGTTACTTTCTGCACTGGATCAGATTTTAATGTATATCCTTCAAATGTCTTAAAGGTTATCATTACATTCTGGTCACTGGTAGTACCTGTTTCAACTGTACTTCCAGGTACCGGTGTTTTAGTGCCCTCCAGTAAATATTTTACTGTATAAGTCCAGCTCTGTACTGCTCTATACTTAAATATGATCTCCTGTCCATCCTTTGTGATCATTGCACTGATGGATAAAGTTTCAGGATAATATCCTTCTACTGTTTCAGCAGGTTCACTTACTGTGGAATTTCTTATTACAGTCTGCTGCTTCGCATCGGCAATCGCTACATCACCACACATATATTTCACAGTATATGTGACTGTATCAGAGTTTCTCCATCTTGCATATAAAGTTGTATCCTTTACGATCTGTGACTCTGGAATAAACTTCTTTGTAAGTGCGCTGTCAGTATACCAGCCGAGGAATTCATCATCTGCTTTGTCCGGTGCTGCCAGTTCTTCTTCTGTTAAAACAAAACCTTTTTCCCTGGTAATACTAGCTTTTTCTTCTTTACAATTAGTTACGAAATCAACTGTATATTTCGGTTTTTCCCATTTTGCGTAGATGGTAAGTCCATCTTCTGTCATGGTCTCATTCCAATTTACCGGTTCCTTAAAGCCAGGATCCAGATACCAGCCTGCAAATGTATAATCAGAATCTACATATGAAGGTCTTCCTGGATCTCGGGAAGGTTTGCCTGTGGACAGTTTTGCCTCAAATTTGATGCTTTCCGGATCCATTGGCTGACAATTCTCAAAGCGAAGATTATAGGAATTCCTGGTATAATAGAGCCAGAGAACAGGTTCTTCGTACCATTCATTATACTGCTTCCAGTCAGAATACGTAAATCCAGTAATTGACATCTGATCTTCTTTAGTTAAATGTACATTACTTGAAGCTTCAAATGTCCTGTACGTTGTTCGTTCTCCATCTAACCCTTCCACATAGTAAATAATCTTTTTACCTGAACCTGCATCTTTTTCATACATGGTCAGATTTTCAGCTGGCATATTCGCTAAAAGCGTATACTGTATATTTCCAGAAGAATTTGGTCCCCAGCCGTCATCTGCACAGGCGGTTTCCCATTTCGCAGATACGTCTACACCATAACGGGCGGTGATCCTTAAACTTTCATCTTCCTTCCACTTCCACTTCCGACTGTTCCATCTCATAAACGTAATGGTATACGTAGCTCTTGCAAAATAAACATTCTTAACTGCCGTTCCATCGGCCGTTATCTTCACATCACCATCCGTTTTTTCTGCTACTGGTGTTGTCTTATATCCTTCCGGTACTTTATAACTTCCATTCGGGATAGAACTTCCCACTGTACCATTTCCATTTATCACATGGTTTACAGTGTAAACACCCTCTTTTACAGTTTCAGTCCAGTAAATAATCTTATAATCAGCTCTCTTTGCTGCTTCCCATTTCGCAGTAACTACCAGATCTTCTGCCGGCATGGTCTCCTGAAGGTTTTCCCAGCCTTTAAATTCATAGCCTACCTTTGTCGGATTCTTGTCTGGTTTTGTTACGGCTGCACCATAGCGTACCTGCTCAGGTGCAATATAAGAAGCATTTTCTCCTGTATTCCAGGTCAGAGTATAATAATTTCTTTCATATAAAATCTCTACTACCGTACTTCCATCTGCATTTACAGTTCCCTGACTGATAGCCCGTGGTGTAAATCCTGCATATTCTTTTGCTTTGGCTTCAGTTGTCAGTCCGGTTTCACCTGGCACTGTTTCTGTAGCTGCAGGTGTATCTGGCTTTGTATCATCTACATTTAACAGATAATGATTTACTGTGTAATTAACTTTTGCACCTTTGTAGGTAACGGTCACAGTCTTGTCTGTTGTATATGCATCATTAAAGGATACAGTTGTCTGATCTGGTGTGAATCCCTGGATTGCAGGAGATTCTGCTGTCAGGTTACAGGGAACACCGGATTCTACATGAGAAACCCACGGCTGTGCTGCCAGACTGCCATTGCTGTACACATAATTTACAGTAAGGCGTACCTGACCGGCTATTGGTGCATAACCAGCATAAACCTTCATATCACCAGTTACTTTACTGAAATCTGTATCCCAGCCTGTAAACCTGTATCCATCACGATCCGGCACTGCTGGCGCTTCTGCTGCTTTTCCATCTTCCACATACTGCGGACCGGAAATAAACACATCCTTTCCTTCTGCATCTTTATAATAGAAATTTACTTCATAACAGATGATCTCTTCTGTATCAGCTGTTACATACAGTGAGAAATGATCTGTCATAAATGCTGTTGCATCACCGTCTGCTGCTACAGATTTTATCATCTGTGCATCATATGTTTCTGTATCAGAAGCATTTTCACCCATGTAAAGGACTCTGGTGCCGGAATTTCCAATGGCGGTTCCTTCAAAAGTAACTTTTACACTTCCATCTGGCTGAACTGCTTCACCATCTTCATTGTAAAGGGTGATGTCTGCTGCAAAAAGATCCGTTACTCTGCGGTTTTCAGCTTTTAATATATCATCTGCAGCTGCTTTCATAAGCTCCAGCTGAGCTTCATCCTCTACTGCATTAGCCTCAATATAGCCATTTTCAGGAAGCACATCGCTTAAAGCTGTCAGCTTCACTGTCACGCCTTCTGCTCCTGCAACTTCTGCAGAAAGTACAATTTCAGCATCAAATACACGCAATGCATTCAGTGTACTCTTATAAACCTTCGCTGTACTGCAGTAACCAATACCTACCAGATCTCCGTCATCTGCTGTTTTTGCCGGTGCTTCTGGCTGTGGTGCTGGTAATGTTTCCGGGATAGCCGCTGTTGTTTCTGCCGGCTGTGCAGGCTCTGTTTCCGGTTCTGTACTTTCCGGGGTTCCTTCTGGTACAGTTGTCTCTCCCGGGCCTGCCGGAACTTCCGGTTCAGTTTCTGCCTCTGCTGTGGTTTCTTCTGCTGCAGAGCCTTCCGGTCTGCTTTCTTTTTCTGCCTCTGCTGTGGTTTTTTCTGCTGTAGTCTCTTCTGTCGTAGTCTCTTCTACAGTTGTTTCTGTCTCTGGTTCAGGTGCAGTCTCTGGTTCAGAAGCTTCTTCCTTTTTCAGTTCTTCCGCTTTTTCTTCTTTGACCGGCTCTGCAGCCTCTGCTGCTTCTTCCTTTTCCGGTTCTGTTGGCTCTGCCCCATCTGCTGCATTTTCTGCGTCTTCCTTCATGGCAACTAACGGTACACCATGTCTGGAAATAGAAGCTGTTACTTCACCTTCCTGCGCCGGTTCTTCTGCCGGAGCCTCTGCCTCTGGTTCAGAAGCTTCTGTCTCAGATTCTGCTGCTTCCGTTTCAGCTGCTTCCTCAGTCTCAGGCTCTGTTATCTCCTCTGGAGCTTCTGTTGCTGCCTCAGTCTCTTCTTCCTTAGTCTCTTCCGGCTGCTCTTTGCTTTCTTCCACATCTTCCTTAGTTTCCGGAACTTCTGCGGTTTCTTCAGCAGCTGTGGTCTCTTTTTCTGCATCCGTTGGATTTACAACATTTTCTGTTGTTTCTTCGTTCACTGCTTCTGAAGGCTTTTCTGCCGGAGCAGTTTCTGCAGGTTTGGAAATAATGTTTCTTTCTTCATCCCCAAACTTATCTTCATAACTCTTTATGGTAATACGTTTGGTGGTCTTTTCCTTTTCTTTTCCGTTTTCTGTTCTTGTTACAGTTGTAGAACAGCTGATGGTATCTTCCCCGTTATTTACGTAAAGGAAATAAACCTCTTCCTCTCCTGTTACCATGTACGTATCATCTGCATCAGCCGGAAGCTTTACAAATACCCTTAACTCTGCCTCCATGCTGTCTCCCTGGATGTCCGGATAGACTTCATATACCTTTCCGTCTCCAAAGAACAGTGCTTCAAACTTTTCTGTGGCACCGTCGGTAAAATCCAGGCTGTCCTGTGATACCACATTTTCGTCTTCGATGGCCTGACGGATGGCATCCACCAGGTCAGCGCCGCCAATGGTAAAGTCCACTTTGTTTCCTGATGCTGCAAAGCTGACATGCAGATCTGTTCCCACATTGGTGAAGATCATGGCAAATGCCAGCATAAATGCCAGGAAACGCTTCTGTAAACTAACCATTTTTCCCGTTCGTTTCTTGCGTCTGCTTCGTCCTCTCATACCCTGTTTCTCCTCTCTCTGAATTTTGTGCAGGCCCCATTTCCTGCCAAACTCCAGTACTTCCTGAATCCCGTTTCACAGTCATTCAGTTTATACTTTCATTTATCTTTATCATAGCAGAGATAGCGTTATACCAGGCGTTATATGGATTTATATTTTCAAAAAATTTTCAATTTTTCAAATAATTTACAGACTCTATGAGTTTTTTTCTCAGTCGTTCTTGTGTTTTTTTATAACATATGCTATAATTCGCTTCAATGAGTTTTTTTCTCACATCTTCGCATTTTGGAGGTTTGTATGCTGAATCAGTTTGTTTTAAGAAATTACAGATTATTTAAAAATGAAACATTGCTGGACTTTTTTCCGGCTCCTATTAATGAACACAAAGCTTCTCTGCTGACAGCGCAGGGAGACGGCGAATCATTTCTTCCTGTTATCTCCCTTTACGGTCCAAACGGCTGCGGAAAATCTTCTATATTAGAGGCGCTCTGGAATGTATGCCGTCTGGCTGCAGGTGATTTTTCTCTTATCACCTCTTCCGTCCGTTCCTACTGCCGTCTGGATAATACATGCAGAGAGCTTCCTTTAAGTTTTGACCTGCTTTTTCGCAGAAATGGTTTTCTCTTCCGTTATCAGCTTGATGTAAAACAAGGCGCTGTCCTGGAAGAAAATATGTTTTACGGCAAACCCGGTTCTGATGATGCCGGCGTTCTTTTTGCCCGCAAAGCAAATGAACTCCATATTGGAAATGAAGCCGGGAAAATGGATTTTTCCACTCTCCCGGCCGGGGTCTCTCTTTTACGCTATCTTGACCCAAAATCTTCCTCTGAATGTGCAAAAGCTGCTGCATCCTGGTTCAGCCAGGTTCTGTTTTTCCGGGAACATGACTATAAAAAAGCCCCGGATCTGCCCTCTGAAGTAGAAGAACGTCAGGTCATCTGCCGTCTGCTCCAGGCTATGGATATTGATATTTTAGATTACTCCATTACAAAAGAACAGGGCTTCGATGATCCATCCCTGATCCTGACCCATGGGAAAGCAGATGGAAATACCTTTTTTGTTTCTTTCAATGAAGAATCCACAGGCATCAGAAAGCTGCTTACCCTGATCCCGTTAGTCGTAAAAAGCCTGCGTCTGGGAAGTCTTCTATTAGCCGATGACTTAGATAACGTGCTCCATCCTCATCTGCTACGCTTTATCCTGTCTCTGTACCAGGATCATGAGAAAAATCCTCATCATGCGCAGTTAGTATTTACCAGCCATAACACAGCGATCCTTAATCCGGCTGTTATGCGAAGAGACGAGATCTGTCTGTGCTGCCGCCCGGAAGGAACGGATGCTGTTCTCTATCCACTTTCTTCTTATAAAAAAGAAAATGGCCTCATCCCAAGAAATGATGAAGCCTATGGTAAACAATATCTGGAAGGACGCTATGGTGCCAACCCCAGGATCTGATGACTAAAATTGATCTTTTTTCCATTTTCCCATTGCTTTAAACTACGTTCCACACGTTCACACACGGCCAGGACATGTTCCTGGCCTGCTCCATTTAACAGGACCAGATACTGGACCGGGCTGTAGCAGGTAAACAGATCTCCCTTTCGCAGACTCTCTCCTATGGCATTTTTTAACATCTCAGATGTCGTCTGCACCATTTCGCCTTCCAGCAATGCTCCTTTTCCATCTACAAGAGTAATGCAGAATATAATGTATATTCAAAGGAAAAACGTTCTGCCATGCGGCTCACCAGACGGTAACTGTCAATAAAGGAAGGGTATGTACTGTAATAAGGTCCCTGGGTTTCTTCCCTCTCTTTTAAGGTATTTTCAATGTCCTTTAGCATATCGGAAGTGTAACGGATCTGACCGCTCATCAGGCGGAAACGCTGCAGCATGGTTTCAGAAGGCGGAAGCCCCTGTTCTTCAAAATACTGGACGACCACCTGTTTATAAACTTCCATGGCTTCCTGATACCGTTTTAAAGCGATCAGGCAGTCCAGCTTCATCATCTGGCATTCCTCATAAGGATACAGCCTGCTGGCTGCTGTACTTAAGTTTAAAAGCCTGTCATATTCCCGGTCTACCTTTAAAAGCCGGCTTGCCAGGCGCAGGCATTTAAAATACAGCTCCTGGTATTTTACACCGATCACATTGACCCATTTTTCTCCTGTCATCTGAGAAAGGAATTCCCCGTAATACAAACTGCAGGCGTGGCACAGCTCCTCTTTTTTTCCTGTTGCAAGAGCACTTTGAGCTGCTTTTTCAAAATTTCTGGCATCAATGGAAACCGTCACATTTCCCTCATCCCACCGGTAAATACCGCCATCTGTACAGATATACTCATGCTCTGGCAGCATTTCTTTTAATAATCTGCGCAGCCTGAAAACTGCTGCCCTTAAACTGCCGGATGGATTAGCATACTCTCCATTTCCGTAAAATGCATCTAACAGCTCTTCCCTGCCCACTCCCTTCTTTCCTGCATACAAAAGGATCAGAAAAAGCTGCAGGATCTTCCCTGTAAGAGCAGTCCCTATAGGAAAAAACTCCCCTTCATATTCCACTGATATGGTTCCCATCATCCGCACAGTCAGTATTCCCTTTTTGTCCATATCATTTCCTGCCTTTCTGTGATAAGGCGCCCTTTCTAAACGGACATGACTGCTGACGCAGGCATCACCATTCATGAAAGCCGATTGCTCCGCACCTTTGGTGCTCCCGCAATCGTCGCCAGCATTCGCAATCCGCGCTATCGCGCTCCTTGCTCATACCGGCTTGCCCGTCCGATACCCGTGAATTCGCTCATGCAAGCATGGCTCATTCGCGGCTGCCGTCCGGGACTTTCATAGTAATTAATAGCTGCGCAGCTGGTCTTCTTCCTCTTTAGCTGTCTTATCGATGGAACGGATCTCCGCCTCATATCCGTAGGTGTCATTTACTTTAATATACACCTTATCTCCTGTTTTGCGGCCCTTGATCGCCTTTCCTAAAGGAGAATCAATACTTATAAGTCCTTTCATGGAGTTTCCCCGGACTGTGGTCACTAATTTATAGCTTTCTGTTTCATCATCTTCCGGAATATATAATTCCACCCGGTCGCCCAGACCTACTTCATCTGATTTTGACTCATCTGAAACAATACGGGCTGTTTTTATCATTTTTTCCAGATAACGGATACGGCTCTCGTTACGGTTCTTGTCCTGCTTTGCTGCCTTATATTCAAAATTCTCGCTTAAATCCCCCTGGGCTCTTGCCTCCTTTACTGCCTCCAATGCTTCTTTGCGCACCACCAGCTTACGGTATTCTATTTCTTCCTGCATTTTTTTAATATCGTCTTTTGTCAGATTATCATACATAGCTTTTCTCCTTATCTGCTTCCGTCGGAGTCTTTCATAATTTCTTTATTTTCCCTTCAGGAATTTTATTTTTTCTTTATCGTCTGCTCAAACTTTGTCCACAATTTACCTGTATATTATTACTTGTAAGGTTGATGAGACCTTTTACCATACAGGAAGACACTTTTTCATACCTAAGCCGGCAGATTCCCCCCTTTTCTGCCGGCTCCCTCCATTTTATAGGGCAATAAATTTTTCTCATGGTCTTATTCATGCCCTTATTCATGCTCTCTC
>ERZ773277.2596-NODE-2596-length-11847-cov-3.625254_pt1 | contig 11847 bp, 8 predicted proteins | sample MGYA00511957_ERZ773277 | MGnify/ENA primary metagenome ERZ773277 (study PRJEB29015, sample SAMEA2737800) | human gut metagenome | biome: human gut; feature: human-associated habitat; material: faeces | place: China | collected 2012 ... | reverse complement strand
TAAAGCTTGTGAATAAAGACAGCGGCAAAAATCTCGATCAGTATCAGATGTCGGAAGAAATTGCTTCGGGAAAATACTGGACAACGATCGACTGTGCGGAGAACGGAGGCAGTGTGGATCTGTCAAAAGCGGCATATCTTCAAATGTCAGTTTATAATAACTCGGATGCTTCCAGCGCTACCGGGTGGTCGTTAAAAGCGAGACTGACAGACCGGCACGGAAATGTGATCACCAGACCTGCCAGTCAGATGACGTATTACGGATACAGTAATTCGATGCCGAAAGGCCAGTGGTCGATCGTTCGTCTGAATCTGGCAGACTGGAATTCGGGAATATCGGATTTTGATATGAAAAATGTCGCCAAAGTGCAGTTCGCCTTTGCACGTGACAGAGGAAGTCTGTATATGGCGGATATGGATTTTAAAGGAAAGATCATTCCGAACCAATCGACCGGATTTTATGCAAGCGACGATCAGATTTCAGATTATGAATCGCTGGGAACAAAAGAGCGGCCTCTTAGCTATAATGAGGCGGTCTTAAATCCGGTAAGCGGAGCGTTCTTCCGGTTGAATCCGATACAGGAAACAGATGTTGTGAACAACGGAAATGACCTCATGGTCAGATCGAGAGGACTGTTAGAGCTTACAGATGGAAACAAAGCGTCTTTTGTCGATAAATTCCGTGAGGGAAGTTATTTGCAGATCACACAAGACGATCCGCTGAGAAACAAAGTATTTCGGACTTCATGGTCGATTTTGGAAAATGCGGTATATGACGGTGCGTCGGGAATGTATACGGAAGGTTATATTGCGGATAACATTCTTGCGCTGCATCCGACGGCAAGAACGGTGGAAAATGATCCGGAGATTTTGAATAATACAGTGACGGATGTAAGAACATATACGGCGTCAGACGACAGAAATGTAAAGAGCGCGGACGGAAAAGGGTATCACTATCCGAGTTCAAACAGAGAAGGACATGTATCGGAAAAGAACGAGACTTTTGTTTTCAGAAGCTATCTCGATCCTGACAACCTTCAGAAAAACGGGATCCATCTGACTGTGGCGTATAAAAACGATCTGATCAGCGGAGGACTGATCATTACAAAAACCGTCGATCAGATCGATCCGAAAAAAGATCATACATATAAATTTCATGTTCATTATACTGACGTAGCCGGAATGAGCCTTGAAGGAAATCTCGGATCGGGAAGCATGTCGGAAAGCGGAAGCAGTATTGTTCAGGAAATCGACGTAACTGTTCCGGCGGGAAAACAGACTGCAAGCGTAGCAGTGTACGGTATTCCGAAAGAGACTGTATATACGATCCACGAGGAAAATGAGATACCGCAAAATATCGAGATCGGCGGGAATTATACTTATCCTCAAAACGTGGCAAAAAATTTCGTGCAGACAGATCCTGACAGAGGCGGTGTACGCACAGGTGATGAGTATGACCACAAGGTGAAGGTGGGAACAAAGAAATATAATGTGAACGGAACGGAAGTCGAATATAAAACGGCGGAAGGTACAATGAAAGAAAGCGTACAGGAAGTTACGTTTGCGAATAAACAAGTGCCTGCTCACGGAGAAATTAAGATTACGAAAAAACTTCAGGGAAAAGCGTATGGAGAAGAGCGGGGTTATTTGTTCCATATCCATTATAAAACAACGGATGAAAACAATAAGGAAAAGGTCGTTGTCGTTCCGCAGACTGTAGTTGTAAAAGCAGGGGAATTGACAGGAAGTACTGTCTATGAAAATATCCCGCTTGGCGCACAATATGAAGTACATGAAGTAGATGAAACCGCTCTTCTGACTTTGGAAGCGGACGCAGGATCAACGGTATTGGGAAGTGATGACCCACTTTCGGATACCGAACAGAATCATTCTCATACAGATGTAAAAGCAGAGAAGAAGCATATTTCGATCATTCCGGAAGAAGAAGGGGCGATCGGAAGCGAATGTGCGAAGAAAGGGTTTTGGACAGCGCAGGGCGGAACGGGAGAAAGCCGTCATAATTTTACGTTTACAAATATCGGCTCTCATAATGTTGCGGTCTTGAAAACAGACAGTTCCCGAAACGTGCCTTTGGAAAACGCAGGTTTTACGCTTTATGATACGGAAGATAATATCGTTCAAAACCGGACGGCCGTTTATATGTGGCAAAATGAGATCAGTATAAGCGATCCGAATTATGACAGTTCGAGCGGAAGGTATCATCGGGGAGATACGTCTTATACGGTATATACGCTGAAAGGCGATCCGGCTGAGAAAAACGTTTATTATGTACCGCTGACGAACGAAGAGATTGCCGCATATAAAAAGGGAATGGAAGATCCTGAAAGCGCGGAAGGAATGGATGCACAGAATCGTGAAAAAGTTCGCGCGGCGGCATGTTTCGAGAACCTTGCGGCAGGAGAATACGTTTTAAAAGAGACGACGCCTCCGAACGGATACGGCGCGTCAGATCCGATTCGGTTTAAATTATCGATACAGGAGGGAGAGGAAAATCAGTTTGTACTTCCTTACGGAGTAAGTTTGGAAAGTCCTCTCTCCAATAAAGAAAATGTGACTCTTCAGGTGAGAAATGAAAAAAACAGCGGAGTCGTAAGCTTTACAAAGGAAAACCGAAAAGGAGAGCCTTTGAAGAACGCGAAGTTCGCTTTGTACCGGCTGATCTGCAGCGATCCGTCTCATGGAGGAAAGCATGATAAAGATCTGATCCGGCACGATGAAAACGGTAGTCTCGACGCCGGATATGCGTATAAAGATTGTTGGAAATTGCAGGGAACGGCGGTTTCGGATGAAAACGGAACAGTCGAATTCCTAAATCTTCCGGCAGAAGAAGGCACAGAGTACCGTCTGGCGGAGTTGAAAGCTCCGAGCGGATACGTGACGGCGAAAGGTCAGTGGAAAGTCACATATGAGAAAGAGACTCATGAACTGAAGATAACCGGAAGCGTAAAAAGGCCTCCGGCATTTTCGGGGGAAGGAACGGATGAGAATCCGTATAAAGTGATCAACTATACTTATGCCGAATTTCCGTTATCAGGCGGAAGGGGATACAGCTATCTTGCAGGCACGGTTCTGATCGCGGCGGCAGCCGGGTTGTGGTTTTGGTATGATTCGAGAAAGAGAAAAACTGTAAGATCACGCGGCATGAGAAAAAGGGGATATAAATAATAAGGAGGAAAAAGTTAATGGACAAGAAAACAAAAATGAAAGAAAAAAAGGCAAGCGGCATTTGGAAAAAAGTGTTGGGAATCTGTCTTGCGGTAATCATGGTCATCGGGATGACGATGCCGGCATGGGCGCAGATCGATGCAGAGTCGAAAGGTTCTATCAAAGTTACGGCAGATGAAAGCGGATGGACAGCATCGGCGTACCGGGTGATCGATGTGAATTTTGATTTTGACAACCAGCAGCCGAAAGAGCCTGCTTATGTGTGGAACAAAAACGCCGCAGAATGGGTCAGAACAAACTTTAAAGATTATATTGAAGCGGACGGCAACGGCGTAACAGAAGCGTTTATAACAATGGATACGGATAAGGATGCGGTTAAGGTAAAAGAATTTGCAGATAAGATGTCGTCGGCGATCGCGGCAGATACGATTCAGATGGGAGCGGCAGGAAGCGTTCAGCCGGGTGAAGGTCAGACGGAAGCGACGATCGGAAATCTTTCAATGGGCGGATATCTTCTGCTGATGACAGGCGGAAGCAAGATCTATTCTCCGGTATTTACACATATTTATCCGAAGTTTAGCGACGATACAAAAGAATGGGCAATCGTAGACGGAGATATTACAATTACCGCAAAGGGAACAAACCCGACGATCAAGAAAACTGTAAAAAATGCAGACGGAAAAGAAATATCTACGACGGCGATCGGAGATACGGTAACTTACGAACTGACAGTTGATATTCCGGTTTATCCTGATAGTGCAAATGTAAAAACATTTGTTTTCGGAGATGTTCTTCCATCCGGTGTAGCGTTGGTTGAAGATTCAGTGGCAATCAACCCGTCAGGTGCGCAGACAGATCTTTCGGAACACTTTATAAAAACAGAAGGAAAATTTGAATACAGCGTCAAAGATTACGGCAATTTGAAAACGGCAGTCAACGGTGCAAGTCAGATTATCGTAACTTATAAGGCAAAAGTTGTATCAGAAGCTTATGAAACACCGGATAACTTGAAAAACGCAGCGTATTTGAAGTACAACAGCGCTTCTTATAATACACAGGGCGTTGAAAAAAAGATCAATGTGGACCGTCAGTTATATACGTATGGCGTAAAGATTAAAAAGGTAGACAACAAGGACGAGAATACGGCGCTTCAAGGTGCGGAGTTTGCTTTGAAAAAAGGCGATACAGAAATAAAGTTTGCGAAAAGCGGAAAGATGTATTATCCGGCAGCAGACGGAGATGCAAAACTGACGACAGATGGAAATGGAGAAATGCTTATCGCAGGTCTTGATCTTGGAACATATACATTGACAGAGACGAAAGCGCCGTCAGGTTATACTTTGCCGAGAAATCCTGAGACGACGATCACGCTGTCTGAAAAAGACGCTGTAAACGGTACGCTGGATGAGTCAAAAGCAGAAGGAACGAATGTGAAAGCAAACTCGGCATCTGTTGATACACAAAAAACATGGCAGTTGAACTTCGTTCTTACAAACGGCAAAAGTAATTTCAACCTTCCGATTACAGGAGGCATCGGAACGGCAGTCTTTACGATCGGCGGAATTATGATCATGGCAGGAGCGGTAATGCTTCTTACATATGCGATCCGCAGAAGCAGAAGATAGGAAGTTTCAGGAAGAAAAGAAAAAAGTTCCGAACGGAAAACAGACAGAGAAAAGGCAGAAAAACAAATAGAGAAAGAAAAAGACAGAAAGAAAAGGGTTTGTCTGTATGCGCGAAAAAAGAAAAAGCCGAAAACGGCACAATAAACGCGGGCAGATATTAACACCGGTCATATTCCTGACGTCCCTGCTTTTATTTGCGGCGGGCGTCGGGATTTTCATTTATCCGGCGTTAAGCAACTATCTGGCGCAGCGTGAGCAAAAAGAAGTCATAGAAGAGTACGCTCAGACTGTAGAACAAATTGATAAAGACAAGATGGCAAGACAGTGGGAACTGGCAGAAGAATACAACGAGACTCTTCTCGGTGATCCCGTTCATGATCCGTTTATTCCGGGAACAGGATATGCGCTTCCCGATAATTATGAAAGTGTGCTGAATGTAAACAAAGACGGCGTAATGGGGTATCTGAAGATCCCGAAGATCAAAGTCGATCTTCCGATCTATCATGGCACAAGTGAAGAAGTTTTGGAAAAAGGCGCGGGACATGTCGACGTGACCGCTCTTCCGATCGGCGGAGTGAACCGGCATCCGGTCATCAGCGCGCACAGAGGTCTTCCAAGCGCGGAATTATTTACAAGGTTAGATGAATTGGAAAAGGGAGATCGTTTTTTTCTCCATATCCTTGATAAAACGCTCGCCTACAAGGTAGATCAGGTGAGAGTTATTAAGCCGGAAGAATTGGAACAACTGCAGACATATCACGATAAAGATTATGTGACGCTTCTGACTTGTACGCCTTACGGAGTGAATACACACAGGCTTTTAGTACGCGGAGAACGGATTCCGTATGAAGTGGCGGAAGAAAATGGGGGTGAGGCGTTCGATGATGAAAAGAATCAGGGAATGCCGCAATGGGTGAAAGAGTATGTTGTTATGATTATCGCAGGGATCTTGCTGCTTGTTTTCGCAGGCAGGATGTTTGCGGCGAGAAAATAAAAGAACCGCAGAACAGAAGAAAAGAAGACTACTGTTCTGCGGTATTTACTATTTCGTCAAAACTTCTACGCCGTCATTTGTGACAAGTACCATGTATTCGATCTGGGATGACAGTCCGTCGTCGATCGTGTATACAGTCCAACCGTTATCCTCATCAACGAAGAAGTCGGGACTGCCTTCATTGATCATCGGTTCGATCGTGAAGATCATACCGGGAACGAGAAGCATTTCACTTCCTTTTGGAGTGACATAGCTGACAAACGGATCTTCGTGGAATTCAAGTCCGATTCCGTGTCCGCCGATCTCTTCTACGACAGAATAGCCGTTTTCCCGGGCGTGAGTGTTGATCGCATGCGCGATGTCACCGAGATGTCCCCACGGTTTTGCGGCCGCAAGTCCGAGGTTGACGCATTCCTCTGTTACGCGGACGATTTTTTCGGCTCTTTCGGAAACCGTTCCGAGCTTAAACATACGGGAGGCGTCGGAAAAGTAGCCGTTTAAGATTGTAGAAACGTCAACGTTGATTATATCGCCGTCCTGAAGAATGATATTTTTATCCGGGATACCGTGGCATATTTCGTTGTTGAGCGAAGTGCAGACACTTTTCGGAAATCCCTGATAATTAAGCGGCGCGGGGATTCCCCCGTGTTCTTTCGTGAACGTATATACGATGTCGTCGATCTCGGCAGTGCTCATTCCGATGCGGATGTGCTTTGCGACTTCATCGAGTACAGCGGTATTTAATCTGGCGCTTTCTTTGATCTTTTCGATCTGTTCAGCCGTTTTGAGGATTGCCCGTGTCGGAACAATCTCGCCGCGTTCTGAATGCAGAAGAATTTTTTCTTCGATCGGCATATGGCATTTTTTGTATTTTTTGCCGCTGCCGCACCAACAGAATTCATTTCTTTCCATGAATAACATCTCCTTGTAGTTATTTTATTACTGTATTTTAAAAGCGGTGAATGAAAAGGCCGCTTCGCAGTTTTGGTTCAAACCATGTTGATTTCGGAGGCATGAGAAGCCCGGCGTCCGCAACGCCCATCAATTCAGTCATAGAAGTGGGATACATTGCAAATGCGATCCCGCCTGTCTGATCTGCGGCGTCTTTCAGCGCGTCAAGTCCCCGGATTCCGCCGATAAAACGGATGCGGGAATCTGTTCTGGGATCGCTGATGCCCAGAACCGGGGAAAGGATGTGATCCTGTAAAACGGAAACATCCAGATCTTTTACCGGATCGCCGGAGAAAAGGTCTGCTTTTGCGTTTACACGATACCAGTTTCCGTCGGCATACATTCCGAATTCGCCTTTTTTCTGCGGGCGGACTGCTTCTACGCCGGCCAAAGCCACATCGAACCTGCTCTTTATTGTATCAAGAAATTGTTCAAATGTATACCCGTTCATATCCGTAACAACTCGATTGTAGTCGTAGATCGCCAGTTCGTCCGCGGGGAAGAGAACAGAAAGAAAATAATTGTATTCTTTTGTTTCTGAAAAATGGAGATCTTCTGCTCTGCGTTTCAGTCCGACTTTGACAGCAGAAGCTGCGCGGTGATGTCCGTCTGCAATGTACAGATGTGGAATCGCCTCAAAAATCTTAGAAATGTCAACGATCGTTGACATTTTATCTATACGCCACACCTCGTGTCTTATCCCGTCGTCAGAGGTGAAGTCGTAGACTTCAGGTGTTAATCGGACGTTTTTGATGATCTCTCCTAGTTTTTTGTCGGCGCGGTAAGCGAGAAAGATCGGTCCGGTCTGGGCGCTGCATGCGTCGATGTGACGGATTCTGTCCTGCTCTTTTGCTTCCAGTGTATTTTCGTGTTTTAAGATCACATTGTTGCAATAATCGTCGATCGAAGCGCAGCCTACAAGCCCTGTCTGTGTTCTTCCGTTCATTGTAAGCGCGTATAAGTAGTAACAAGGTTCTTTGTCCTGAAGAAAAGAACCTTCATCGATCATACGGTTCAGTGTTTCAGATGCTGTTTTATATACTGCTTCGCTGTATGGATTTGTGCCTTTTGGAAGAAGCGTCTCGGCTCGGTCGATCTGAAGAAAAGACTTCGGTTCGGCAGCCACGATTTCTCTTGCTTCCTCGCTGTTGTATACATCATAAGGAAGGGCGGCTATGGCAGAAGCTAAGTCTGCGCGAGGGCGGATTCCTTTAAATGGTCGGATAATGCTCATAGTAGTACCTCCTAAAAATCATCTGTCAGATAACTATACCACAGGCGAAAGCGGTTTGTCACGGGAGAGTCGACCTGAAGTGCGGTAAAAGTGGATATCTGTATGGATGAACTATCGTAACAGTTCAGCCCGCGCCATTCGTAAAACCGCACTGCGTGCTTATTGTGGCTGGCGTCACTGTTTTACTCATGAATAGGCGCTTAGCACATACAGATATCCACTTGCAAAAACATGCAAGCATGTTTTGTGCTTCTTGGATATCTGTATGGCTGAACTGTTAGACAAAAACCGACATTTTACTTGCCCGAATTATAAAAATATAGTAGTATTAATTTTTAAAGGAGAGGAAATTATGTGGTATTGGATTATAGTAGCTTTACTTGTGTCGGGTTGTGCCGCGATGTTGTTTGTATCGTTTTCGGGAATCAAACAGAGCAAAGCGGAGTTGGCGCGGGCAGAAGGAAGAGGAAGAAAAAAACGTCGGGATGAATATGAAGATGAGTATGAGGCGGAAGTCCGCACGCGTTCAAAACGAGAACGAGAGGCGCAAGCGTATGCAAAGGATCAGCGCCCGAAACGTAAGAAACGCCGCTGGAAGATCATTCTGGAAGATATTGACAGTTGGGAAAAATATAGCTTTACATTTTGCGACAGCGTAGGGATCGGCAGAGGAAAGGACGGAAGCATGTATGAGAGATATCTTCCGCTCACTTCTGACGGAAGGATCTCCAAGCTTCATTGTGTAATCATACATAAGAATGACAAATTATATGTAAAAGACGAGGATTCGAGAAACGGTACATATTTAAACGGTGTCCGTATCGACCGGCCGATGGAGATCCAAAGAGACGATATTATCGGAGTCGGGGAGACGCGGCTTGAAGTGCAGAGGATTTTGCGTGAGAGCGATTAAACACAGCATATAGAAAAGAACAGTCCGTTTTGCGGGAAGGCAGACAGTTGCCGCACTGTAAAGCGGGCTGTTTGCCGTATAGGAAGCGGCGCGTTTTTGGCAGTCACATTTTCGGGGAATGAACATATAGTACACATATAATATCAGTTCGGGAGTGAGTGCGATGAACGAAAAACTGCCTTATTATATGGCTTATCCGATGCCCTTTTCTTTTGATGACGAGCGGATCGAGAGAATGGATCTTGAATATTTGAAAAGTATGTATCCGAAGATTCCGAAACGGATTCTTCCGTATGTAGAAGAAGAATGCGACCGTATGGAATACGAAAACAGTATGGTGTACGACGCATATCCTGATAAACTGCAGTTGAAGCTGATGTGCACACGGGTGTGTGACAATATCAGACGGCATGAACATATTTGCCGGGAAGAGGATGAGAAGGAGGAAGATTTATCCGAAGATGAAGCAATAACTATGGAGAATCTGAGGGATCTTGTGGAGGTAATGCTGTTTCAGGAGTTATACAAACGCCGTTGTGACCACAGAAGATGTTGTCGCAGATTTTTTAAATAAGCGGAACTGTTTTATGCAAGTTTTGTGAGGCGAAGCGGAACTGTTTGGCAAAAAATATGTTTTAGTTGAAAATTACATGGAATATTTGCTTGAATTTTATGTATATTTTACAGAAATTTTCAAAGAAGCTCTCTTGATTTACTATTAAGATGAAATGTGATAAAATAAATAAGATATAGTAATGTATATTAGGTGGGGAATAAAATAAGGCGGAGAATACATATGAAAAAAAATTTGATTTTTATAGGGATGCCCGCAGTAGGAAAGAGTACGGTCGGCATCGTTGTGGCGAAGCGTCTCGGAATGCAGTTTATCGATACAGATCTGTTGATCCAGGAACAGGAGAAGAAACTTTTGTGTGAGATTATAGCCGAAGTGGGAGAAGATGGGTTTATTGAGATCGAAAACAGGGTGAATGCAGACGTCGATGCGGAAAACGCGGTCATTTCCCCGGGCGGAAGTGTGATTTATTGCGAAGAGGCGATGAAACATTATAAAAATATCGGAACGGTCGTATATTTGAAAGCGTCTTATCAGACAATAAAAAAGAGAATCCGCAATCCGAAAAAGCGCGGAGTTGTTCTGCGCGACGGACAGACGTTTCGGCAGCTTTATGAAGAGCGCGTGAAGTTCTTTGAAAAATATGCGGATATTACGATCTGTGAAGACGGATGCGAGATCGAAGATACGATAGAAAATGTCCTGGAAGAAGTAAAAAACTTGACAATGTACAGTGAACAACACTAGAATGATACGTTGACAAAAGTTGGGATTTAAAAAAAGCCGGATATGTGGTAGAATAAAAACGGCAGACTGAAAAGATATTATAAAGAATATAAGATAGAAAAGAGATATAGAAAAAACGTACGGGAAAGTACAAGTATGATAATAAAATCTAAACAGAGGTGTGATATGGAACAATATATCATAAAAGGCGGAAATCCGCTTGTCGGAGAAGTGGAGATCGGCGGCGCGAAAAATGCGGCGCTTGCAATTTTGGCGGCTGCAATCATGACGGATGAGACTGTTCAGATCGATAATCTTCCTGATGTGAATGATGTGAATGTGATGTTGGAAGCGATCGAGGGAATCGGCGCGATGGTGCAGAGGATCGATCGTCATACAGTAAAGATCAACGGAAGTACGATCGGCGATTTTAATATAGAGTATGATTACATTAAGAAGATCAGAGCGTCTTACTATTTGCTGGGAGCTCTTCTCGGGAAATATAAAAGGGCGGAAGTCGCGCTGCCGGGAGGATGCAATATCGGAAGCAGACCGATCGATCAGCATTTGAAAGGATTTCGGGCTCTTGGAGCGGACGTTGATATTGAACACGGCAAGATTGTCGCAGAGGCGGAGAAACTTCGCGGAACGCATTTGTATTTTGATGTTGTGACAGTCGGGGCAACGATCAATGTGATGATGGCGGCTGCTATGTCCGAAGGTCTTACGATCATGGAAAACGTGGCGAAAGAGCCGCATGTTGTTGATGTGGCAAACTTTTTAAACAGCATGGGCGCGAATATCAGAGGCGCAGGTACTGACGTGATCAAGATTCGCGGCGTGAGATCGCTTCATAAGACGGAGTATTCCATCATACCGGATCAGATCGAAGCGGGAACATTTATGTTTGCGGCTGCGGCGACAAAAGGAGACGTAACGGTATTGAACGTAATTCCGAAGCATCTTGATGCGACGATCTCTAAATTAGTGGATATCGGATGCGAAGTGGAAGAGTTTGACGATGCGGTTCGCGTTGTTGCAAAGAAGCGTCTGAGGTGTACCCAGGTGAAGACGCTTCCGTATCCGGGATATCCGACGGATATGCAGCCTCAGATCGGGGTGGCGCTCGCTTTGGCAAAAGGAACGAGTACGATCACGGAAAGTATTTTTGAGAATCGTTTCCGCTACGTAGATGAGCTGTCCCGTATGGGGGCTGACATCCAGGTAGCCGGCCGGGTGGCAGTGGTCAACGGGCGCAGGCTCCACGGGGCACGCGTCCGGGGCTGTGACCTGCGGGGCGGCGCTGCGCTGGTAGTGGCCGCCTTGGGGGCGGAGGGGACCTCCCGAATCTCGGGGCTGAAGTACATCCGGCGGGGCTATGACGGACTGGATACCGCCCTGCGCGCCCTGGGGGCGGAGATCACCACGATTTTGTAAGAGAAGGCCGGGCACCCGCTGCGGAGGGCCCGGAGGAACGGAGAGACCCATGTCATCCAGAAGCAAACGAGGGAGAAGGAGAAACCGGGGCCGCTTCAGCCTGCTGTTCAAGCTGCTGGCCGGAGCGGCACTGGTGGCTGCCCTGACCTTCGGGGCCACCGTCTTCTTCCAGGTGGAGCACATCCTGATCGCTGGGAACAGCCGCTAC
>ERZ773277.2595-NODE-2595-length-11849-cov-3.642869_pt1 | contig 11849 bp, 10 predicted proteins | sample MGYA00511957_ERZ773277 | MGnify/ENA primary metagenome ERZ773277 (study PRJEB29015, sample SAMEA2737800) | human gut metagenome | biome: human gut; feature: human-associated habitat; material: faeces | place: China | collected 2012 ... | reverse complement strand
CCGCGAATAGGCGCCCGTTTCGAACGTTAGACGGGACGAAGTAGGCGGAGGCATCTGCCGGGGAGTTTTTGGTACTTTTTGCGGTCAAAAAGTACATAAGCTTCCGCGGGCGGAGACCGCGGTTAACCGCTGACCAAAAAGCGGCAAAAAACGCAAGTCGCCGGACTGCGAACACCCCCGAGCGCGCCGCGCCCCTCAAAAACCGCTTTTCAGGCGGGTGACAAAATGCCGTGCGCCATGACGTTGCACGGCATTTTTCTGCCATCGGGCTGACAATTTGGCAGGGATTGCCGATCGGCACGACCTTTGTTCGGTTCGAGGGCGTAACCGGCGGCCGGAGTCGGAAAAAGCCCGGACCGGCGGATACGAAACCGAAAAATAAACAATTAAAACATATTACTATTATGGCAAAGATTATCGGTATTGATTTAGGAACCACGAACTCCTGCGTGGCAGTGATGGAGGGCAACGAGCCTGTTGTAATCCCCAACTCCGAGGGACACCGCACGACCCCTTCGGTCGTGGCTTTCACGGCCGACGGCGAGCGTAAGGTCGGCGACCCCGCGAAGCGTCAGGCGATCACCAACCCCAAGCGCACGGTCTTCTCGATCAAGCGTTTCATGGGTGAGACCTACGACAAGGTTTCGGCCGACATCGCGCGCGCTCCCTATGCCATCGTCAAGGGCGACAACAACACCCCGCGCGTGGACATCGACGGACGTCAGTACACCCCGCAGGAGATTTCGGCCATCATCCTCCAGAAGATGAAGAAGACGGCCGAGGATTACCTGGGCCAGGAGGTTTCGGAGGCCGTGATCACGGTTCCGGCCTACTTCTCCGACTCGCAGCGTCAGGCTACGAAGGAGGCGGGCGAGATCGCCGGTCTGAAGGTCCGCCGCATCATCAACGAGCCGACGGCCGCCGCATTGGCCTACGGCCTCGACAAGAAGTCCAGCGACCAGAAGATCGCCGTGTACGACCTGGGCGGCGGCACGTTCGATATTTCGATCCTCGAACTGGGCGACGGCGTCTTCGAGGTGAAGTCCACCAACGGCGATACGCACCTCGGAGGCGATGACTTCGACCACGTGCTGATCGACTACATGGCCGAGTCGTTCAAGGCCGAGCACCAGATCGACCTGCGTCAGGACCCGATGGCCTTGCAGCGTCTGAAGGAGGCCGCCGAGAAGGCGAAGATCGAACTGTCGTCCTCGACCACCACGGAGATCAACCTGCCGTATATCATGCCCGTCAACGGCATTCCGCAGCACCTCGTGATGACGCTCACGCGCGCCAAGTTCGAGCAGCTGTGCGACCACCTGATCCGCAAGACCATCGAGCCTTGCAAGCTGGCGCTTCGTGACGCGGGTCTGGACGCCTCGCAGATCAACGAGGTGATCCTCGTGGGCGGTTCGACGCGTATTCCCGCGATCCAGAAGATCGTCGAGGAGTTCTTCGGCAAGACCCCGAACCGTTCGGTCAACCCCGACGAGGTCGTGGCCATCGGCGCCGCCATTCAGGGCGGTGTGCTCACGGGCGAGGTGAAGGACGTGCTGCTGCTCGACGTTACGCCGCTGTCGCTGGGTATCGAGACCCTGGGCGGTGTGATGACCAAACTCATCGACGCCAACACGACGATCCCGACGCGCAAGTCGGAGACCTTCTCGACGGCTGCCGACAACCAGCCTTCGGTGGAGATCAACGTCTGCCAGGGCGAGCGTCCGCTGGCCCGCGACAACAAGTCGATCGGCCGCTTCCACCTCGACGGCATTCCCGCCGCACCGCGCGGCGTTCCGCAGATCGAGGTTACGTTCGACATCGACGCCAACGGCATCCTGAACGTTTCGGCCAAGGACAAGGGCACGGGCAAGGAGCAGAAGATCCGCATCGAGGCCTCCTCGGGCCTTACCGAGCAGGAGATCCAGCGCATGCGCGACGAGGCCAAGGCCAACGAGGAGAAGGACAAGGCCGAGAAGGAGCGCATCGACAAGATCAACGCCGCCGACTCGAACATCTTCACCACCGAGAAGCAGCTCAAGGAGTACGGCGAGAAACTTCCCGCCGACAAGAAGGCCGCCATCGAGACGGCGCTCGGCAAGCTGAAGGAGGCGCACAAGAACGCCGACGTGGCCGCCATCGACACGGCGATGGCCGAGCTTAACGCCGCATGGCAGGCCGCTTCGCAGGACATCTACGCGCAGCAGCAGGCACAGCAGGGCGCACAGCCCGGAGCCGATGCCGGCCAGCAGTCGCAGTCGAACGCCGGCGGCCAGCAGGGCGGTGGCGACGGGCAGCCCGAGGATGTGGAGTTCGAAGAGGTGAAGTAGGGCTTCGCCAATTAAAAATTAAGAATTAATTCGACGCGAAAGAGCGCGATTCCTGCGGGAGTCGCGCTCTTTATTTTGCCCGGGATGTAAAATTTGCTATCTTCGTCCGTAAAAACTGTTTCCGATGGCTTGGCTGTATCTGATTCTGGCAGGATTTTTCGAGATGGGGTGGCCGCTGGGGTTCAAACTTGCGAACCTCTGCCCGCGTTACCATTTTCTTTTTCTGGCCCTTTCGGTCGTGTCTATGGGCGTGAGCGGCTGGCTGCTCTACGTGGCCCAGAGGACGATCCCGATGGGTACGGCCTACATGATCTGGACCGGTATCGGGGGCGTGGGAACCGTGGTCCTCGGCATCGTTTTCTTCCACGACGCCGTGACCTTCTGGCGGATGTTCTTCCTGTCGCTGGTCTTCGTCGGCATCGTCGGCCTGAAGATGGTGCATTAGGCCCGCTCCGCCCGCCACATCCCGTAGAGGATCAGCGCCGCTCCGGCCAAAGCGGCGAGGGTGATCCGCTCGCCGATGCAGAGCGTCGCCGCGACGATCGTCACCAGCGGGTTGAAATAGATGTAGTTGGTTGTCCTGACGGCTCCCAGACGGTGCATCGCGGCGTTCCAGAGCACGTAGCAGAGCATCGAGGCCACGACGCCCAGAAAGAGCAGGTTGCCCCATACGACGGGCCGCGACAGCACCTCCCAGTCCGCGCCGAAAGGCCGGAACGCAAAGACCGGGAGGATCGTCACGAGTCCGTAGAAAAAGACTTTCCGGGTGATGAAGATAGCGGGGTAGCGGCCTCCGAGGCGTTTGATCACCAGCGAATAAACCATCCATAGCATCGCCGCCGAGAGCGCCAGCATGTCGCCCCGCGGCGAGAGGCGGAGCACGAAATGCCCGTTGAGCACCACGAGCACCATCCCCGCGAATGCCAGCGCCGAGCCTGCGATCTGCCGCCGCGACATCCGCTCGCCGCGATAGAAGAGGCTCATCACCACGGCGGTCCACACGGGCGCCGTGCAGACGATCAGCGAAACGTTCGAGGCCGGGGCGTACTCCAGAGCCATGTTTTCGGTAAGGAAATAGAGCGACCCTCCGCTCAGCCCCGCGGCCGCCAGCAGCAGTTCGTCGCGCAGGTTCGCGGCCCACATGCGCCCGCGGGCGAAGGGCAGGATGCAGACGTATGCCATCGCGAACCGGAGCAGGAAAATTTCCGCCGGAGTCAGCGAGTTGGCGATCAGGACCTTCGTCGAAACGAACGTCGCGCCCCATACGGTCACCGTGAACAACGCCGCGAGGTGGTATTTGTATTCCGTGTATTTTATCATACGGCTCCAAAAATACGGATTTTTTTGCGCCGGCGCACTACTTTTCACCTTTCACCTTTCACTTTTCACTTTATTTTTCTATCTTTGCGTGCTATTGTGCGTAATGACAATAATTACAACAAATAACAATAACTATTTTTCACTCAAATGCAAAGTAAAGGTTTTATTAAACTCATTGCGGTCCTGCTGGCTCTCGCGTGTGTTTATCAGCTCTCGTTTACGTTCAAGACGCGTGGCGTAGAGAAGCAGGCGGCCGCTTATGCCGCGCAGTTCCCCCTCGACCAGCAGGGCGAGGCCGAACAGCATTACCTCGATTCGGTGCAGAACCTGCCGGTTTACAACCTGGGCTTCCGCAAGTTCACCTACAAGGAGTGTAAGGAGAAGGAGCTGAACCTGGGTCTGGACCTCAAGGGCGGTATGAACGTCATGCTGGAGGTGCAGGTCGAGGATGTCGTGAAGGCTTTGGCCGGCGACAGCCAGAACGATCCGGCTTTCATCGAGGCGATCGGCGTGGCCAACGAGGCGATGAAGCAAGGCTCTTCGACCGACTATATCTCCGACTTCGTGAAGGCATATTCGCGCCTTTCGAACGGCCGTCCCATCGCCGAGCTTTTCGTAAGCCCCGACCGCAAGGACATCACGCTCGAAAGCTCGGACGCCGACGTCGAGAAGATCCTCAAGAAGGAGACCGAGGCTGCCATCGGCGCATCGTTCAACGTGCTTCGCAGCCGTATCGACCACTTCGGCGTTACGCAGCCCAACATCCTGCGCCTCCCGAACTCGCACCGCATTCTGGTCGAGCTTCCGGGCGTGAAGGAGCCGCAGCGCGTCCGCGACCTGTTGCAGGGAACCGCTTCGCTGGAGTTCTGGACCACCTACGACGCCAATGAGATCTTCCCCGCGCTTTCCGCTGCCGACAAGCTCATCAAGGCCGAACTGGCGCAGGCTCCCGCCGCTGCGCCCGAGACCGCTGCCGCCGAGGCTGCCGCTGCCGCCGGGACTCCCGCCGCCGAGGCCGAGGGCCTGATCGCCGAAGTCGGCGCCGCCGATTCGACCGCCACGGCCGAGACCGCCGTTCAGGAAGGCAACTTCGACCACTCGCAGAACCCGCTCTTTGCAGTCCTCAATCCCCGCTTCGCAGGCGGCGCCTCCATCGGAGCCGCTTACAAGGCCGACATGGCAGCCGTCAACGAGTACCTCGCCCAGCCGGCCGTCCGCGAGCTGTTCCCCGCCGACATCATGTTCAAGTGGGGCGTCAAGGGCGACGACAAGATCGACGGTCGTTTCTACCTCTACGCCATCAAGGTTTCTACGCCCGACGGCAAGGCTCCGCTCGACGGTTCGGTCGTTACGGAAGCCACCGAGCAGTACGCCCAGCGCGGCGCCACGGCCGAGGTTTCGATGACCATGAACGCCGAAGGTACGCAGGAGTGGTCGCGCATGACGGGCGAAAATATCGGCAAGTGCATCGCCATCGTTCTCGACGGCTACGTCTATTCGGCTCCCCGCGTCAACTCGAAGATCGACAAGGGACAGTCGCAGATCACCGGCGATTTCACCATCCAGGAGGCCAAGGACCTGGCCAACGTGCTCAATTCGGGTAAGGTTCCCGCTCCGGCCAAGATCATCCAGGATACGGTCGTAGGTCCTTCGCTGGGCCAGGAGTCGATCAACGCCGGTATGATCTCGTTCGTGATCGCCTTCATCCTCGTGCTGCTCTACATGGGTCTGTTCTACAAGACGGCGGGCTGGATGTCCGACGTCGCGCTGCTCACGAACGTCTTCCTGCTGATGGGCGTTTTGGTGTCGTTCGGCGCCGTGCTGACCCTTCCGGGTATCGCGGGTATCGTGCTGACGATGGGTATGGCCGTCGATGCGAACGTGATCATCTACGAACGTATCAAGGAGGAGCTTCGCGGCGGCAAGGGTCTTTCGCTGGCCATCAAGGACGGTTTCTCGAAAGCCTATTCGGCCATCATCGACGGTAACCTGACGACGATCATCACGGGTATCGTGCTGTTCATCTTCGGCAACGGTCCGGTTCAGGGCTTCGCCACGACGCTGATCATCGGTATCATCACCTCGTTCTTCTGCGCCATCTTCATCACGCGCCTGCTGATCGAGTGGATTGTCGGCAAATGGGGTCACATCACCTTCTCGCGCCGCTGGTCGGAGAACTTCCTCAATAACACGCGCGTCGACTTCATCGCCAAGCGCAAACTGGCTTACGGCATCGCCGTTGCCCTGATGGTTCTGTCGTGCGTTTCGTTCTTCGCCCGCGGTCTGAACCTCGGCGCCGAGTTCACGGGCGGCCGCGCTTACGTGATCCGTTTCGACAAGCCCGTTTCGGCCGAAGAGGTTCGTCAGAATGTGGAGAAGGCTTTCTCGCAGTTCGCCGATGCCGACGCTTCGTCGATCAGTTCCGAGGTGAAGCAGTACGGCAAGGAGAACCAGATGCGCATCGTGACCCAGTATCGCTACGACGACACGTCGGACGAGGCTACCTCGGAGGTCGAGCAGATCATCTACGACGCTCTGAAACCGCTCTACTCGTATGACATCACCTTCGAGCAGTTCCGCAATACGCAGACCGACGCCAACGGTATCCTGACGGCCGACAAGATCGGTCCCTCGATCGCCAAGGACATGACGTGGAACGCCATCTATTCGGTGCTCTTCTCGCTCATCGCCATCGGTCTCTACATTACGTTCCGCTTCAAGCGTTGGCAGTGGGCTTCGGGCGCCACGGCGGCCCTGGCCTTCAACGCCCTGCTGATCATCGGCATCTTCTCGATGTTCTACGGTCTGCTGCCCTTCAACCTCGAGGTCAACCAGGCGTTCATCGCCGCGATCCTGACGATCATCGGCTATGCCATCAACGACACGGTGGTCGTCTTCGACCGAATCCGCGAGTACCTGGGTCTCTACCCGAAGCGCAACCTGAAGGAGAACGTGAACAACGCCATCAACTCGACGCTGTCGCGTACGATCAACACCTCGGGCACGACGCTCGTGACGCTGCTGGCCATCTTCTTCTTCGGCGGCGAGACGATCCGCGGCTTCATCTTCGCGCTGATCATCGGCGTGGTCGTAGGTACGGCCGCCACGATCTTCCTCGCGACGCCGATCGCTTACGATCTGATGACGAAGCGCGCCAAGACCGACGTGGAGAAGTAATGGATAGGCCCCCGATCCGACAAAAACGGACCGCACCGAGAGGTGCGGTCCGTTTTTTCAAATAAATTTGGCATTGCGCCCGGCTTGCACTATCTTTGCGGGCAAGCAGACGCCCGCTTGGGCAGGCTGCGGCTCGGCAATGTGCAAAATAAATTTGATATTGCCCCGCCTTGCACTATCTTTGTCATACGGATATTATAGGTTCCCATGATGGAAAATTGGTTGAAATGGATGCACCGCTACGTGTCGCCGGTTTTTCTGGCGCTGCTCGTCGCGTCGTTCATCCTTTGGTATATCGCGAAATTGAGCTATACGTACACCACCGAGCAGACCGTGAGGGTGAGTGTCGACGGACAGCCTTTCGAGGTTACCTGCGTGGTCGAGGGCGTCGGTACGAACCTTTTCGGCTACCGGGTCTACATGAACAAGACGCTGCGCATTCCGCTTGCGGAACTCAAGACGAAGCGTTCGTATGAGGAGGGGCACGAGGGTAAACTCATCATCGACCCCCAGTCGCTGCAAAACGCCCTTGCGCCGCGGTTCAGCGACATCAAGATCATTTCCATCGGGGACATTCCCGAAATCGACGTTCCCCGTAACCCATGATGAAGGTCGGAATCACAGGCGGCATCGGCAGCGGCAAAAGCACCGTTTGCCGTCTTTTCGCGCGTTTGGGCGTCGCGGTCTATGACTCCGACGCCGGGGCCAAACGGCTGATGACGGAGGATGCGGAGCTGCGCAGGCGCATCACGGACCGTTTCGGGGCCGAAGCCTATGCGGACGGGACCTTGAACCGGACCTACCTTGCCGGGCGGGTCTTCTCCGAGGCGCAGGCCCTCGCCGAGCTGAACGCCATCGTCCACCCGGCCGTCCGGGCCGATTTCGCGGCGTGGGCCGAACAGCAGGAGGGCGACTACGTGATCCTCGAAAGCGCCCTTCTTTTCGATGCGGGGTTCGATGCCTGCGTCGACCGCACGGTTGCCGTCCTCGCCCCCGAGGCGCTGCGCATCGAACGCACCTGCCGCCGCGACGGGCGCACACCCGGGGAGGTCCGCCTCCGTATCGCCGCCCAGACGGACGACGATACGTTGAGCGCGAAGGCCGACTACACCCTTGTCAACATCCTCGAATCCGACCTTGAACCCGCTGTCGCGGAGTTGCACCGAATTTTCAGCCATGAAGCCCATGAACATTGATTTTTCCTCGCCGCAGGTGATGGCGATTCTTAACGTCACCCCCGATTCTTTCTATGCCGGCAGCCGCCCTCCGGAGGCCGAATCCGTCGAGCGCCGCGTCCGCGAAGCCGTGTCCGAAGGGGCGCAGCTGATCGACGTCGGGGGCTACTCCTCGCGTTCCGGGGCCGACGAAGTCCCCGCCGACGAGGAGTGGTGTCGCGTCCGGCTGGGCGTCGGGACCGTGCGTCGGCTGGCGCCCGGCATGACCGTCTCGGTCGACACGTTCCGCAGCGAAGTCGCGGCGAAGGCTGTCGAAACGTTCGGGCCGCTCGTCGTCAACGACATTTCGGCCGGGGAACTCGACCCTGCGATGCTCTCCGTCGTTGCGGACTGCGGCGTACCCTACATCGCCATGCACATGAAGGGCGATCCGAAAACCATGCAGTCGCAGACCGACTACCGGCGCGACATCGTCACCGAGGTCGTCGGCTATTTCCGCCGCCGCACCGACGAGATGCTCGCCGCGGGCATCCGGCGTGAAAACATCATCCTCGACCCCGGCTTCGGCTTCGCCAAGACCACGGAGCAGAACTACGAATTGCTCGCGGGTCTGCACCGCCTCTGCGCGCTGGGTTACCCGGTGCTGGCGGGGCTTTCGCGCAAGTCGATGATCTATAAGGTCCTCGACGCCACTCCCGCCGAATCGCTCGCCGGAACCGTTGCCCTGGGCTGGGAGTGCCTGCGCCAGGGTGCGGCGATACTCCGCGTCCACGACGTGCGGGAAGCTGTGGACACGGTCAAACTGTTCAATATGTTCCGCCAATGATACGGGTTACCGACATACACAAGAGTTTCGGCACGCTGGAGGTGCTGAAAGGCGTTTCGCTCGACGTGGCGCAGGGCGAGGTGGTCTCCATCGTGGGGGCCAGCGGCGCTGGCAAGACCACGCTTTTGCAGATCATCGGCACGCTGTCGCGTCCCGACGGCGGGCGCGTGGAGATCGACGGCCGCGATGTCTCGGCCTTGGGCGACCGGGCCTTGTCGCAGTTCCGCAACGAGCGCATCGGCTTCGTGTTCCAGTTCCACCACCTGCTTGCGGAGTTCACGGCTTTCGAGAACGTCTGCATTCCGGGGCTGATCGGCCGGCGTCCGCGCGCCGATGTCGAACGCCGTGCCGCCGAACTGCTCGACATGATGGGCCTCGCGGCGCGGCGCGACCACAAGCCCGGACAGCTTTCGGGCGGCGAGCAGCAGCGCGTGGCCATCGCCCGTGCGCTGGTCAATTCGCCCGCCGTGTTGCTGGCCGACGAACCCTCGGGCAACCTCGACTCGCACAACCGCGACGAGATCCACCGCCTGTTCTTCGACCTGCGCGAACGGCTCGGCCAGACCGTCGTGATCGTCACCCACGACGAAAACCTCGCCGCAATGGCCGACCGGAAGATCACCATGTCCGACGGTCTGATCCTCGGCTGCGAAACGGCCCGGTAACATGAAAAAACTGCTTTGGCTGCTTCTTCCGGCTCTTGCCGCCTACGGTGCGTGGGACCTCGTGCGCGAGGTGCGCGGGGCGTGGACCTCGGACTACTCCCGGACCTATTCGCGCGCCGTGGGGCAGACGATGTCCCGGGCGTTCGATTCGCTGAACCTTTCCGGACGGGGCGTCCGCATCGGGGTGCTGGACGCGGGTTTCGGGGGCTTCCGCACCGACCGCTGGACGCGGGGGCTGCACGTCGCCGCCTGGCGCGATTTCACGGGCGGCGACGAGACGGCATTCTTCGACGACGCCACAGACCACGGCACGAGGGTCTGCACCAACCTCGGAGGCCGTTCGGGCGATACGATCCGCGGGCTGGCATGGGGCGCGGAGTATTATCTTGCGAAAACCGACCGCGCCGAAGTGGAGCCTCGCGCCGAGGAGCGGCAGCTGATCCGCGGCATCGAGTGGCTCCTGGCGCATGACGTCGACGTGATCTCCTCGTCGTTGGGCTATACGACGTTCGACGATTTCAGCGGCTATACGCCCGCGATGCTCGACGGCCGCACCTCGACGCTCTCGCGCTACCTCGACAGCCTGCTCACGGCGCGCCCCGGACTCGTTTTCGTGCAGAGCGCCGGCAACGAGGGCGACAAGGCGTGGCGCAATGTCTCCTTTCCGGCCGATGTCCGGCAGGTCATCACGGTCGATTCGTGCGATTCCGACGGTGTTTCCCGCTCCCGCTCCAGTGGTGTCGGACGCGAAGATGCCGGCTATGTGAAGCCCGATTTCGTCGCCGGAGCCTCGCCGTTGGGAACTTCGTTTTCGACGCCGGTTATCGCGGGGCTTTGCGCCTGCCTGCTCGAATACCGTCCTATGGAACGCGGCGAACTCATCGGACTGCTGCACGCTTCCGGCACGCGGGCCGCAGCTCCCGGCTGCGAACTGGGTTACGGCATCCCGCAAACCGATGTTTTGCTCCGAATGCTCCGCATGCCATGACGAACACCGATCTGAAGGAGCTGCTCGACGCGCTCCACGACAAATACAACAGCCCCGACTTCATCGCCGACGATCCGATTTCGGTACCGCACCGCTATACGGACCGCGCCGACCGCGAGATCGCGGGATTTTTCTCCGCGACCATCGCTTGGGGCAACCGTAAGGCCATTGTCCGCAGCGGCCACCGCATGATGCACTTCATGGACGACGCTCCGGCGGATTTCGTGCGCAACGCCTCGCAGCGCGAACTGGCGCTGCTTTCGTCCTACGTCCACCGCACGTTCAACGGCGGGGACCTGCGCGATTTCGTGCTGGCCCTGCGGCGTATGGAGGAGCGTCACGGCGGCATCGGGAATTTCTTCGAGACGCGCTATGAGGCCGCGCAGAGCATGCCCGCCGTGCTGGCCGACTTCCGGCGCGAGTTTTTCGCCGGGGAGCACGCTCCGCGCTGCGAGAAGCATGTTTCGTCCGTCGAGCGCGGCGCGGCCTGCAAGCGGCTGTGCATGTATCTGCGGTGGATGGTGCGCCGCGACGACCGGGGTGTCGATTTCGGTCTGTGGCGGCGTATCCCGATGTCGGCCCTCTACCTGCCGCTGGACGTCCATGTCGGCGAGACGGCGCGTGCGCTGGGACTGCTCGGCCGCCGCCAGAACGACTGGCGGGCCGTCGAGGAGCTGACGGACGCCCTGCGCGCATTCGATGCGGAGGACCCCGCGCGGTACGATTTTTCGCTGTTCGGCGCAGGCATGGACGGCTATCTGCGAGAATAATTCACAATTCATAATTCATAATTCAAAATTCACAATTATCTTTCGGTTTAAACAATTCACGGTCCGTCAGGACCGCTGCCCGATGAAGGTCGGGACCGACGGCGTTCTGCTGGGTGCATGGGCCGCGGTGCGGCCGCAGGACCGGCGGATGCTCGACATCGGCACGGGCACGGGGCTGATCGCCCTGATGCTGGCCCAGCGCGCCCCGGAGGCGCATGTCACGGGCGTCGACATCGACGATGTCGGGCAGGCCCGCGAGAACGCCGCCGCTTCGCCCTGGAGCGGCAGGGTGGCGTTCGCTCAATGCCCCGTGCAGGAGTTCGAGACCCCGGAGCCGTTCGATCTGATCGTCTCCAACCCGCCGTTTTTCGTCGACTCGCTCACCTGCCCCGACGGGGGACGCACCGCGGCCCGCCATGCCGTGCACCTGCCGTTCGGCGACCTGCGCGACGCCGTCCTCCGCCTGCTGGCTCCCGGAGGCCGGTTTGCCGTCATCCTTCCCACGGCCGAAGCGGAGCGTTTCCTCGCGGTCTGTGCCGGACGACTGGCCCTCGTGCGCCGCACCGACGTGCGCACCACGCCCCGCCGCCCGGCCAAACGG
>ERZ773277.2575-NODE-2575-length-11944-cov-2.621415_pt1 | contig 11944 bp, 8 predicted proteins | sample MGYA00511957_ERZ773277 | MGnify/ENA primary metagenome ERZ773277 (study PRJEB29015, sample SAMEA2737800) | human gut metagenome | biome: human gut; feature: human-associated habitat; material: faeces | place: China | collected 2012 ... | reverse complement strand
GTTCCCTGAAAACCTTGCCAATGCGCAGTATTTGATTTAAAATAAATTTCAGAATGAAAACGTCGGGGATGCGAATCAACAGGAAAAGGGGGCAGGGATATGAGTATAGATTTAACGAATGGACCTGTGACGAAAAAAATGATGTTGTTTTCTCTGCCTCTGATTGCCGGAAATCTTCTGCAGCAGACGTATAATATTGCAGACACTGTGATCGTAGGAAGGTTTCTCGGAGCAGATGCTCTGGCGGCAGTGGGATCCTCATATGCACTGATGACGTTTTTGACTTCGATTCTGCTGGGGCTCTGTATGGGAAGTGGTGCATTATTTTCCATCCGGTATGGGGAAAAGAATGAAGAAAAACTAAAAGAGAGTATCGGCGCTTCATTTCTGATGATTGCTGCAGTGGCAATATTGCTGAATGGACTGGTCTGCCGGAACACAGGATGGATTCTGGAGTTTTTACAGGTGCCGCAGCAGGTATATGACGGGATGAGAACATACCTGGAAGTAGTATTCACCGGAATTTTTGCAACATTTTTATATAATTATTTTGCCTCTCTTTTGAGAGCGGCAGGAGAATCTTTGATTCCGTTGATCTTTCTGGCAGTCTGTGCCGTTCTGAATATTGTTCTGGATCTGTGGTTTGTGATCGGACTGGATGCAGGAATTGCCGGAGCGGCAGTTGCGACTGTACTCTCTCAGTGGATTTCCGGAATCGGAATTGCAGTCTACACCTGGGGGAGATGTCCGCAGTTTCGTCTGAGAAGGAGAGATTTCAGAATTACAAAAGATACGTTTGGCGAGATTTTCCAGTTTTCGTTTTTGACCTGTGTTCAGCAGTCTGTTATGAATCTGGGAATTTTGATGGTGCAGGGGCTGGTAAACAGCTTCGGACCGATTGTAATGGCGGCATTTGCCGCAGCTGTGAAGATTGATTCATTTGCATATATGCCGGTGCAGGATTTCGGAAATGCGTTTTCCACTTTTGTGGCACAGAATTACGGGGCCGGAAAACAGGAGCGGATCCGGGAAGGTGCAAGAAAGTCGGTGCTGCTCGTACTGGGGTTTTGTCTGGTGATCTCAGCGTCAGTTTTTGTGTTTGCAAAGCAGCTGCTTTTGATTTTTGTTCAGCCATACGAAACAGAAATTCTGGCAGTTGGAATTCAATACTTGCGGATTGAAGGTGTGTTTTATTTTGGAATCGGATTCCTGTTTTTGTTTTATGGATATTACCGGGCGGTCAGAAAACCGGGAATGTCGGTTGTGCTGACTGTGATCTCTTTGGGGACACGGGTAGTACTGGCATATGTATTGTCAGCGGTTCCTCAGATCGGGGTGTCAGGAATCTGGAGTGCAGTTCCGATCGGATGGATTCTGGCGGATATTGCAGGATGGATTTATTATAAGAAATTACAACAAAGATGAGTATATTATGGAAATGAGGGTTAACAAATGGAGAAAAAAGTAGACAGAAGAGTCATTAAAACGAGAAGGCAGTTAAAAAAAGGACTTGCAGCGCTGATGAAGGAAAAAAGCGTGAATCAGATCACAGTCAAAGAGCTGGTAGAAGAAGTGGATATCAATCGTTCCACATTTTACCTTCATTTTAAAGACATTCAGGACCTTTTGAGAGAAATCGAAGAGAATATGGAAGCGCAGATCAAAAGAGCGATCGAAGAGCATCCGATCGTATCCGGCAATGAAAATGCGTTTTATTTTATAGAAGATATGTTTCGTGTATTAGATGAAGAGCGGGAGATCAGTAAAGCGCTGATCGGTCCCAACGGAGATATGGGATTTATCCACCGCATTGAGCGGATCATCAAAGAGAACAGCAGGGGGACGCTGGAGAAGATGTTTCCGGGTAAGAAAGAGGATCTCAAATATTTTTACGCGTTTTGTCTGAGCGGATGTCTTGGGCTTGTGAAAGTGTGGCTCAATGAAGGGGAAGAAAAATCACCGGAAGAAATGGCACAGATGACATTTAATATGATCGCAAATGCGAAGGATGCGTTCTGTCAGACAGCATCGGATTTTCTTGACAAGTAAATGTGATATCACGTAAGATAAACGTTGAATAAGTGAGAGAGGATGAGAGAGATGAAGAGAGAAAAATTTGGCTCAAGGCTTGGATTTATCCTGATTTCAGCAGGATGTGCCATCGGGCTTGGAAATGTATGGAGATTTCCATATATTACCGGACAATACGGGGGTGCGGCATTTGTGCTGATCTACCTGTTTTTCCTGTTAACACTGGGACTTCCGATCATGGTCATGGAGTTCTCGGTAGGGCGTGCGAGTCAGGCAAGTATTGCGCTTTCCTTTGATAAGCTGGAACCAAAGGGGACCAGGTGGCACTGGTATAAATATTTCGGGATGGCAGGAAATTATCTGCTGATGATGTTTTATACCACGATTGGCGGATGGATGATTTTGTATTTCGTGAAAATGGCGGCAGGGCAGTTTGAGGGACTTGACGCAAAAGGGATTGAAGCGGAGTTTGCAAATCTGACAGCGAGACCGGGATTGATGTTTGTGTGTATGGCAATCGTTGTAATCCTGTGTTTTGCAATCTGCAGCATGGGGCTTCAGAAAGGAGTGGAGAAGATCACAAAGGTGATGATGATCCTGCTGCTTGCTCTGATGATTATTTTAGCAGTACGTTCTGCCACACTTCCGAATGCAGGAGAGGGAATTCGGTTCTATTTACTGCCGGACTTCGGCAAGGTGAAAGAAGCAGGTGTATTTGAAGTCGTCTATGCAGCCATGGGACAGTCCTTCTTTACGCTGAGTCTTGGGATTGGAGCGATTGCGATCTTTGGAAGCTATATTGATAAGAAACGGGCGCTGACAGGGGAGGCAATCTGTGTTACGATTCTGGATACCTGCGTGGCGCTGATCGCGGGGATGATCATTTTTCCGGCATGCTTTGCGTTCGGAGTGAACCCGGGACAGGGACCAAGTCTGATCTTTATCACACTGCCGAATATTTTTAATGCGATGAGCGGCGGAAGAATCTGGGGAACTCTGTTCTTCCTGTGTATGTTCTTTGCAGCAGCATCTACGATCATTGCCGTATTTGAAAATATCATTACATTTGCCATGGAACTGACCGGATGCAGCAGGAGAAAATCTGTAATCTGCAATCTGATCGCAATCCTGGTTTTATCTGTTCCATGTATTCTCGGATTTAATGTATGGAGTGGGATTTCTCCTTTGGGCGCAGGAAAAAATATTTTGGATTTTGAAGATTTCCTGGTAAGCAACAATCTGCTTCCGATCGGAAGTCTGGTATATCTTCTGTTTTGTACCAGCTGTTATGGATGGGGATGGAAGAAATTTACGAAGGAAGCGAACAGCGGACAGGGAATCCGGTTCCCGAAATGGGCAAGGGTGTATGTGTCATATATTTTGCCGCTGATCGTGCTGTTTATCTTTGTACAGGGATATATCACCATGTTTTAAAGCACATAGGAGAATGAAAAATGGAAAAGAAGTATTTGTCATAAAAAGTATCAGGGAAAGTGGAACTTGTAAAAACAGGATCCGCTTTCCCTGATTTTTTAAAACCGTTTTTTACAGAGTTTTTCTACCAGATTGATCAAGGCATATAATCCCATCGCCATAATACACAAAAGCACGATCGACATGAGGAGCCAATCCATTTTAAAAACCTGACTGGAGTAAATGATCAGGTATCCGAGTCCGTTTCTGGCCGCTAAAAATTCTCCGATGATCACACCCACAAGACACAGGCCGATATTGACCTTCATATTGCTGATGATCGCGGGAATGGAGCTTGGCAGGACCACTTTGGTCAGTGCGTGGTGTCTCGTTCCGTGGAGTGTGTAAATGAGCTTGATCTTTTCTTCATCGATTGTTGTGAAACTGGTGTACAGATTTAAAATGCTTCCAAAGATCGCAACGGACATTCCGGCAATAATAATGGTTGTCTGGTTTGCTCCGAGCCAGACGATAAGAAGCGGTGCCAGGGCGGATTTCGGAAGACTGTTCAACACGACCAGATAAGGATCCAGTATTTCGGATAATTTTTTGCTGTACCACAAAATAACTGCGATCAGAATACTGATTCCGGTAACGAACAGGAAGCTTAAAATCGTTTCGTAAAGTGTGATTCCAAGATGGAGAAAAATACTTCGGTCAAGGACCATGCTCCAAAAGCAGCGGACAATCTTGGCAGGACTGCTGAAAACGAAAGAGTCGATCATTCCCAGGCGGGAAGTGATCTCCCAGAGTCCCAGAAAAAGGATCAGGATCAGGAGTCTTGATAAATTGACGATCAGGTGATGGCGTTTTTGGAGGAGTAGATAACGTTTCTGCCTGTTTGAAAGTTCAGACATTTTGATTCAGCTCCTTCCATAAAATATTGAAGTATGTCTTAAACTCCGGAGCGTTGCGGCGTTTAAGAGGGGTGTCAGAGGCCAGGGAGAAGGTGACGGGAACGATACGTGCAATGGAGGCCGGACGTTTGCTGAGGATGAAGATGGTATCTGCAAGGCTGATCGCTTCGGAAAGGTCATGTGTCACTAACACAGCAGTGCGGCCGGAATCCCGTATGATCTGTCCGATATCATCTCCTACGGAAAGCCGTGTCTGGTAATCCAGTGCGGAAAAAGGTTCATCCAGAAGCAGCAGATCCGGTTCCAGGATCAGGGGGCGGATCAGAGCAGCTCTCTGGCGCATTCCTCCGGAGAGTTCAGAAGGGCGTGAGTCGGCAAATTTTTCCAGTCCATAGGTTTTTAACAGCTCCCGTGCATGGGTTTTGGCTGCAGCAGTCAGTGTATGCTGGATTTCCAGTCCAAGGAGGATGTTGTGATAAATTGTTCTCCATTCAAAGAGGTGGTCGTGCTGCAGCATATAACCGATATTGGTCGCGCTTTCTTTTAATGATTTTCCATTGAGCAGAATCTCCCCCTCTTCCGGTTTCAAAAGACCGGCGATCAGTGAGAGCAGTGTGGACTTGCCGCATCCGGATGGACCGACAATTGCCACAAATTCTCCCGGTTTCACGGAAAGGGAAATATCTGACAGTGCTTTTGTTTCGCCTTCCAGAGTATGATAGGCATAGCTTAAGTGATCCAGTGTTAAAATTGGTTCCATACAGACACTCCATTCGACAAGTATATAATCAGTTTATGGAAAACAAGAAAATCTGTGCGTTTCTTTTGGAAAATCCGACATTTCTTTACAGATATCCCGGAAAGACGTATACTATAATAGATTGTAAAAAAGGAAAGAATGAAAATCCGGAGGAAACAAACGATGAATGTGATAAATTATCAGAAAGAACTGGATAAAACGATCGTAAGTCTCCAGAAAGAGGGACGTGTGCCAAAACTTTTGCTGCACAGCTGCTGTGCGCCGTGCAGCAGTTATGTATTGGAGTACTTGTCAGAGTATTTTGAAATCACGGTATTTTATTATAATCCGAACATTTATCCGGAAAGTGAATATACAAAACGAATTCTGGAGCAGCAGGAGCTGATATCCCGTATGAATCTGAAGCATCCGGTCAGTTTTCTGGCGGGAAATTATGAGAAGGATCGCTTCTACCGGATGGCAGAGGGGCTGGAAGATGTCAAAGAGGGGGGCGCCAGATGCTTTAAATGTTATGCGCTCAGGCTTCGGGAGACGGCACAGATGGCAAAAAAAGCCGGTTATGATTATTTTACGACCACACTTTCTATCAGTCCTATGAAAAATGCAGCCAAGTTAAATGAGATCGGACTGGCAGCACAGAAAGAGTTTGGAGTGAAATACCTGCAGTCTGACTTTAAAAAGAAAAACGGATACAAACGATCCATTGAGTTATCCAAAGAATATGGATTGTATCGGCAGGATTACTGCGGTTGTGAGTTTTCACAAAGAAGCAGTACACAATAGAGCGGAAACTGTCACAGTTTTCTATGGACATATAACACGTTAATGTGTTAAACTAATTGCAATCTGAAAAGATACTATCGGAGAAAAGGAGACAGGGGAATGGCACAGTTATGGGGCGGTCGTTTCACAAAAGAAACAGACAAGCTGGTATATAATTTTAATGCATCGATCTCTTTTGATCAAAAATTTTATGCGCAGGATATCCGGGGAAGCATCGCACATGTGACAATGCTTCAAAAGCAGGGAATTTTGACAAAAGAGGAGAAAGAGAGCATCATTGAAGGTCTGAAAGGGATTCAGGCAGATGTGGAGAACGGGACACTTGAGATCACGGATGAGTATGAAGATATCCACAGCTTTGTAGAGGCGAATCTGATCGACCGGATTGGAGATGCAGGGAAGAAACTGCACACCGGAAGAAGCAGAAATGATCAGGTGGCACTGGATATGCGGCTGTACACAAGAGACGAGATCGAAGCACTGGATACACTTTTAAAAGAATTGCTGGAAGTGCTTTTAAAACTGATGAAAGAGCATATCGAGACGTATATGCCGGGATTTACACATCTTCAGAAAGCACAACCGGTGACACTTGCGCATCATCTTGGCGCATATTTTGAAATGTTCTCCAGAGACCGTTCCCGTTTACAGGACATCCGCAAGAGAATGAATTACTGCCCGTTAGGCTCCGGCGCTCTGGCTGGAACTACTTATCCGCTGGACAGAGAATACACTGCAAAACTTCTGGATTTTGACGGTCCTACCTTAAACTCCATGGACTCCGTTTCTGACCGCGACTATCTGATCGAGCTGTTAAGTGCATTATCTACTATTGCCATGCATTTAAGCCGTTTCAGCGAGGAGATCATTATCTGGAACACCAATGAATATCGTTTTGTAGAGATCGATGACTCCTACAGCACCGGAAGCAGTATTATGCCTCAGAAGAAGAACCCGGATATTGCAGAGCTGATCCGTGGAAAGAGCGGCCGCGTTTACGGCGCCCTGGTTTCCATGCTTACTACCATGAAGGGACTTCCTCTGGCATATGATAAGGATATGCAGGAAGATAAGGAACTGACCTTTGACGCTATTGATACAGTGAAGGGCTGCCTGTCCTTATTTACCGGTATGATCTCTTCCATGAAGTTCCGCAAGGATGTAATGGAAGCCAGCGCAAAGAATGGCTTTACCAATGCAACGGATGCAGCTGATTATCTGGTAAACCATGGCGTACCATTCCGTGATGCCCATGGTATCGTAGGACAGCTGGTACTGCTTTGCATCGACAAGGGCATTGCTTTAGATGATCTTCCATTAGAGGAATACAAGAAGATCAGTCCTGTATTTGAGGAAGATGTATACGAAGCCATCAGCATGAAGACCTGCGTTGAAAAGCGTATGACCATCGGCGCACCAGGTCCGGAAATGATGAAGAAAGTAATTGAGATCTATAAGAAGCAGTTAGAGCAGTAAGTAATAAACATAATAAACTGGAAATAGATACTGAGTGGAAAGATACTAGGTGGAATGAGAGGTGCCGCAAAAGAGGAGATGTTTTGCGGCACCTTTTTGCTATACATATTGAGAATGCGCCGGCGGCGCGTTCACGGATTTATTAATGTCCTCTCGGAGTCTTTCTTGTACCTGCCTTTGTGGCTGATTTTCCGCCAGCCGCACCCGAATTTCATCAACGTACGCACCGCGTACGCCTCAGAAATTTGGGCACAACTGACAAAAAATCTTCTCACAAAATCAGGCACAGAAAGATTCCGAGAGAACATATTATGGTCGGGAGGTTACTATGAAGTTGTTTCATTTATCGGACCTGCATATTGGAAAGCGGGTCAATGAGTTTTCCATGCTGGAGGACCAGAAATATATCCTGATGCAGATCTTAAAAGCTGCAAAGGAGCATCAGCCAGATGGGATCATTTTAGCAGGTGATATTTATGATAAGCCGGTTCCGGCGGCAGAGGCAGTGCAGGTATTTGATGATTTTCTTACAAGTTTAAATGAAATGGGACTAATCGTGTTTATGATCAGCGGAAACCATGATTCACCGGAGCGTGTTTCCTACGGCGGACGGCTGATGAAGAAAAGCGGTATTTACGTGGCGCCTGTGTATGAGGGAAAGACAGAAAAGGTGGAATTTACCGATGCATATGGAAAAGTGTGCATCCATCTGCTTCCTTTTGTAAAACCGGCTGTAGTCCGTCATGCTTTTGAAGAGGGAGAATTTGAAAAAGAAGCAGAGGCAGTGTGTGATTACCAGAGTGCAGTGAAAATGACTGTTTCCCATATGGCTGTGGATACAGATGTGCGAAATGTGTTGATCGCCCACCAGTTTGTCACCGGCGCCATGCGCTGTGAGTCAGAGGAAGTGTCCGTAGGAGGCCTTGACAATGTGGACGCTTCTGTATTTGATGGGTTTGATTATGTGGCACTGGGGCATATCCACAGTCCCCAGGCAGTGGGAAGAGACCAGGTGCGATACTGTGGCACACCTCTTAAATATTCTTTTTCAGAGGCGGGTCAGGAAAAATCCATTACTGTGGTGGAATTAAAAGAAAAAGGAAATGTGGAGATCTCAGCTGTTCCATTGCATCCCCTGCGGGATATGCGAAAGATCCGGGGCAGCTATATGGAAGTGACTGCAAAGTCATTTTATGAAAATGGAAACTGCGAGGATTACCTTCATGTGACATTGACCGATGAAGAGGATGTTTTAGACGGTCTGCAGAAGCTGCGGGTCATTTACCCCAATATTATGCAGCTGGAATATGACAACCGCAGGACCAGGGAAAATCCGGAGCTTACGGCAGCCCAGGCAGTAGAACAGAAGTCAGAAATGGAGCTGTTCATGGAGTTTTATGAGCTGCAGAACAACCAGCCCATGAGCCAGATCCAGGAAGAGTTTGTGCGAAATATCATCCGGGAGGTGAAAGAATGAAGCCGAAAAAACTGGTTATAAGCGCCTTTGGGCCTTATGGGGAAAAGACAGTGGTCGATTTTGAAAAGCTGGGAGAAAAAGGGCTTTATCTGATCACCGGTGATACAGGTGCGGGAAAGACCACTCTTTTTGATGCCATTACTTTTGCTCTTTATGGGGAAGCCAGCGGAAATGTCAGGGAAACGGGGATGTTTCGCAGCAAGTATGCACCGGATGATGTGCCTACTTATGTGGAGCTGACCTTTATTTATCAGGGAAAAGATTATAAAGTCACCAGAAATCCGGAATATCTCCGTCCAAAGGGCAGAGGAACAGGATTTACCCTGCAAAAAGCAGAGGCAGAACTTGTTTTTCCAGACAGCCGGCAGCCTGTGACCAAGACCAGAGAAGTGACAAAAGCCATTACAGAGTTAATGGGACTGGACTACCGACAGTTTACCCAGATCGCCATGATCGCCCAGGGAGATTTCCAGAAACTGCTTTTAGCCGGAACTGCAGAGAGAGGGGAGATCTTCCGCCAGATCTTCCATACAGGGATCTATCAGGATATTGAGAACAGGCTGCGGGAGGCAGTGAAGGGAAAATGGAAAGAATATGATGAGATGCGCCGCAGCATCAGCCAGTATCTGGATGGCGTCAGCATCAGTGATGACCCGGAAGCAGAAAGTGAATGGAAAGAGCTGAAAAAGGCGAAATTTGAGGGAAAGACCATTCGGGGAATTGAACTTCTGGCTGAGGTTATAGGACGGCAGGAGGAAAAACTTGCAGGTCTGAAAGATCAGATCCATGGGATCGAGGAAGAGATACAGAAAGAAAATAAGGTTCTTGGGGAAGCAAAGCAGAGACAGAAGATGAAAACAGATCTGGAGGCAAAGCAGAAGCTGTTTGAAGAACTAAAACCTGAGGTAGAAAAGGCTGTTTCTCAAAAGACGGCGGCAGAAGAAGAGGCAAAGGGCTGTGAAGTACTGGCAGAAGAGATAAGAGAGCTGAGAGAGAAAAAAGCCGGCTTGGAGGCATTTCTGGGAAAAGTACAGGAAGCCAAAGGAAAAGAAAGGGCAATAGGAGAAGAGAAGTTTACGGAAGAGAAGTTAAAACAGGAGAAAGTTTCTCTGGAACAGGCACTGCTTGAAAATAAAGAAGCCCAGGAAGGTCTGAAAGGTGTAGAAGCAGAGAAAGAGCGGCTGCAAAACAGGCTTAAGGAAGCCATGGGAAAAGGGGAGAAACTGACTGGGGATGAAAAAGCTCTGGATCAGGCTGTAAAGGAGAAAAAGGCGGCAGAGGAAAATGTGCTGAAACTGGAAATGACTGGAAATAACTGGAAGCTGCAGAAGGAAGAAATGATAAAGCAGGAAAATGCTTTGGCGCAGGCAGCAGGAAATGAGCCTCTTTTACAGATGAAGTCACAACAGTTACAGGAGTTTTTGCTTCAGGCAGGTCAATTGGAACTGGTCCAGAAAAAGCTGGCAGAAACCCAGAAAGAATATGAAAATGCCGTTGTTGTAAGAAACAGGGAAAGAGAAATTTATGGTCATCTGGAACAGACATTTTTAGATGCCCAGGCAGGGCTTCTGGCAAAGCATTTAAAAGAGGGGGAGAGATGCCCGGTCTGCGGTTCCGATCATCATCCAAAACCGGCAGTACTTACAGATAAGGTGCCGGATAAGGAATTTTTAGATGAGAAGAAAGAGGTATTGGATCAGAAAGAAGAAAATGTCCAGAAGCTAAGTGCATTGGCGGGGCAGTTTAAGGAACAGTCGGAAGAACTGTGGGAACAGTACCGGAATAAGGCGGAGCAGATCTTTGGGGATGCAGGGGCAGAGAGTCTACCTGAGGTGAAACGGCGTCTGTCAGAAGCAATTAATAACTGTGATCAGAAATTAAAGGATGCCCAAAAGGCAGCGGAAAGTCTTAAAAAATGCCAGGAAACGAAAGAGGCATTGGAGACCAATGAGAAGATTCTTCAGGATAAACTGCTGCAGGCCCGAAATATCCATTCAGCGGCAGAAGGGCAGATGGATCTGTTGATCAGACAGTGCATAAAAAATTTGCAGGACGAGCCGAAGATACAGGAAATGCAGCAGGTACCGGGGATACAGAGCACAAATGATATAGAAAACGTTGTATCCAGGATAAAAATGTTTTTCGCAGAGCTAAAAGCCCAAAACAACACTGTTTTAGAACAGATAAAAGCTGATCTGGAAGAAAATGGAAAAAAGGCGGAATACTTAAACCGTTTACAGGCCCAGGCTGAAACGATGGAAGACCAACAGAAAAAACTTTCTGAAAATATTTCCGAAAAGGCCCTGCTGATCCAGAAGCTGGCAACTCAGCTGGAAGAATTAAAGAAGCAGCTGGAAGAAGAAAATAAGATCTATGGTTCTGTTACAGCAGAAGAAATAGAAGACCGGCTGAAAGGAAAAATGCAGAATAAACTGAAACTGGAAGCAGCACTGGCTCAGGCAGTGGAAACATTAAATGTTTTAAATGCCCAGTCTGAAAGTCTGAGATCTGCCATAGAAACTTTAAAGTCCCAGATCGGGTCCATGCAGGAAACTTCCGAAGGGGAGATCCAGGAAAAGATAACTGTTCTTTCAGAAGAAAAGAAGGAATGGAATGAGAAATATTCCAGACAATATGCAGATCTGGAAAATAATCGTTGTATTTACAACAATGTTCAGAAAAATCAGGGAAAAATGGCAGCAGCAGAGCAGGAATATGTGTGGATGCGGTCACTTTCTGATACAGCAGGGGGAACTCTCAGCGGAAAGCGCAAGATCGAGCTGGAAACCTATGTACAGATGGCTTATTTTGACCGGATCCTGCGCAGGGCTAATCTGCGGCTTATGACTATGAGCAGCGGTCAGTATGAGTTAAAACGCCAGGAAAAAGGGGAGAGTAAGAAAGAAAAAGCAGGTCTGGACTTAAATGTCATCGATCATTACAACGGAACAGAGCGAAGTGTAAAAACACTTTCCGGCGGTGAGTCTTTCCAGGCATCCCTGTCCCTTGCATTAGGGCTTTCTGATGAGATCCAGGCGGGAGCAGGGGGGATCCGTCTGGATGCCATGTTTGTAGATGAGGGCTTTG
>ERZ773277.2571-NODE-2571-length-11955-cov-2.716303_pt1 | contig 11955 bp, 9 predicted proteins | sample MGYA00511957_ERZ773277 | MGnify/ENA primary metagenome ERZ773277 (study PRJEB29015, sample SAMEA2737800) | human gut metagenome | biome: human gut; feature: human-associated habitat; material: faeces | place: China | collected 2012 ... | reverse complement strand
ATAAGTGCGGCTTCCATAACAAAGTTAGGAAAGAACGAAAACGTAAATACAGAGATTATAGAAAAAATATGTCATGCGCTTCAATGCGACTTTTCAGACATTATGGAATTAACGAAAGATGAGCATGACCAGGAGGTTGATGTAGTTAAATGAACAGTTATACACCGCACCAGTCAAAGTATTTTGCAGAACAGATTCTTTTGCAAAGACCGCAGTCGTCTATAGACGGCTTGGTGTCTGCGATGTCTGGTGTAAAAGTTGATTTAAATCCGCATCAGGTAGACGCTGCTCTTTTTGCGGTAAAGTCTCCCTTAAGTACCGGTGCCCTGCTCGCGGATGAGGTCGGCCTCGGAAAAACAATCGAGGCAGGTCTTGTCCTTGCACAGTGTTGGGCAGAGCGGAAAAGACATATATTGCTAATTGTTCCTGCGGCTCTCAGGATGCAGTGGCGGTCAGAACTTTTTGAGAAGTTTTACATAGATTCCCTTCTTATGGAATCTGCCGTCTACAATAAACTCCGCAAAGAAGGAGTAACAAACCCATTTGATATCAGAGACCAGGTCGTGATTTGCTCATATCAGTTTGCTTCAAAAAAGGCGATTGACCTGCAGCTTGTTCCGTGGGATCTGGTCATCATTGATGAAGCCCATCGTCTGCGGAATGTCTACAAGTCAAATAATGTTATGGGGAAGAAACTGAAAAAGGTATTGAGTGGCAGAAAAAAATTGCTTCTGACAGCCACGCCTTTGCAGAACAACCTCATGGAACTATATGGTCTGGCGAGTATTATTGACGACCGCGTGTTTGGTGACGACAAAACTTTTAGGGAGATGTATGTCGCTGTAGCGAACAGCGATATAAGAAACCAGAATTTAAGAAAACGGCTTGCCCCACTCTGTAAGCGCACCCTGCGTAAGCAGGTATCTGAATATGTGAGGTACACAGGACGCCATGCAATCCTGAGAGAATATACGCCTACGGCAGATGAAGAAAAGCTGTACAATGAAGTTTCTGAATATTTGCAAACTGACAAGCTTTATGCCTTACCTGATGGACAAAGGACGCTTATTACTATGGTGCTGCGAAAACTGCTGGCATCATCTTCGTTTGCCATCGCAGGTACGCTCTAGTCCCTTATTGATCGGCTGAATGATTTGCTCGAAGGTGTTGAAGCCGAACTTTCTCTGGAGGATTATGATGGGTTTGATGAACTGATGGATGAAGCGTCCGATGAAGATAATAGTGCCGCTGAGGACATCCTTACAGCTGATCTTAAACGCGATAGAGATGGCATAAAAGCGGAACTGGAAAGATTGAAGCAGTTTGCTGAGCTTGCATCCGGCATAAATACAAACTCAAAGGGTGATGACCTTATTCTGGCTTTAGAGCAGGGCTTTGCTAAGACTGAAGAGCTGGGAGGTCAGAGAAAAGCTGTCATCTTCACGGAATCGAGAAGAACACAGAACTACCTGTTACATTTGCTCTCGAATCACGGATATGAAGGGAAAATCGTATTCCTGAACGGCACGAACAATGATGAGATTTCCAAGCGGATTTATGCGGACTGGAAAGAACGCCATAAAAATGACGGTCTTATTTCAGGTTCAAAGCAGGCGGATATGAAAGCAGCAGTCGTTGAAGAGTTTCGGGACCATGCGAGTATTCTTATTGGAACAGAAGCTGCAGCCGAAGGTATTAACCTCCAGTTTTGTAGCCTGATTGTCAACTATGACCTTCCTTGGAATCCGCAGCGTATTGAGCAGCGTATTGGACGCTGTCATCGATACGGTCAGAAAAACGATGTCGTGGTTATAAACTTTTTAAATCGTAAAAATGCAGCTGACAGGCGTGTTTACGAATTGCTTGATCAGAAGTTCCGGCTTTTTGATGGTGTGTTCGGATCATCAGATGAAATTCTGGGTTCTCTGGAATCCGGCGTGGATTTTGAAAAGCGAATCGCCGAGATCTATCAAAAGTGTAAGACCGCTGATGATATCCAACATGAATTTGATGCTTTGCAGGAAGAACTTTCTGATGAGATTGAAGACAAAATGGCATCTGCAAGGCAGTCTATTCTTGAAAACTTTGATGAGGTGGTAGCTGCGCGGCTTAAAGATTGTCAGGACGATACCGTAGCCAGCCTTGATAAATTCACACAGTGGATTTATTACTTCTTCCTGGCTCACGGAGCGGAGCGCGTTAAACCTCTTACCCAATGGCGGCTTCAATTTGAGGATGGCGATGTAAAAAGAACATATAACCTTAAATGGAGAGATGCCGAAGAAGAAGGAGATGTTTTCCTCCGTCGCGAAGATCCATTATATGAATCCTGGCTGCAGGAAAGCCTGTCGGCTGATCTTTTGCCTGTTGCCATTCGCTTCCGCCACACGGATTCGGACAGAAAGATTTCCTTCTTCAATACTCATCCGGGAATTAAGGGCGTTCTGTCAATTGATAAGCTGTCCTATGATGGTCTTGGATACGAGGAACATCTCATTTTTACGGTTCTTACGGAAGACGGTACCGTAATGGATGAGGATATCATCAACAGTATGCTTGAACTGCCGGCTGAGATTATTGGCGAATGCCCTGCTGAATCGGTAGAGCTTATTCAACAGCGAAAACATAGGATTGGTGTTCAACGGGAGCAGATTGAAGAGGCGAATAAGCAATTTTATCTGGATGAGTGCGATAAATTGGATGCATACAGTGATGATTTGAAAGAAGGACTGCAACGCAAGCGTAAGGAGTTAAACAAGTTGATCAAGGAAAAAGAAAGGGAATGCAGATCAAGCACAAACCTTCCTCTTGATCAGATTATCGCCATAAAAGACGAGATTAACAAATTAAAGGATAAACGGAAAAAGATGCAGCGTGAGATCTATCAGCAGGAAGATGAGATCGATATGCAAAGAGATAAGCTGCAGGAGGAAATCCGGCAAAAATTGAACGGCACAACTGAGATAAGGCATATCATGACCATCTCGTTTGAGGTCGTGTAAAGGAGAAAGAACTATGCAAAGATTGGAACTTACGTGGATAGGAAAAGGACAGGAGCCTGAGGTCGAACCTCGCATTCTGCTCCACGACCCGTCCAAAGACTATGGTGACCCCGACAGCGAGAATATGCTAATACACGGTGATAACCTTCTGGCACTGAAAGCTTTGGAGCAGCAGTATGCCGGACAGGTGAAGTGTATCTATATCGATCCACCCTATAATACGGGAGCGGCATTCGAGTATTATGATGACAACCTTGAACATTCGATCTGGCTGGGGTTAATGTACCCTCGGATAAAATTGCTGTATTCTCTGCTAAAAGATGGAGGAAGTCTCTGGGTAAGTATTGACGACATCGAATGCCATTATCTCAAGGTGATTTTAGATGAGGTTTTCGGTCGAAATGCTTTAGTTGCAGATATCACATATGAAAGGTCTGGAAGTGCTGGACTTGGGCAAGGAGGCTTGTTTGTAAATACAAGTGAACACATATTGATTTACGCAAAAGGTGCATTTAGCTACAACAAAATTCTCGGAAGCACTCTTTTGGAATTTAAGACGATGAAGCGGTATAACAAAGTCCTCGTTCAAGAAGGTACTCGCGAATTGGTTGATGAGTTTATCTCAAAATCAAACGGAAAGCCTGTGAGGATTTATAGGCATACTGATTTTGAAATAAGGACTATTTCATTACGCGATTTTGAACACCGTGAAAGGGAAATCCGAGCTGAGTTTTTGGCTGATTTTGAAAGGTTGTTCAGAACAAATAATGTTCAGAAGGAGAATCAGTTTCAAAATGAGTTGATGAGTCGAATGGATAAGCAGTATCTTTATACTGTTGACTATATTCCGAGTAGAGGTAAAAACAAGGACAAGCCGACAACACTTTATTATTATAACGCCGAGCTTTTTGCATGGTTAAAGGATACGGCTTATGTTGAGGATGGCAATATTGTGAAGACAAACAACCTCACGACTGTTTGGAGGCATGAGGACATTCCGAAAGCTGTCCTCGCCAACGAAGGTGGTGTGGATTTCCCACGTAGCAAAAAGCCGGAGCAACTGATAAAGAGAATATTGCAAATTGCGACAAACGAGGGTGATCTTGTACTCGATTCATTTCTTGGGTCAGGCACGACAGCTGCGGTTGCTCATAAAATGCATCGTAGATATATTGGGGTTGAAATGGGTAATCACGCCTATACTCACTGCAAGGTGAGATTGGATAGTGTTATCGATAATACTGATCCGAGAGGTATAACTTCCTCCACAAATTGGCACGGTGGCGGCGGATACAAATTTTACGAACTAGCTCCGACGCTGATAGTCAAGGATAAGCATGGAAATGATGTCTTTTCCGATAAATACAATGCCCAGATGCTTGTGGCGGCAGTTGCAAAGGTAAATGGTTACTTCTATGCGCCAGATCCGGATGTTTTCTGGAAACAGGGATACAGTCAGGACAATAGCTTTATCTACGTCACGACGCAGTATCTGACGGCGACTATGCTGGACAGCCTTGCCAAAGAAGTTGACGCTTTCGAGAGCCTGCTGATCTGCGCACCGGCTTTTGATGTAGGTCTGAATAAACGTTACGACAATATCACCGTGAAGAAGATTCCGCAGTCCGTCCTCGATAAGTGCGAGTATGGCGTGGACAATTATAATCTGAATATTGTGGAAGTGCCGGAATGCGACGAGGAGGAATGGGAAGATGATTAAGGAATCTTATACCGAGAATTTCTACTCGTACAATTCCAAGTACATAAACAATGCACTTGCCCTCCGGCCTCCGCAGCATGAAAGCCTTGAGATTTTTGCCAGGCTCTGCGACACACTCAGTTTGGCAAAGAATCCTACGACAACGGAACAGATTCGTTCCGAACATCAGGCGGAACTTGAGACACTTACTACCGAGGACAAAAGAACGAAGAAAATTAGTGAATGGGCTTCCGAGGCAGCTGCGGAATTTTACGCCGATGACCTGGCTGCGGCTCGTGCGCTTTGCCCGACCTTGACATCGTTTGAGCGTGACTTTCCATCGTTCTGCTTTGCCCTGGCAACAGGTATAGGCAAGACCCGTCTCATGGGAGCCTGCATTGCATATCTCCGATACGAGAAGGGCATAAAGAACTTTTTCGTGATGGCTCCTAACCTCACGATTTACAGGAAGCTGAAGGATGATCTTGGAAATTCGTCAAACCCGAAGTATGTGTTCCGTGGGCTGGATAAATTCGTGAGTCCGCCTCGCATTATCGATGGAGACAATTATAACGACTTCCGTCAGGGAACTTTCGGCGTGAATGACGTCGTTATTAACATATTTAATATTGCAAAACTGAACTCTGACAGCAAGGTCTCATCCGGCAGCTCTGCCCGCATCAAGCGTTTGAATGAGGTGCTTGGGGAGTCCTATTTTGCGTACTTGCAATCTCTGGATGACCTATGCATCTTCATGGATGAAAGTCATCACTACCATGCGGATAAGAGTTTTGATGTCATTAATGAGCTGCGCCCGATTTTAGGTGTAGAGCTGACGGCTACTCCGCAGATTCAGAAAGGTGCGCGAAAAGTAGACTTCAAGAATGTTGTCTATGAATACTCGCTGGCCCATGCGCTGAACGATGGAAAATACGTAAAGGTTCCTGTGGTATTCACTCGTAAGGATTTCAGACCGGAGGAATACACGCCCGAACAGCTTGACCATGAAAAGTTGAATGACGGTGTCCGTCTGCATGAGGAGACAAAGAGCCACCTTGAGATTTACGCCAGGACTTTCGGCAGGCCTGTTGTGAAGCCGTTTATTCTCGTTGTGGCGAAGGACACCGACCACTCAAAGAAAATCAGAGAGTATATCACCTCGGATGACTTTTTCCGTGGTTATTACAAAGACAAGGTTATAGAAATCAATTCTTCACAGCGCGGAGCGGAAAAAGACGAGAACATCGAGCAACTACTTTCGCTTGAAAAGCCGGATAATAAAATTGAGATTGTCATCCATGTAAATATGCTGAAGGAAGGTTGGGATGTAACCAATCTCTATACGATAGTGCCTTTACGGGCATCAGCCTCGGAAACCTTAACGGAGCAGACTATCGGCAGAGGGTTGCGTCTTCCTTACGGCGACAGAACCGGCGTTGATGAGGTGGACCGCCTGTCCATCGTCAGCCATGACAAGTATGAGGCGATTGTCAATCTCGCCAATGATCCAAACTCTCTTATAAGACGTGTTTATTATATCGATCCCGCCGAAACGACCTCATCCGACGAGCAGCGGGTTACGGTGGAAATGCCAACGACCTATGATGAACTCACATCGGATACGAGTTACATGGAGCAGCTGGCGCTGACGTTCGTGCAGGAGTCAACTGCTCATTACGGAACGGAACAGCCTCGTACTCAGGAGCAGGCGGCGCAGGTCGCAAGTTTCGTGGCGAACTTTGCTTCTCGTTCGGTCGTGGAGCTTAATCGCCAGGTGCGAACCTTTGATGCGGCAAAAGACCCTGAAACTCGCAAATTCGTACAGAACAGTGTTATTGCAGAAACGATCCGACAGTTCCCGGAGATGAATCTCAGCCGTGAAGACCTTGAAGTCGTTGTACAGAAAGCGATTGACACCTGTGTGCAGGCATTGACGGATAATGTCATACCTATTCCGCAGGCGGTTGTTCAGCCGTTTACAGAAGTCAAGCAGGGATTCTATCCGTTCAAGCTCGTTACATCAAGCATGAACTGGCATCCGTCCGATGATACGATGATCGGAACCGAACTCCAGGAGGGCGGCCGTACTTTCGAGTACGAGAGCAACTTCCATGCAAGAGATGTTGTGGATACGCCGGAGAATGAAATCGTCCGACACATTATCGTTAAGGACGATGTGGATTACCATGCAACTGCCGATTTGCTGTATTCACTTGTTGAGGAAGCTAAACAGCACTTTTTGTCGTACCTTACGGAGGATGAAGCCGTTAAGGTTATGCGTGACAGGCAGAAAACTATCGCGGAAATTATCTATGCGCAGATGAAGCAGCATTTCTTCCGTGACGAAACACATTTCAGAGCATCGGAAATGCGACCGTTCTCACGGATAGAGACAAGTTTCGGTGGCAAGTTCCGGTCGGATGAAATTTACGATTTACGCGCCAACATCCCGGCAGGCGAAGTTCGGCAGAAGATTTTTAATGGTTTCACAAAGGCGTGTCACACACTCTATAAGTTCGACAGCAACACGGAGCGTATTTTTGCAATCGTGCTGGAGAACGATAAGGATGTCCTGAAGTGGATGCGTCCGTCTCCGAAGCAGTTTAACATCTACTACGGTCCGGGTGGCGTAAGCAAGTATGAACCTGATTTTATCGTTGAAACCGAAGATAAAATCTACATGGTCGAAACCAAGGCAAGCCACGAGATGGATAGCTCATCCGTAAAAGAAAAAGCGGCTGCCGCTGTTGTATATTGCAGAGCGGTATCTGAATGGAATGCCGCTAACGGTGGAAAGCCGTGGGAGTATGCGCTTATCTCACATGATGAAGTCAGACTGAATTCCAGCTTCAAGTACCTTGTGAGCAATCGTGCAAGTTATATCCAGATGGGTATAGATGACATGGTGAGACAATAAATGAACTTTTTATGATTCCCATGGATTAAGGAGAAAATAACATGCCCAGGAGTAAAACTTTAAAACTATTTTTGATGGATGGAGAGCCGAGTGGCAGGATTAAATGCTCCCTTGCCAATTGGACCGGAATCGCATATAAGATCCCTCGTACTGCTTTGGATAAGTGCAAAGATTTGGATATTCTCAAGCAGAGCGGCGTGTATTTCCTGTTCGGCACTGATAAGGCAGATAATGCTGTGGTGTACATAGGCCAGGCCGGGGTTCGCAAAAATGGCAAGGGGCTTCTTCTGCGAGTACAAGAGGCCCATAACTCCATTGATTACTGGACCGAGGCGGTCATGTTCACTACGACGAACAACTCTTTCGGACCGACGGAGATAAGCTATCTTGAAAATCGTTTCTGTAATATGGCGATTGAAGCCGGTCGCTACGTCGTGAAAAACGGCAACGATCCTAATCCTGGGAACATAACCGAAGAGACAGAGAGCGAACTTGAAGAGTTTATCGACTATGCGAAAATTGTGATGGGTACTCTTGGGCATAAGGTGTTTGAGCCGTTTGCACCTTCTGCAGAATCCGCTGACACAGAACCAGTCCTATACATGGAATATGGAAAAGGCAAGGCATCCGGCAAGAGAACAAGCGATGGGTTTGTTGTGCTGAAAGGCAGTACAATCAATCCTACCATAACCAAAAGCTGCCCCGAAAGAACGATAAAGGACCGTAAGAAGTATGAGGAAAAGATTGACAGCAATGGGATCTTAACAGCTGATGTACTGCTTTCCAGTCCTTCATCAGCAGCTGGATTTGTTGGTGGCGCTTCCTTAAGTGGAAATGCACTCTGGAAAGATGCTGAAGGGAAAACGCTGAAAGAGCTTCTTGGAGCAGATTGAACTTTTTAATTTTTCCACACCTTTTAATTATTCCAAAATCACTACACCGCAAGGCTGTCACCCCACCGTATTACCGAACGGCAGCAGGACAACTGAATACATAAAACAAGGGCTTCCAAAGTCAGTACATGACCTTGGAAGCCCTTATTTCAAGCCTTTTTCGGCGGCTTTTTCCCCGGAGAGGGCTTTTTCTTTTGTATCAAAATCAGTAGGAACATAGATCCGGCTTGCGGAACTGCCGGATTCCTTATTTCTAGCGCCGAATATATAAGAAGTGAATATGGAAACAAGATGACTGCCGAACAATGGGAAAAATATGGTTCAGAAACATTTACAGGTTTTGATACAGATGAAACAATGTGCCGTTTATCATGTATGAATCTGATGCTGCATTCTGTTATAAATCCACAGTTAAATAAACAGGATAGTGTTTCTAAAGATTATCAGGTGAAAGATGCCTATGATTTGATTTTGGCAAATCCACCGTTTAAAGGAACGATTAATAAGGAGAATATCAATGAATCCTTATTGGCAATTACAAATACAACAAAGACAGAGTTGTTGTTTGTTGCATTGTTTATCAGATTGCTGCGTGTAGGTGGAAGATGTGCATGTATTGTGCCTGACGGCGTTCTTTTCGGTTCGTCAAAAGCACATAAAAACTTACGGAAAGAGTTGATTGAGAATCAGTACTTAGAAGCTGTAATATCGATGCCTTCGGGAGTATTTAAACCATATGCGGGAGTATCAACGGCAATTTTGATATTTACAAAAACAAATGGGACAGGAACGGATAAAGTTTGGTTTTATGATATGAAAGCAGATGGTTATTCGTTAGATGATAAACGTCAACCTGTTCAAGAAAACGATATTCCTGATATTATTGAAAGATTTCATAAGAAAGAAAACGAAGAGGATAGAGAGCGGACAGAACAAAGTTTTATGGTTGATAAGCAGGAGATTATAGATAATGGATATGATCTGTCAATCAATAAATACAAAAAAATAGAATATGTTCCTGTAGAATATCCACCGACAGAAGAAATTCTTGCTGAAATTGAAGAGTTAAACGAGGAAATTACGAAGGAAACGGCAGAATTGAGAGCATTGCTTAGAAAATAAAATAGAGAAGACGAAAGTTGATAAGAAAGACATTTGTTATTTTATTGAATCGGACTTTCAAACGTTGGATTTATGGTCTGACTTTTGAGGGGGCAAAATAATAGGTGTCTTTTTTGATTTCGCATGTTCGTGATGCGACTGGCATTTTCTTTCATTATAGTTATAATTGTTGTGATTTTATTACTATATTTGAAAACTTATGTAATGGGTATTTGATTGAGTGGATAAATCTTGTATAATGAGGAGGACAATAAATTAAGATTTGTGGGGATGATATATGAGAGTAAAACTAGGAGATGTCTGTGAACGTGGGACATCAAATTTAAAACTGTCAGATGTATCTGAAAAGAATGGGGAATTTTCAGTTTTTGGTGCATCAGGATATATTGGAAGTGTAGATTTTTATCAGCAAGGATATCCGTATGTCGCAGTTGTAAAGGATGGAGCTGGAATTGGAAGGGCAATGTTATGCCCGGGAAAAACTTCTGTAATAGGTACGATGCAGTATCTTTTACCGAAAGACAATATATTGCCAAAGTATCTTTTTTATGTAGTAAAATATATGAATTTGGAAAAATATTTTACAGGCGCAACCATCCCGCATATATATTTTAAAGATTATAAAAACGAAGAATTTAATTTTGATTTTTGGGAACGGCAAGTTGAAATTGTAAGTGTTCTTAGTAAATGCGAAAAAGTTATTGATTTGTGTAAACAGGAATTACAATTATTGGACAAGCTTATCAAAGCCCGATTTGTCGAACTGTTTGGTGATCCGGTTTCAAATTCTTACGGTTTACCAGAAGCTACATTACCTGACTTGGGAGAATTTGGTCGAGGAGTATCTAAACATAGACCAAGAAATGATATTAAGTTGTTAGGTGGTAAATATCCATTAATTCAGACAGGAGATGTTGCAAATGCTGGACTATATATTACATCTTATAGCAGCACATATTCGGAACTTGGATTAAAACAGAGCAAAATGTGGGATAAGGGGACTCTTTGTATTACGATTGCTGCTAATATTGCTAAGACGGCTATATTGGAATTTGATGCTTGCTTTCCTGATAGTGTGGTTGGATTTATTGCAAATGAAAGAACAAATAATATTTTTGTTCATTATTGGTTTTCTTTCTTTCAAGCAATTCTGGAATCACAGGCACCTGAGTCTGCTCAGAAGAATATCAACTTGAAAATTCTTAGTGAATTGAAGGTAATAGTGCCAGAAAAAAGGAAACAAGATCAGTTTGCTTCTTTTGTTAAATTAACCGACAAATCAAAAGTTGCAGTGCAAAAAGCATTAGATGAAGCACAATTATTATTTGATAGCTTAATGCAGGAGTATTTTGGATGATGGGAAGGAAAATTATGGGAGAAACAGGAATAAAGCCTATAGTAATAGAGGAAATATGTGATCTTGCCAAAAAGTATAATGTAAAAAAAGTAATTCTGTTTGGCTCAAGAGCAAGAGGAAGCTTTAAAGAAAAAAGCGATATTGATTTGGCTGTGCAAGGCGGCAATTTCGTGCATTTTATGTTGGATGTAAATGAGGAGACGAGTACCCTTTTGTGCTTTAATATTATTAATTTGGACGAAGAAATACAGAGTGAATTAAGAGATTCTATCAAAAAAGAAGGGAAAACAATATATGAAGAAATTTGAGCATTTTAAATCAAACTTGAAAGTGCTTGTGACAGCAGAAAATGAAGACTTATCAAATGAATTTATTGTGGGTGGTATTATTGATAAATTTTTTGTGCAGTTTGAGTTGGGCTGGAAAGTGTTAAAGGAATTGTTAAGTTATGAAGGACAATCTATCTCTGCGACAGGTTCTCCTAAAATGATTCTGAAAACTGCATATACGATTTTTGATTTTATTGATGAGGATATTTGGCTTGGAATGTTAAAGAGCAGAAATGATTTAACACATATTTATGATGAGTCGTCAGCAAGAAGATTAGTTGGCGTTATTTTAAAAGACTATATTCCGGCATTTGTAAAAATGCAGAAGGGGATTGAAGAGTATTACGGTATTGAGTTAGAAAACATAATAAATGAAAAGATATTTTGAAGTATTCGTATATTTTTATTAAAAACGTGAGGCAGAAAGAATTATAGGGAAGTTTAGCTATTATTTGATAGTATGACACAGAATTATTTGGGATAGAAGGGGAACGGATAAATGGCAAAAATGACAGTATATCACGGAGGGTATATATCAGTTGAAAATCCCCAAGTTCGTATAGGAAGAAATACAAAGGATTTTGGAACAGGGTTTTATTGTACCGTTATCAAGGAACAGGCTCAGAGATGGGCAAA
>ERZ773277.2564-NODE-2564-length-11967-cov-3.743788_pt1 | contig 11967 bp, 12 predicted proteins | sample MGYA00511957_ERZ773277 | MGnify/ENA primary metagenome ERZ773277 (study PRJEB29015, sample SAMEA2737800) | human gut metagenome | biome: human gut; feature: human-associated habitat; material: faeces | place: China | collected 2012 ... | reverse complement strand
TCTATTTTCATTATAGGCTGAGATAAGCTTTCATGATTCGTTGAAAATTGCAGATATTAATTCCAATAAGCTCTCCGAGGGCTTAGGGCGTTGCCCTAAGAACCCACAAGGAACCAGTCCCTTGACCCATTTTCGGGCTTTGCCCGAGCCCATCCTCGCCGGAAGGCAGGAAAAGGGCGCAGCTACCCCTTTTCTGCTGGATAGGATAATCCGAGAACTTTATGTCAATAGACTTTCGCTGCATATCCTCGCAGTCGGCAAAGCCGTCTGTTCCGGTATTCCACGGTTCTATTGACAACAGTTCCGCTCCGATGCGGCAGTACCATTTTTCTGTATGTTCAGAATGGTCTGTTGTCCAAGAAAGATCAGAAGCTGCCACTTGCCAGGCATATTGTCGGCACCCTGAAGCATTTCTACTTCATTGAGGACTTTATAGCCTGCATGCTTATGTGGACGCAGGAAGTTATAGTAAGCGACCCAGAGTGCCAGATCATAGTTGGCACCGTCGATGTTGTCGAACCCATTTGTATGGCGGTAAGAGGCTTTATAAGTACGGTTCAGTCGTTCAACCATCTGTTTGAATGGACGATGTTCTGTAGAAACAGCATCGTCGTTGGTAAGTCCAATTACTTGAGTGATATCAAACTTAAACTTATCACCGAACTCACGGAAAAACTTTGCCGAATTTCTTTGCGAATTCCATAGCGGCAAGGGGATAAGCACTGTATCCGTCAGCAATAAATTTAAAGTTTTCCGGAAGCTTTTTGAGATTCTGGAAGGCCATACGCATAGCAAGGATGCAGGGCCCGACACCACGGTTATCAGATACCTGATAGCCAAGGATAGAGCGGGTAGCAGCATTCATGATCAGCCAGACATAGGTTTTGATACCACGGATCTTGATGTAGGTTTCATCAGCAGTGAAGACCTCATTCTTTTCGTAGGGGTACTGATCCACGAAAGGCTTAATGCAGATGGCTGCAGTCTTACAGTAGTTGGCGATCTGTTGGTGGGAGATGCTGATGTTATACAGGTCTTTTAAAGCCTGTGATGTCTTGCGCAGGGAAAGTCCCAGATTGACGTGCAGCGTCAGGCACAAGGACATGACGTGGGCATTGTGCTTACTGAATTTAAGGGAAGAAGCATTTTTAGGCAGGGTATTTAAGTCCATGCTGAAAAAATCCATCGTGAACTCACGGTAGATGTAATGGAGTTTGTATTTATTCTTGCCATAGTCTTCTTTCAGATCTGCCTTATCTACCTTTTTTAGATTGTGCAGATAGTATGAGCACTTGGGATTCACACATTTGTGGACAATGAAATGTTTTCTGTCTTTTTTAGGAACCAGAGTGTTGCCGCAGTGGGGACAGCGTAGTTTTACAGCGGAAAATCTGCTTTCATCAGGTGAGAACCTGGCATCGCAGATCTTGCATAGGAGCTGACCTTTGGATCCGTTGTTCTTGTAGAGAAATGGTTTAGGGGCATCGCAGCGGGGACAGGTGCAGGAGTCTGGGATATCACACTCTGAGCGTCGGCTGATCGGGCGGATCTTCTTACCATAACGTTTTTCGTAGTAAGGGATGAGCTCTTTATAAGTCCAGTCCTGACGGAAGTCCGTGATCAGAGGGAGTTCGTCAACTTTGAACTTTTGATATTTTGGAGAATGGGAAACATCGAAAGCCCACTGCTTGAGGGGAATATATCTGCAGATAAAATTTAAAAGCCAGCAGATTTGTTTATGTTGGTATTGAATTAATTGTAATAAATAAAGTATAATGTTCACGAGCAATTAAATCCTTTCGTATTTTGTTTGTTGTGGTGACTACATTATACCGAAAAAAGGAGGTAATTGCTCTTTTTATTTGCAAACCTCCGATAAATCAAGGTTTTAAAGGATTTAGAACAATAAAAAACAGGTAGTTTTTGACACTACCATGAAGAGAAGGGAGGTTGAAAAAATTGAAGAAAGAATTAACGAATATCAGCGAGAAGTCCTTGATGGAATTAGAAGATGTTGTGAACGAGGAAATGCTTACAACAGAAGATGTCAATAATATGTTGGAGCATACGGATAAAGGAAGAACAAAGCAGACAATTAGAAATTGTGTAACCGTACTTCAAAATGATCCGGTATTGGAAAAAGCGATTAAACGAAATGAACTTTCTGGAAGGATGGACATTGTAAAAGAGGTTCCCTGGGAGCGGAGGAATAACAGTCCTACGGTTACAGATACTGATGAAAATAATCTGAAGATGTATCTGGAAGAAAATTATGAACTGACAAGTGAGCGTGTGATCAAAGCAGGAATAGATATTGTTTCCAATGAAAATAAATATCACCCAATTAGGGATTATCTGGAGAGTCTGGTCTGGGACAGAATTCCAAGAATAGAAAATATGCTTCCACATTTTCTGGGAGCAGAAAAGAGCAAATATACAATCGGAGTAATGAAAATGCACATGCTGGCAGCGATTTCAAGAATTTATGAACCGGGAATAAAATATGATATTATGTTGTGTTTGGTTGGGAGTCAGGGAGCCGGAAAGTCCACATTTTTCAAATATCTAGCGATAAAAGAAGAATGGTTCAGCGACAATCTGGATCATTTGGATGATGAAAATATTTACAGAAAACTACAAAATCACTGGATTATCGAAATGGGAGAAATGAAGGCAACTATCACAGCAAAGAATATTGAACAGATAAAATCGTTTCTGAGCAGACAGAAAGAAACTTATAAAGTACCTTATGAAGTTCACCCGGAAGACAGACCGAGACAGTGTGTATTTTGCGGTACTTCAAATGATTTGAATTTCCTTCCGCTGGACAGAACCGGAAACAGAAGATTTGCTCCGGTGATGACAGATATGTCGAAAGCAGAAGTTCATATTCTGGACAATGAGGCAGAGAGCAAAGCCTATATCGAACAGGCCTGGGCAGAGGCAATGGTACTGTATCGACAGGGAAATGTGTTCTTAGGATTTACAAAGGAAATTGAGGAAGAGGCAAAGCGTCTGCAGAAAGAATTTATGCCGGAAGATACCAATGCCGGAATCATACAGGAATTTCTTGATGACTACGATGACGATTATGTATGTACAAGAATTCTATTCGATGAAGCGCTACATCGAACCGGAGAAATGAAACAGTGGGAAGGTAAAGAAATTGCCAATATTATGAAAAATGCAATTGAAGGCTGGAAACCACATGGTACACATCGATTCGGAAAGGAATATGGAATACAGCGGTCATGGAAACGGATGAAAGATTCGGTGAAGAAAGATAAAGACGGATTTATAGAAGTACCGGAACAGTTGGAAATACCGTTTGAGTAAAGATTATTGTAAACGATGTAAACGGAACTTGAAGAAAAAACTTAAAAAGTTAACTTTTAAAATCTTTTGAGCACCGTTTACAAATTCCGTTTACAAATTGGAAAGGAGAAGAAAATGATGAAACAGGGAAGATTAGGATACAACAGTAGTAATGGAAGATATGGATTATTATCATCAGACTTATGGATTGATACAGGATTTCACTGTGGAGAAGGGCTGGAAGTGCTGGTAGGTGATGAATGGGTACAGACCAGAATGGAGATGAATCTGGCAAGAGAATGGTATCTGGTGGGGACATCTTATTGTGGAGATCTGGAATATGTGCAGGCAAGGATACCTGGATAAATAGGTCTATGATCCGCTTCGGCTGGTGTAAAGCAGACGTCCACCGGACGTTATGCCCCCGGCAGGGCGCAAGGGGACTTTTGATGGACGATACGGCTGTCGAAAGTGCTTTTGCGTTACTTTTGACAAAAGTAACAAAACCGCCGTATCCGGCGAAAGTTTCTTAAATATCGCCATGTCTGGCGTAAATAAAAATTATGTGCCATATCTGGCACTCAAACAGAAAAGAGGTGAGAAAATTTATGATGAAAAGAACAATCAGTGGCATGATCGGAGCCGGTTCACTGGCTCATAACAGACGGGATTTTGTAGCAGAAAATGTAGATCCGGACAGAGTACAACTGAACATTTGTTATAAGAATGAGAATCTGAAGGAAGTTTATAAAGAGCTGTTTAACGATGCGGTTGAGAGATACAATGTCGGGAAAAGAAAGGATCGGCAAATTGCAAATTATTATGAAAAAATCCGACAGGGCAAACAGGAGAAGTTGTTCCATGAAGTGATCTTTCAGATAGGAAATCGTGAGGATATGGCAGTGGGAACTTCAGAAGGAAATCTGGCTGTAAAGATACTGGACGAATATGTGAAAGACTTCCAGAAGCGGAATCCGACACTTCGGGTATTTAGCTGCTATCTGCATCAGGACGAAGCTACTCCGCATCTGCATATTGACTTTGTTCCTTATGTGACCAACTGAAAGGGAAAAGGAATGGATACCAGAGTTTCACTGAAACAGGCATTGAAAAGTCTTGGATTTCAAGGTGGAAATAAGCATGATACAGAACTGAATCAGTGGATAAATCATGAAAAAGAAGTGCTGGCTGAAATCGCAAAACAGCATGGAATTGAATGGGAACAGAAAGGCACACATGAAGAACATCTGGATATTTACAATTTCAAGAAAAAAGAACGCAAAAAGGAAGTGCAGGAATTGGAACAGGAAAAAGAAAATCTGACAGTGGAGAATGAAGGATTGACTTCTCAGATTGCGGACGCAAGGACAGATATTAAGCTTTTGGAAGAAGAAAAAATTCAGTTCCAGAAAGATAAAGAAACAGCGGAAAGACGTGCTGAGAAAGCAGAAGCGGAATTGAAAAAACTGGAGGACAGAAGAGAATTCTTGCAACCAGTGATGGATAATGTCAGTAAGGAAATAAAAGAATATGGAATGATTAAAACATTTCTGCCGGAAGCTACAGCATTGGAACGTGCGATAACTTACCGGGATAAGAAAATAAAACCATTATTCATCGAAATGAAAAACAAAATCGGTGCGATGGCTGCACAGGTGAAAGAACTCACAAGAGAAAGAGATAGTTGGAAAAGTAAATTTCAGAAGAAAAAGCAAGAGCATGAAAAAACAAAAGAGGAACTGGCAGAAGTTCAGAAAGATTATCAGAAATTGTCTGGTGAGAAAGAAATACTGCAGGGAATTGCAGACAGGTATAACCGACTTTTACGCATGTTGGGGAAAGATATGGTAGAACGACTGGTGCAGGACGATATCCGGATGCAGACGGAACTTGAAGCGAAAAAACAGAAAGAGCAGATGCCGAAAAAAATAGGTGACCGTATACAATGGGCAAGAGAACGAAGTGAAGAACACAATGCAAAAATTAAGAAGAATAAAGCAAAGTACAGAGGAATGGAGTTGTAAGAATATGAAGAAACAGATTTATGATGAAAAGAACGAACTGAACTACACACTGCATGGAGATTATTATCTGCCAGACTTGGAAATCAATGAGGAAGAACCTACATATAGGAAGTATGGAATAATGCGAAAACAGTTTTTGAAGGAACACAGGAGTGCCAGGTATCAATATCTGGTACTGACCGGGAAACTGACGGAGCATTTAAATCAGGTTGATAAGGAAGTAAGAGAAAAAGTTGAGATATTGATGGAACAGATGGCTGAACAGTGGGGTGTGACGGAAGAATTGAAGATGCAGGATCAGATGGAATGGGTGCGGAGGCTGAATAATATTCAAGCAACTGCTGAAGAAATAGCATTGAAAGAAATAATATATTTATAATGCAAAAGGAATCTCTGTTCAAATATTTATTGATAATTAATATTTGAATGGAGATTTTTCATGGACAAATAAACAATGTGGAAGTATAATGAGCAAAAAAGAAGGGAGCGATTGTTATAAGAGAAACACCAGAAAGATTCAAATTAGAAGATACAACAATATGGTCTTTTCCTGAAAGAGGGAATTGGGCTACACATTCAGGAAAATACAGAGGGAACTGGTCTCCGTATATTCCTAGAAATATTATTTTGAGGTATTCAAAGAAAAAAGACTGGATACTAGATCAATTCTTAGGCAGTGGCACAACGTTAATCGAAGCAAAGTTATTAGGACGAAATGCAATTGGCGTTGATATAAATTCTGAGGCTGTCAAATTATCTAACAAAAATCTACATTTTACTTGTCAAGAAAAATCAAAAATATTCACCAAACAAGGAAATGCAAACAATTTATCATTTATAAAAGACGAAAGTATAGATCTTATCTGTACCCACCCACCATATGCTGATATTATACGGTATAGTAAAGAAATCCCAGGAGATATTTCTCATTTAAAATATAAGAATTTTTTGCAGGAACTGGAACAGGTTGCAAAAGAATCATATAGGGTACTAAAAAAGCAAGGAATATGTGCATTTATGATTGGAGATATACGGAAGAAAGGCTATGTTCTACCACTGGGCATGAATTCTATGCAAAAATTCGTTGATGCTGGATTTAAACTCAAAGAAATTGTTATAAAAGAGCAACATAATTGTCGTTCTACTGATTATTGGGAGGGAAAAGAAAGAAAATTCTTAATGCTGGCACATGAATATATTTTTATATTGGAGAAAGCAGACGATCATAATCCTATTTGAAAAGAAATAGTCTTTATTGAATAAAAACATATGTTTGTAAAAAAGTCTGCGATCGCTGAAATAAATGTTGATATGACTGAAATCACATGGTAGAATAACGGCATAGCAATATTTTAGAAAAAATGGTTTAGAGGTTAAAATATGGCGGTCAGTTATAAAAAATTATGGAAATTACTTATCGATAGAGATATGAAAAAGAAAGACTTATGTGAGGCTGCAGGTATCAGTCATGCTTCAGTGGCGAAACTCGGAAAAAATGAAAATGTTACAACAGATGTGCTGGTGAAAATTTGCACTGCCTTAAAATGTGATATTAGTGATATCATGGAAATAATAGAGATTGAAAGGGAAAAGGCGTGATGGAACAAGTTTTAAAGAAAGAAAAACAGATACAGGCAAAGCCTATTATGAAATGGGCCGGTGGGAAGACCCAGATGTTAGGGGATATCATGCCTAAAATTCCTCAGAAATATGGAAAATATATAGAGCCATTTATTGGTGGTGGTGCACTGTTTTTTGCATTAAGTCCGGATAAAGCAATAATCGCAGATAGTAATCCGGAATTGATTAACATGTATCGACAAGTCGCTGATAATGTAGAGGCTGTTATTTCATATCTAAAGAAATACAAAAATACTAAAGAAGATTTTTATGAAGTACGTTCGTTAGATTGGTTCAAATTGAAAAAAGAAGAAGCAGCAGCGAGAACGATTTATTTGAATAAAACATGTTTTAATGGTTTATATCGCGTCAATAAGAAGGGACAGTTTAATGTTCCGTTTGGTAAATATAAAGCTCCAAACTTTTGCGATGAAGAAGCTTTATTCGCTGCATCAGATGTGCTGAAAAAAGCAACTATAACATGTGGAGATTATTTGTCAGTATTGAAAGAATATGCAGAACCGGGAGATTTTATCTTTTTAGATCCCCCGTACTTGCCGATTTCAGAATATTCGGATTTTAAGAGATATACAAAAGAGCAATTTTACGAAGAAGATCATGTAGAATTAGCGAAAGAGGTCAAAAGATTACAGGAATTAGGTTGCCATGTAATATTGACCAATTCTAATCATCCATTGGTTCATGAGCTATACGCGGATTATAAGATTGAGGTTATCCAAACCAAAAGGTATATTTCTTGTAACGGAAGTAAAAGAAAAGGCGAGGATATTATAGTAGATATTTTGCCAAAACAAAAAACTATGTTAAAAATAGTTCCGAAACCTTTACCTGAACAGGTAATGAAATATCCAGCAACTAGATATATGGGCTCTAAAAGTAAATTATTGCCTCAAATTTGGGCGGTTGCTTCACAGTTCAATTTTGACTCAGTAGTGGATCTGTTTTCTGGATCTGGCATTGTCGGTTACATGTTTAAAGCGCAGGGAAAGACTGTAATTAGCAATGACTATATGGCAATGTCAGCAACCTTTACCAAGGCAATGGTAGAAAACAATAATGTTGTATTGCCATTGGACGAGGCGAAAAAATTGTTGATTGAAAAAAAAGAGTCTGATCATTTTGTAGAAGAGACATTTCGAGGCTTATATTATAAAGATGAGGAAAATAGGTTAATAGATATTTTGCGGACTAATATTGCTGCTATTAGAGATCAATATAAGAAAGCAATTGCAATGACAGCATTGATTAGAGCTTGTACAAAGAAAAGACCAAGAGGAATTTTTACATACACCGGAGATCGGTATAATGACGGAAGAAAAGATTTACAGAAATCTTTAGAACAGCAATTTTTGGAAGCGGTGGAAAGTATCAATAATGCAATTTTCGATAACGGTTGTGAAAATAAATCTAAACATGGCGACGCAATGGAAGTAAAAATTAAGCATCCTGATTTAGTATATATTGATCCACCGTATTATTCTCCATTGTCAGATAATGAATATGTACGTAGATATCATTTTGTCGAAGGTTTAGCACGAGATTGGAAAGGTGTCGAAATACAGGAAAATACAGTAACAAAGAAATTTAAGTCATATCCGACACCGTTTTCAACTAGAAAAGGTGCTGCAGATGCATTCGATAAGTTGTTTAAAAAGTTTTCCGACAGTATTTTGATTGTATCTTATTCTTCTAATAGTCAACCAACACAAGATGAAATGGTTGCACTTATGTCTAAATATAAAGAACATGTAGAGGTAGTTCCAATAGATTATACATATTCTTTTGGAAATCAGAAACATGCTAAGACAAATCGAAATAAGGTACAGGAATATTTATTTGTTGGATTTAACGGAGAAGATGTATGGAAGAAAAAATAGAAATTTGGCAAGTAGGGAACACTGGATTAAGAAATCCTAATAGAATACAAGAAGGATTTAAAGCATTTGCTAATTCGCCATATGTGGGGAATCTTCGAAAAGAAAATGAAATTGATTTTATGAATTTTTTAAATACTCAGGGAATTATTCAAAACGAAGATGGAAAAGATACATCCGGTAGTCATGCTCGAAAATGGCGATTAATGTTTTCAAAGAATGGATTTATTTATCCGCAAGTGAAAAAGAAAGATGGTAGTCAAGAAAAACTAGGTAAAGTGGACGATATAACACCATTTGGACGAAATTTTTTAAAGGCGGATACATATCCAGCAGTGCAGGAGTGTTATTTGAGAGCACAAAGTGTTGAACAATTTGCTATGCCAGACGGAAAGTCTTATTTTTCGCCATTGCGATGGATATTAGCAATCATGCTGGAGCTAGAGAGGAGAACAGGAAGTTCAGAGATTACTAGAATAGAGTTTGCATTATGGGGACATACAACAAATCCGAGTTATTCGGTTGAAGAGGTTGTGAATAATATTTTAGATTTGCGTGCACGTAGGAAACAAGCACCATCGAAACGTAAATTTGATAAAAAAGAAATTGAAGAACGTGGAAAGCACTATAATAAAAAAGCTAACAATTTTAAAGAATATAGTGACATGAACATGCGATATTTACGCATTTCAGGAATTTTACAACGAAAAGGAAGAGGAATGATTATTGTCCCGGCTAAACATATTTTGGCTGAAAAATTGGCAAAGTCGACATCAAATGAAGAACCAATAATGGTTCAGTACAAGAGATTATGCGAAGGTGCAGAATTACCAACGGATAATATGGATACCGCCAAGGCTTTATTAAATGATTTAATAAAGCAGATGAAGGGTAGACAAATTCTGTTTAACATTAATGATCTACCATTGAATACTGCAGCAGAAATCAATATTGCAAGAAGACGTTTAGAAAATATCTTATCTCAAACAGATGAAATCCAGTATGCGAAAGAACAATGTAATCAATGGCAGGAAATAGCAGATTATATGGAGTTATTGATTAAAGGTGGAGGAAAGCGTACATACGATGATGATAATGTTATTGAAGTACCAAAAGATGAGACTCCGGCATATTTGGAGTGGATTTTATGGAGAGCTTCTTTAGCTATTGATCACATGGTCAATAAACCTTATGAGGTAAGAGGATTTAAATTAGATTCTGATTTTCTTCCAGTATCTGCCGCTGGTGGAGGAAAAGGCGATCTATATTGCGAATTTAATGACTTTACAATCTTAACGGAAGTCACGATGTCTACGTCATCACGCCAAGAAGCAATGGAGGGCGAACCTGTAAGAAGGCATGTGTCGGATGCTGTCTTAAAATATAATAAGCCAGTATATGGAATGTTTATTGCTGTGAAAATAGATACCAATACGGCGGAAACATTTAGACATGGAATTTGGTACGCACGAGGAGATTTAAAGCAGAGATTGGACATTGTTCCACTAACATTAGCCCAGTATCGGGAATATTTTATGGCGATGTTTAGAACAGGTCACGCTAATCCAGAAAAACTACGAGAATTGATTTTGCTATGTGAAACCAGAAGAGATATTTTGAATGCACCGGGATGGAAGGCATATATAGGGAATACAGTTGATGAAAAAATAAAAAGAATGGAAAAAGGACCATTAGTAAGTAAAAGTAAAGAATTACCGATAGTGCCACCAGGAGCAAACATATGTCATCTGATATATGGCGAAGGACGAGTGGTTGCAATGGATGTGTATTTTCCCGAAGCAAAGGTGAAAGATAAAAAAATTCCATATTTAGTGGGGATTCCAGATGAAATTAGTTTGTATGCAGATGGAAAAACTATATTGCATGAAAGATATGGCGAAGGTATAATACGTGCATATGTGGTTGCTTTTCAAAATGAAATAATACCATTATGTTTTCCTAAAGTGTTTAGTGAGGGATGTGTAAAGATATTGTAAATGAAGGATAAAAAGTATAATTTTGCATAAGATAAGGAGTAGATAATGTATAATTATATAAGTAATTATAAAGGACGAACTGATTTGGTCGATTTATATGGAGATAATTCATTGTTATTGTATGCGTTACAATTGAGATATGACATTGAAGATATAATATCAGTTGCTTCGGAAGCGTTGACAGATGGAAGTGATGATAAAAAGTGTGATTTGATTTATATAGATAGAGATTCGGGATTTGCAGTTGTGGCGCAAGCTTATATGAAGAAAAATCCGACGGAAACAGACTTGGCGAAGGTAAATAAAGCAAGTGATTTAAATACGGCAGCATCATGGATTTTTACGAGAGATATAAATGATATACCAGATAGAATAAAAGATTCAGTTAGTGAGTTACAAGAAGCTATTAAAGATGGCGATATTAACACAGTTTATTTTTGGTATGTTCATAATATGAATGAAAAAAATAATCCAGAAGTTCAGGAGGAATTGAATACTGTTCAGATTGCAGCACAAAAATTGGTAAATAATTTGGCTGGAGATAATTCTGTTAAAATAGTTTCGTTAGAAGTTGGAAATGATACGATTGAACGTTGGTATAATAGCTCTAGTAAACGAATTACAATTGAAGAAGAGATTGATGTAGAAGGAAATGGAAAAGCCTTTGAAGTCAAGGGAGGAAAGTGGAAATCTTGTGTAACAGCTGTAAAAGGTAGCTGGATACGAAAACTTTACTTAATGTATAAAGATGATCTTTTTTCTGGAAATCCAAGAAACTATTTAGGGGCGGGAAAAAGAAAAAATAAAATTAATTTAGGAATTATGGACACAGTGCAAGAGCAACCAGAAAATTTTTGGGCATATAACAATGGATTAACAGCATTAGTGAATGATTATGAAATAGATGATGACAATATAACAAAGGTACATGGAATAACTATTATTAATGGAGCACAATCAACGGGAGCTATTGGAGCTGTTGAAAGCTTAAAAGAAGATTTTCTTGTGCCGATACGTTTTATTGTATGTAGTGATCCTAAGATCATAGAAGAAATTTAAATAAATTATATATGTCTTTTTGACTATCTTTTTATATCTCCTTAAATGTCCGCAAAG
>ERZ773277.2562-NODE-2562-length-11974-cov-2.166793_pt1 | contig 11974 bp, 9 predicted proteins | sample MGYA00511957_ERZ773277 | MGnify/ENA primary metagenome ERZ773277 (study PRJEB29015, sample SAMEA2737800) | human gut metagenome | biome: human gut; feature: human-associated habitat; material: faeces | place: China | collected 2012 ... | reverse complement strand
CAGATAAGCGCGAGTGGCTCAGCGGTGGAGCATCTCCTTGCCAAGGAGAGGGTCGCGGGTTCGAGTCCCGTCTCGCGCTCTTTTATATTAATTCACACTCAGGATTCAATCCTGATTTTTTTTTGCCCTCAGAAGCGATTGGTAATAAAATTTAAACATTTTTACTATTGAATAAATGACATGTAGTGATATAATCAATCACAATCGTTGAATATCAGAAAAAGTATAATTTTTACGAGGTAATGATTAAATTATGAAAGAGAGACTTAAGAATTTTCATCATTCAGCAGTTTTTATCTGTCTGGTTCTTGCAATTGTTCTGGACGTTGTTCTGGAAGCTCTTGGAAGACATTCGCTGTTTAAGGCGATATCGTATGTGTGGAATCAGCCGCTCATATTTCTGTATAACTGTTCGATCATTTTCTTTACGCTGACACTTTCGCTGCTCATGAGAAAGAGAATATTCGGATACTGCGTTATATCGTTTGCATGGCTGATACTTGGAATCACGAACTGCATAGTTCTGGGATTCAGAATAACGCCATTTTCAGCTATCGATATGCTTATGGCGAGGAATACGATAACTATCATAGACAAATATTTTAATGTATGGCAGATCGTGCTCATAGCTGCGCTTCTGTTCGTTGCGCTGGCAGCCATCATAGTTCTGTTCATAAAATCGCCGACGGTTACGGGCAATATATATAGAACGAGAACGACTGTGTTTATAGTTGCGACATTCTTCTGTGTAATGCTCTTCACCAAGATCGCGCTTAATGCACAGACTATATCAGATAATTTTGCAAACCTTGCAACGGCATACAACAATTATGGATTTGTATACTGTTTCTCAAACAGTGTGGTCGATGTAGGTATAGGACAGCCGAGTGATTACAGCGAGGATAAGATGCTTGAGATAAAGGATGATCTGGACAGTGTTGGCACAACGGATTCAAAGCATGGCAAGGACAAGCCAAACGTTATATTTGTACAGCTTGAGTCATTCATGGATCCGTCATATGTAAAATGCCTCACGTTCAATGAGAATCCTATTCCGAATTTCACAAAGCTGAAGGAGGAATGTACATCAGGATTCCTGACGATGCCGGCGATCGGTGCAGGTACAGCCAACTCGGAATTTGAGGTGCTCACGGGATTTAACGTGGCATATTTCGGTGCAGGTGAGTATCCATATAAGACCATACTTGGCAAGCAGACCATAGAGAGCATGGCGACACAGTTGAAGCTTGATGGTTATTCAACACATGCCATGCACAATCACGATGGTACATTCTATGACAGATACAAGGTGTATAAAAACATGGGGTTTGATACATTTACCCCGATGGAGTATATGTACAATCTGGAGCATACTCAGAAGAACTGGGAGAAGGACAATGTCCTTACCGGTGAGATCATGAAGACTCTGTACTCTACCACTGGACGGGATTTCATATTCACCGTCAGCGTACAGGGACATGGAAGATACCCATCAGAGCTGGACGAGGAGAATTACAGTTACCCTATAAAGGTTGCCGGAACAGGTGATGAGAGTCTTGATACACAGTGGACATATTACTGTAACCAGCTCCATGAGATGGACGATTTCATTGGCAAGCTTATAGACAGACTTACGGCGTACGATGAGCCGGTCGTTCTCGTTATGTATGGAGACCATCTCCCTGGATTTGAGATCACAGAGGACGATATAACCAACGGAGACCTTTACCAGACAGAGTATTTTGTCTGGAGCAATATGAAGAACTTCCCGGTTGAGGATGAGGATATAGAGGCATATCAGCTCAGCACAAAGGTGTTTGATATGCTGGGATTTGAGAAGAGCTATGTGCAGAAGTTCCAGTCAAAGTACAAGCCGGGCGATGCAAACTATGATGGTGATCTCGAGAACATTGAGTATGATATGCTTTATGGACAGAGATACATGTATCCTGATGGATGGCCATATGAGCCGACGAATATGAAATACGGCATAAGCAAGATCAGGATCTCGGAGATCAAAAAGGGCGTGTATGTGCCAACGGTTGATGAAGAAGCGGATTTCACGGCAAATGATGGTTCCGGGGACGGTGAGAGTGCTGAGGAGCCACAGCCTATGAATGGATATTATATCCACGGAAGCAACTTCAATGAATGTACATTTGTGTGGACAGATGATGCCTTTTTGAAGGAGACTATCTATATAGACAGAGATACGCTGTTTCTTCCATATGAGGACTCGTTTGAGGCGGGCAAGGAGATATCCGTGGCGCAGGTCGGAGACGACAGTATAGATTTCGGAGTGGAAGACACTTATGTATATAAGGGAGATCCTGAAGATCCGGAGGACACAGAGACAAATGTGACCACGGAGACGGAAGAACTGCCTTGACAAGAACTATATAATTTGTTAGCATGTTTAAAAAGTTACATCACCCAACGCGATAAGTGTTGGGTGATGTGTTTTCTCTATTAAGGCTAATTGACGTACATAATGAGCACAATGCTCTTATTAAATATTTTACAGAAAGAGAGAGAAGAAAATGGGTAAGATTATTGGCGAAGGAATTACATTTGATGACGTTTTATTGGTACCTGCTTATTCTGAGGTATTACCAAATGACGTTGACCTTACAACACAGCTGACACAGAAGATTAAGTTGAACATTCCTCTTATGAGTGCCGGTATGGACACAGTTACAGAGCACAGAATGGCTATTGCCATGGCTCGTCAGGGTGGTATCGGAGTTATCCACAAGAACATGTCCATAGAGAAGCAGGCAGAGGAAGTTGACAAGGTAAAGCGTTCAGAGAACGGTGTAATATCAGATCCATTTTACTTATCTCCAGAGCATACACTGGCAGATGCTGACGAGCTTATGAGCAAGTTCAGAATCTCAGGTGTACCTATCACAGAGGATGGCAAGCTTGTTGGAATCATAACCAACCGTGACCTGAAGTTTGAGAAGGACTACACCAAGAAGATCAAGGAGTCAATGACATCTGAGGGTCTTGTTACAGCAAAGGAGGGAATCACACTTGACGAGGCTAGAGAGATCCTTGGAAAGGCTCGTAAGGAGAAGCTTCCTATCGTTGATGACGATTTCCACCTGAAGGGACTCATCACGATCAAGGATATTGAGAAGCAGATCAAGTACCCATATTCAGCACATGACGCACAGGGCAGACTTCTCTGTGCAGCAGCAGTAGGATGTACAGCCAACATCCTCGACAGAGTTGCAGAGCTCGTATCAGCAAAGGTTGATGCGATAGTTATAGATACAGCACATGGACATTCAGCCAACGTTCTGAGAACTTTCAAGATGGTTAAGGAGAAGTATCCTGACCTTCAGGTTATTGCCGGTAACGTTGCAACAAGATCAGGCGCACAGGCTATGATCGACATGGGTGTAGATGCAGTCAAGATCGGTATCGGACCTGGTTCTATCTGTACAACAAGAGTTGTTGCAGGTATCGGTGTACCACAGATCACAGCTATCATGCAGGCATATGATGCAGCTATGAATGCCGGAATCCCTGTTATCGCAGATGGCGGTATCAAGTATTCAGGAGATATCACAAAGGCTCTGGCAGCAGGTGCCAACGTATGTATGATGGGAAGTCTGTTCGCAGGTACAGATGAGGCTCCTGGTGATTTCGAGCTTTATCAGGGACGTAAGTACAAGGTATACAGAGGTATGGGATCTATAGCAGCCATGGAGAATGGTTCTAAGGACAGATACTTCCAGGAGAACGCAAGAAAGCTTGTCCCAGAGGGCGTTGAGGGCCGTGTGGCATACAAGGGATCACTTGAGGATACAGTATTCCAGCTCATCGGTGGACTTCGTTCAGGTATGGGTTACTGCGGAGCAAAGAACATTGCAGAGCTTCATGAGAAGGCAGAGTTCGTCAAGATTTCAGCAGCTTCACTCAAGGAGAGCCATCCACATGATATCCATATCACAAAGGAAGCTCCTAACTACAGTGTAGAGTAATAGAAATTTGCATAGATGATTTCAGATAAGAGGATGCATATCTGTCAGATATGCATCCTTTTTTCTTGACACCGTTCTGTTATGTGAGATAATGAAGAATGGGTGTCTTAGAAAAGAGGTGTTTGGATATTTATGAAGGTAAACAATCCAGGTAAAAAAGATCTTGACCAGCTTGTGATGCTTGAGCAGGAGACATTTCCTGAGGCTGAGGCAGCAAGCCGGGAGTCTATAGAGCGAAGACTGAAGGCACACAGAGAAACCTTCTGGGTGCTCAAGAAGGACGGACGAATAATAGCAGGTATAAATGGCATTACTACTAATGAGAAGGATTTGAGCGATGCTATGTATACGGGCGAGGACTTCTACGACAAGAAGGGTCGCTGGCTTATGATATTCGGCGTGTCAACTCTGCCGGACTATCAGCACAATGGATATGCGGCGAAGATAATGCATGAGGTTCTTCAGGAGACGGTCAAATGTAAACTCGACGGAGTCGTCCTCACATGTAAAGAGAACATGATCCCATTCTACGAACAATTTGGTTTTGTGGATGAGGGCGTGAGTGAATCTGAGCATGGCGGTGTCGTCTGGCATCAGATGAGGATAAGGCGCAGAGATATAAAACGTGATTATAAGCAGGATGTGATTGATTGTATAGTGATAGTAGTTGTGGCCGCCGTACTGGCATTTCTGCTGGGACGATTTGTGATATTAAACTGTAATGTACCTACTGGTTCCATGCTTGAGACAATACAGCTTGGAGACAATATAATAGGAAGCAGGCTTACATATAAGTTCTCTGATCCTGAGCGTGGCGATATAGCCATATTCAAGTGGCCGGACGATGAGTCCCAGATATATATCAAGAGAATCATAGGACTGCCGGGTGAGACCGTGGAGATCATAGATGGTAAGGTATATATAAATGGAAGTGATACTCCGCTCAAGGAGGATTATCTGAGTGATGAGGCAAGGACTGACGTAAGATCGTTTGGACCGTATCAGGTTCCTGAGGACTGTTACTTTATGCTGGGAGACAACAGACCAAACTCAGCGGATGCCAGACTTTGGGAGAATACCTATGTGAAGCGTGACAAGATACTTGCCAAAGCAGAATTTGTGTATTTCCCATTTTCACAGATAACATGGCTTGGAAACGGAGCAGAGTATTAGATTGTATGTCATGATGGATAATCAGAGGAGATGGTCACATGAACAGAGTAAGATTTGACATGCATTGTCATACGGCTGAGGGATCACCCGATGCCAAAGTAAAGATTCTTGATTATATTGATCTGTTAAAGCAGCGTGGTTTTCACGGAATGCTGGTCACAGACCATGATTCATATTCCGGATACAAAGCGTACTTAAGGCAGAAAGATAAGGTTAAGGATTTCACTGTGCTCAGAGGTATCGAGTATGATACGTTTGACTATGGACATTTCCTCATCGTACTGCCATCAGATACACCTGAGGAGGTGTACGACCTGTTTGAACACAGGGGCATGGCGCTTATCAGGGTGATATGGCTTGTGCACGAGTGCGGCGGTATACTTGGCCCAGCTCATCCATTTGGCGAGAAGTTCATGAGCTTTGGCAGCACGAGAAGGCTTGGCATGATAGAGCACAGACTATATGCACAGCATTTTGACTTCATAGAGGGATATAATTGCTGTGAATCAGCCAAGAGGAATAAGATGGCCAGAAGGCTTGCGTCATACTATGATATACCTGTTTTGGGTGGAAGCGATGCCCATAAGGAGAACTGTGTCGGACTTGCAGGTACATATCTTCCGGATTATATACATTCGGAGGATGATCTGATAAATTATATAAATGACGGCAATCATCCCGAGGTTGGCGGAAAGAGATACCCGAAGACCTTGAAGGACAAGATAGGACTTGCCGGCAAATTCCTGACGTATGGATTTTATTTATACAATATATATGGCGCATTCCGAAATTATCCTGCGAGATGTCGCGCATACTTTGCGGCATCGGCAAAACTGAAGGCAAAAATGAAAAGTAACTGTTCAGACAGGGGACTGGATAGCAAAAAATAAAAGCAAAAACAGAAAGGGCGATTATGAATAAGAAGGAAAGAAGTAATTTTACGGGGACGCTGGGCTTTGTTATGGCAGCAGCGGGAAGTGCGGTAGGACTTGGTAATATATGGAGGTTCCCATATCTTGCGGCAAAGGACAACGGTGGTGTGTTTATACTTGTGTATATAATACTTGCGCTTACATTTGGATTCACACTGCTCACAACAGATATTGCAATAGGAAGAAAGACTCGGCAGGGACCGCTCACAGCTTATGGTCTTATACATAAGAAGTGGAAATGGCTTGGCGGTCTGGCGTGGATCGTACCGGTCATAATCCTTCCATATTACTGTACTATCGGAGGATGGGTTCTGAAGTATATGACAGCATATTTTACAGGTCAGACAGAGGCTGCCACTGGTGACGGTTATTTCACCGGTTTTATAACAGCCCAGACTGCGCCTATAGTATTTGCACTTATATTCCTTACGGCCACAGGCGTTGTCGTATTCTGTGGTGTTGAAAAGGGAATAGAGAAGTTTAGCAAGGTGCTCATGCCGATATTGGTAATTCTTATAATTGGAATTTCAATCTATTCACTGACGATCAAGCATACCGGTGATGATGGTACGATCAGAACAGGAATTGATGGACTGAAGGTATATTTGATTCCTGATTTTAAGGGAATGACATTCAGGGATATATTCATGGTTGTAATGGATGCCATGGGACAGCTCTTCTTCTCGATAAGTGTCGCTATGGGTATCATGGTTGCGTATGGCTCATATGTTAAGAAGGATGTTAACCTTATGAAGTCGATCAATCAGATAGAGATATTTGACACGGCAGTGGCTTTCCTTGCTGGTCTGATGATAGTCCCTGCGGTGTATGTGTTCTCTGGAACGGAAGGCATGTCAGCGGGCCCTGGACTTATGTTCATATCTCTGCCAAAGGTATTCAATGCCATGGGTAAGGTCGGAACAGTCATCGGAGCCCTGTTCTTCATCATGGTTACATTTGCGGCGATCACATCCTCAGTATCGGTCATGGAAGCGATAGTGTCAGGACTTATGGATAAGTTCCATCTCACGAGAAAGAAGAGTGCGGTCATAACAACTGTATATGCGGTTGTCGGAATGTTGGTCGTATGTTTCGGTTACAACATATGGTACTTTGAGCTCAAGCTTCCAAATGGAGCTACAGCCCAGATCCTCGATGTGATGGATTACCTGAGTAACAACATCTTCATGCCGCTTGTGGCTATCCTGTCATGTATACTTATCGGCTGGGTAGTGAAGCCTAAGACGGTTATAGACGAGGTTACAAGAAATGGCGAGAAGTTTGGAAGAAAGAAGCTCTATATTGTCATGGTAAAGTTTGTGGCACCAATACTGCTTGCATTGCTGCTTCTCCAGTCATTTGGAATTGACTTTGTACAGTTTGTTACAAATCTGTTCAAATAGAACAATATAGTTTATAATGTAGAGGCGTTTGTCATGTGAGTGATGAAGGCCTCTATATTTTTGTCATAAGGAATGTCATTGCAGGATATTTATACCGGGTTTACGGATTTAATGGGAGAATGATGGATGAACAACAGGGATGATTTGATATATCTTGCCCCGATGGAGGGGATAACAGGATACATATACAGAAATGTACATCACAAATATTTCGGCGGCGTTGACAAATACTTTATGCCGTTCATTGCCCCGGCGAAAGGACGTCCTCTCAGAAACAGGGAACTAAGGGATGTGCTGCCGGAAAACAATCAGGGGATAAATGTGGTGCCGCAGCTTCTGACCAACAGTGGCGAGGGATTTGTGAAGGCTGCAAAGTTCCTGAAGGAGCTTGGATATAACGAGGTGAATATCAATCTCGGCTGTCCGTCAAAAACTGTAGTAACGAAGTATAAAGGCTCGGGTCTACTGTATGATACAGAGAGACTTGACAATTTCTTATATGAAGTATTTGCCGCCGACGTGATGGATGTGTCTATAAAGACCAGAATAGGAAGAGACAGTTCTGTGGAGTTTGAGGATATCATAGAAATATATAAGAAGTATCCGATAAGTGAGCTGATCATACATCCGAGAATACAGACGGATTTCTACAAGAATACGCCAAACATGGAAGTGTTTGCCGAAGGTGTGGCTTCATATGGAAGACCAGACACAGTGTGCTACAACGGAGATATAAACAGTGTGGTGGATTATGACAGGTTCACGGGCGATTTTCCTGATATAAGTAAGGTTATGATAGGCAGGGGGATAATAGCTGATCCTTGTCTGGCGGAGCGGATAAAAGAAGAGTGTGGCGACAGTACATATGACTGGAACAGATTTTTCATATTCCACGATGAACTTTACAGGAATTACTGTGAGTCGGATGTGGGCAGGGGCAACACGATGTTCAAGATGAAGGAGCTGTGGGCTTACTGGTCGAGGCTGTTTTATGATGTGGAGGGAGCTGAGAGGGCTCTTAAGAAGATCCGGAAGACTAGAGATAATGGTGAGTATGAGGCGGCAGTCAGGATGCTGGCTGCACTGTGCAGATGAAATGAATTTAGTATGATGGGGTGTATTGTATGAGTGTATGCTTGGATTACTATATGTTAGTTGTGTTTTGATGATTAGGAGATGATATCATGGGATGTCTTGGAAATTGTATATGGTTTTTATGTGGCGGAATATTGAGCGGACTTTCGTGGGTGGCAAGCGGGGTGCTGTGCTGTATAACGATGATAGGGATTCCGATTGGGATGCAGTGCTTTAAGTTTGCAGGACTTGCATTCTTTCCATTTGGAAAAGAGATAGTGTATGGAGGCGGGGCTGGCTCGCTGATCGCGAATATCATATGGCTGCTCTGCTGCGGAATACCTATGGCGGTAGAGAATGCCTGCCTGGGGCTGCTGCTTTGCATAACGATAGTCGGAATTCCATTTGGGCTTCAGTTCTTTAAGATCGCCAAGCTGTCGCTCATGCCGTTTGGTGCAGAGATTGTGGGATGATGGTGGAAATATACATAAATATAGTTGACAGAACTTGAATCACTAGAATATAATAATGTGGCGTCAGATATGTGCTGACGCCATATATAAGGCAATGACGAAGAGAAGTAGCATAGATTATCGCCCACAGAGAGCCGGTGGTGGTGGGAGTCCGGCGGAGTGAATATATGTGAATAACACTTTACCAGCTGCAAGCTGAAAGATATAGCCCATAGCGGGATACGTGTTTTATGTCGAGTAGGGGAGCCGTAGCTGCACGATACGCAGAGAGGTCATGAGCAAGGTGACTGAGAGGGACTGGGACGCGATGCTTTGAATATACGAAGATCGTGTAACGGTAAATCAGGTGGTACCGCGGACATGAAAGCAGACAAGTAACCGACAGGTAGTTTGAGAGAGCTTATGTTCGTCCTGAATATTTGCATATATATATGTGCATCTGATTCAGGATGAACATAAGCTTTTTCTATTTGCAAGAGAAATAACAGCCAGTGCGTAATCCTGAAAAAGCCAAAGTGGACATAAAGCCACAGGCAAATAGTAAAGAAAAGGAGAGAACAGATGACAATCGAGAACATTTATCGTAACAGAACAATGAACGAGATCACTGAGGGCGATGTGGGACAGACACTTAAGGTTGCCGGATGGGTAGAGAATATCCGTGACCACGGTGGAGTATCATTTATCGATCTTCGTGATATGTATGGCGTGCTCCAGGTAGTAATGAGAGACACATCACTTCTTGACGGAATAACAAAGGAGGACTGTGTATCGATCGAGGGTATCGTTGAGCACAGAGATGAGGAGACATACAACCCTAAGATCCCTACAGGTACTATCGAGCTTGAGGCGAAGACTGTAGAGATACTCGGTAAGGTATACAAGCAGATTCCATTTGAGATCCAGACATCCAAGGAGACACGTGAGGATGTGAGACTCAAGTACAGATATCTTGACCTCAGAAACAAGAAGGTTAAGGACAACATGATCTTCAGAAGCCAGGTCATCAGCTACCTTCGTCAGAAGATGACTGAGATGGGATTCCTTGAGATCCAGACACCTATCCTCTGCGCATCATCACCTGAGGGCGCAAGAGATTACATCGTGCCATCAAGAAAGTTCAAGGGCAAGTTCTATGCACTTCCACAGGCACCACAGCAGTACAAGCAGCTTCTGATGGTATCAGGATTTGACAAATACTTCCAGATAGCTCCTTGTTTCAGAGATGAGGATGCGAGAGCAGACCGTTCACCAGGAGAGTTCTACCAGCTCGACTTTGAGATGAGTTTTGCAACACAGGAGGACGTATTCAAGATTGGAGAGGAAGTCCTCTCAGCAACATTTGAGAAGTTTGCACCTGAGGGCGCAGTTGTTACACAGGCTCCATATCCAATCATCAGCTACAAGCAGGCTATGCTTGAGTTTGGTACGGATAAGCCTGACCTCAGAAACCCACTTAGAATAATAGATCTTACAGATTTCTTCCAGAGATGTACATTCAAGCCATTCCACGGCAAGACGGTACGTGCCATCAATGTACACAAGAAGCTTTCAAAGGGACAGCATGAGAAGATGCTCAAGTTTGCACAGAGCATCGGCATGGGCGGCCTTGGATATCTGGAGATACTTGAGGATATGTCATACAAGGGACCTATCGACAAGTTCATTCCTGATGATATGAAGGGTGAGATCGCAGAGCTTGCAGGCCTTCAGCCTGGAGATACTATTTTCTTCATCGCAGACGTGGAGGAGCTTGCAGCGTCATTTGCAGGACAGATCAGAGTTGAGCTTGGTAACAGACTTGATCTCAACGAGAAGAACGCATTCCGTTTCTGCTATATAAATGACTTCCCAATGTACGAGTACGACAAGGAGAGCAAGAAGATCATCTTCACTCACAATCCGTTCTCAATGCCACAGGGCGGACTTGAGGCGTTAAATGAGAAGGATCCACTTGATATCCTGGCTTACCAGTACGACATCGTCTGCAACGGTATCGAGCTTTCATCAGGCGCTGTAAGAAACCACGACATGAAGATCATGGTCAAGGCATTTGAGATTGCAGGATACACAGAGGATGATCTGAAGGAGAAGTTCGGAGCACTCTACAATGCATTCCAGTTCGGAGCACCACCTCATGCAGGTATGGCTCCTGGTGTGGACAGAATGATCATGCTTCTCAGAAACGAGGAGAATATCAGAGAGGTCATCCCATTCCCAATGAATGGAAATGCACAGGATCTTATGTGCGGAGCACCTGGCGAGGTTACAGAGCAGCAGCTCCGTGAGGTTCACATTAAGGTCAGACAGTAAAAAGGCCGGACGGCACTTGTAGTTCGAGATATGGATATGAAAACATATATACAAACACATTCAGTTACCTTCACTTCAGCTTGCTTACATTTGCATGCTGCGAAAACCGCGATAAGAGCGGTGCGGTCTTCGCAGCAGCAGTAAGCGCTGAAGATCAGTCACTTTCATTATCGTTTGTATATATGTTTCATATCTTATGTATCAAGAACTACAAGTGCCTGTTTTTTTGACATGTACTTGTGTATAAAAACGGTTTTAATTGTTTTTATGAGAATTGTAAGAGGAGGCTTTTGACGATGGCAGGTTTTCTTATAAAGGACACAACTAGGGAAGAACGAGAGCAGATAGTTGCCGATTCTCTGGGGAATATAGATGCTTACTGCGATGGATGCATGTGCGGTATCACAGAGATGTATCAGGATTATATTGACGGGAAGAAAGAGCTTCGTGAGATAAATATGGAGTTAAATGCGAGATATGTCCGGGATGAGAATATGGATGGACGGAAGTAAGCATATGGTGACAACTTTAATAATATTTATGTGGCAGAGCTGGAAAAGCCATGTTAATATGGACATACAGTTAGTTGGTTTACATTACATCAATAAATAAGA
>ERZ773277.2559-NODE-2559-length-11980-cov-3.143732_pt1 | contig 11980 bp, 6 predicted proteins | sample MGYA00511957_ERZ773277 | MGnify/ENA primary metagenome ERZ773277 (study PRJEB29015, sample SAMEA2737800) | human gut metagenome | biome: human gut; feature: human-associated habitat; material: faeces | place: China | collected 2012 ... | reverse complement strand
TTTCGATGCAAACCAGGGTGCTGAACTGCAGGGACAGATGGTTCTGGATTACATCAAGAAAAACGCAGACACGATCGACAGAAACGGTGACGGCGTAATCGGATATGTTCTGGCAATCGGTGATATCGGACATAACGATTCTATCGCCCGTACACGTGGTGTTCGTTCCGCACTTGGAACAGGTGTAGATGCAGACGGCGGAGTAGATTCTACACCGGCCGGAACAAACGTAGACGGAAAAGCAAAGGTTGTGCAGGATGCAACTCTGGATGTAGACGGAAAAACATATACCATCCGTGAGCTGGCTTCTCAGGAAATGAAAAACTCAGCAGGTGCAACATGGGATGCTGCAACAGCTGGTAACGCGATCGGAACATGGACAGCTTCCTTCGGTGATCAGATCGATGTTGTAGTTTCCAATAACGATGGTATGGGAATGTCAATGTTCAATGCATGGGCAAAAGACAACAAAGTTCCTACCTTCGGTTACGATGCAAACAGCGATGCTGTAGCAGCAATCGGTGAAGGATATGGCGGAACAATTTCTCAGCATGCAGACGTTCAGGCTTACCTGACACTGAGAGTTCTGCGTAACGCACTGGACGGTGTAGACATTGATACCGGTATCGGTACAGCAGATGAAGCCGGCAACTGCCTGACAGAGGGTGAAGATTACAGATACAGCGAAGAAGAGAGATCTTACTACGCATTAAATATTGCTGTAACAGCCGATAACTACAACGATTTCACAGATTCCACAAAAGTTTACGATAAAGTTGCAAAACAGCTGGATGAAAGCAAGAGCCCATCCAAAAAAGTATGGCTGAATATCTACAACGCATCGGATAACTTCCTGAGCTCTACCTATCAGCCACTGCTGGAGAAATATGATGATCTGCTGAACCTGAAGGTAGATTACATCGGTGGAGACGGACAGACAGAGTCCAATATCACAAACCGTCTTGGAAACCCGAGCGAGTATGATGCTTTTGCAATTAACATGGTTAAGACCGATAATGCAGCAGCATATACATCACTTCTCTCCAAATAATCTGAGACAGAATAAAAGTGTAAATGGTAACGGTTCGGAGCCATGCGAAATCGAGATGAGGTCTCTGAATCGTTACCGTAAATGAATGAAATTATAGAGGGGTGTCAGCAATGATACCCTTCTTTACTAAGAAAAGGAAGCGCAGCTATGACAGAAGATAAGAATAAATATATCTTATCGATTAACGGCATGAGCAAATCGTTCGGTAGAAATAAGGTTCTGAAACATATCAGCATGAATGTCAAACCTGGAACCATTATGGGACTGATGGGTGAAAACGGTGCCGGAAAATCGACAATGATGAAATGCCTCTTTGGAACCTATCAGAAAGATGAAGGAACCATCGTACTGGACGGAAAAGAAGTGAATTTCTCCGGTCCGAAGGATGCACTGGAAAACGGAGTGGCGATGGTACACCAGGAGTTGAACCAGTGTCTTGAAAGAAGTGTTGTAGATAACATGTTCCTTGGAAGATACCCAAAGAATTCCGTTGGAGTGATCGACGAAGGAAGAATGAAAAAAGAAACATCAGACCTGTTCAGAAAACTGGGAATTACAGTTGATCTGACGCAGCCAATGAAGAAAATGTCTGTATCTCAGAGACAGATGTGTGAGATCGCAAAAGCGATTTCCTATCATTCCAAAGTCATTGTACTGGATGAACCTACATCATCCCTGACTGCACCGGAGGTTGAAAAACTCTTTAAGATGATGCGTCAGCTGAAGGCGCAGGGAATTGCTCTGATCTACATTTCACATAAAATGGATGAAATATTTGAAATCTGTGACGAAATATCCGTACTGCGAGACGGTAGTCTGGTCATGACCAAGCCAAGTAAAGAAACGGATATGAACGAACTAATCGCCGCCATGGTTGGACGTTCTCTGGACAACAGATTTCCGCCTGTAGACAATACACCGGGAGAAACGATTCTCTCCGTACAGAATATATCAACAAAATATGCACCGAAACTGCAGAATATTTCTTTTGATATCAAAAAAGGAGAAATTTTCGGATTCTATGGTCTGGTCGGTGCCGGTCGTACCGAACTTCTGGAGACAATCTTCGGAATTCGTACAAGAGCAGAAGGAAATATCGTATATGATGGAAAAGTACTGAACTTCTCCTCCCCGAAAGATGCTATGGATCACGGATTTGCTCTGATTACAGAGGAAAGAAAAGCCAATGGTCTGTTCCTGAAGGGCGATATTACATTCAATACTACCATTGCGAATATGAAGCATTATAAGAGCGGAGTCGCATTATCACATGACAAGATGGTGCGTGCAACGGCTGAAGAAATCAAGATCATGCATACAAAATGTATGGGACCGGATGATATGATCGCCAACCTTTCCGGTGGTAATCAGCAGAAGGTCATCTTTGGTAAATGGCTGGAGCGTTCACCGAGCGTATTCATGATGGATGACCCGACACGAGGAATTGATGTTGGAGCAAAATATGAAATTTATGAACTGATTATCAATATGGCGAAACAGGGAAAAACAATCATCGTTGTTTCTTCCGAAATGCCGGAGATTCTTGGTATTACCAACCGAATCGGTGTTATGTCTAACGGACGTCTGGCCGGAATCGTAAATACCAAAGAAACAAACCAGGAAGAATTATTGAGACTCAGTGCTAAATACCTGTAACAGGAGGAAAATTGGAAATGGCAGAAAACAGCGTTATTATTTCGTCGGAAGAAGAAGCAAAGCTTTTGAAGCCGATCGATGAATATGTGGAAGAAATCCAGAAAAAAATCGATGCATTACGTGCAGACGGCTTTGACAAAGTGAGCGATCTGAAAAAACAGATCGCGATCGCAAAAGAAAACAAGAACTTATCCGCAACACAGAGAGATAAGATCATTGAAAACAGCAAAAAAGAGCTGGAAAATGCAAAAAAAGTAGAGGCAGACAACAAAGAAGAAATTAAAAAGCTGGTCGCAGAGGCAGAAGGCTATCTGGCTGCGCATTACAAAAAGGATTATTACGATGTAGTAAACAAAAGCTGCAAAGCTGCAAAAGCAGAAGAAAACAGCAGATACGAGAAGATCAAAGCAGATCTGAAGAGCGAGCATCAGAAAAAGATTGCTTCTCTGAAGGATGCAGAAGAGATCAAGGCCGAGAAATACGTGCTCAAAAACAAACTGTTTGACGCACAGATGGCTCATGAATCAAAGCTCCAGGAAATCAAGGACAGAAGACATGAAGCATTCATGCATAAATATCATCTGATCGACCTGCTGAGAGCGTCCAAATTCACATTCCAGCAGCAGAGAATACAGAAACTGGAAAATTACAGATATACCTTCGATTTATCTCAGTTCCTGTACAAAAACGGTCTGTATATCGTAATCATTCTGATCTTTATCGCACTGTGTATCATCACACCGATCGTTAAAAATACACAGCTGCTGACGGTTACCAACATCCTGAATATCTTACAGCAGGCATCCCCGCGTATGTTCCTTGCACTTGGTGTTGCCGGTCTGATCCTGTTAACAGGTACCGACCTTTCCGTAGGACGTATGGTTGGTATGGGTATGGTTACAGCAACCATCATTATGCATAACGGAATCAATACAGGTGCCGTATTCGGCCATGTATTTGACTTCTCCGCTATGCCTGCTACAGCGAAAGCACTGTTTGCACTGTTAATGTGTGTGATCTTTACAACAGTATTTGCCATGATTGCCGGATTCTTCATGGCAAGATTCAAAATGCATCCGTTTATCTCTACCATGGCGAACATGCTGATCATCTTCGGTCTGGTTACCTATGCGACCAAGGGTGTATCCTTCGGTGCGATTGATTCTGCTATCCCGAATACTTTCATTCCGCAGATCGGAAAATTCCCGACCATCATTCTGTGGGCTGTTGCAGCAGTTGCCATTGTATGGTTTATCTGGAACAAAACAACTTTTGGCAAAAACCTGTATGCGGTAGGTGGAAACCCGGAAGCGGCAGCAGTATCCGGTATCTCTGTATTTAAAGTAACAATGGGAGCATTTATACTGGCAGGTATCCTGTATGGCTTCGGTTCCTGGCTGGAATGTAACCGTATGGTTGGTTCCGGTAGTGCAGCTTACGGACAGGGATGGGATATGGATGCCATCGCAGCCTGCGTAGTTGGTGGCGTATCCTTTACCGGTGGTATCGGTAAGATCTCCGGAGTTGTAACCGGTGTACTGATCTTTACCTCCCTGACATATGCCCTGACGATTCTGGGTATTGATACCAACCTTCAGTTCATCTTCGAAGGTATCATTATTCTGGCAGCTGTAACACTTGACTGTCTGAAATATGTACAGAAAAAATAATGAAAGATTCATAAACAGATAGAATATAAGACAGCCCGGTCGTCCGATGGATGACTAGGGCGGTCTTTTATTCTGTTCTGGCAAAAATTTTTGTAACTATTCATTCAGCAGAGAGCAATCTTCTGCTATAATGAAGGAACAACAACGTACTCCGGAAAACAGGGGGATAAGAATGGAACAATATAAAGTGATTCTTGTCGATGATGAAGTAGAGGTCATCGATGTTATGAAAAAAAAGATCCATTGGAATGATCTGGGATTTGACGTAGTGGGAAGTGCCACCAACGGCGTGAAGGCTTTGGAGCTGGTGGAAAAACTTCAGCCGGATGTGGTACTGACGGACATTAAAATGCCTTACATGGATGGACTGGAGCTGGCAAGAAAACTGAACCAGGACTATCCTAATATTTACATTATGCTTTGCACCGGCTTTGACGAATTCGAGTATGCGAAAGAGGCCGTCCATCTGGAGATTAAGGAATATATGCTGAAACCCATCAGCGCCACCGAGCTGTCAGAGAGCCTGATGAAGCTGAAAACAACACTGGACAGGGAACGGGAAGAAAAGTTAAATGTAAAAAAACTGGAAGACTATTTCCAGGAGGTATTACCAAAGCTGCAGTCCAATTTCTTCATTTCCCTGATTGAAGGAAGAGTCAGAGAAGAGGACTATGAACGATTCCTTTTGGATTATCAGGTGGATATGAAGGGACCTTTGTTTTGCTGCATTATCTTTCATACCTCGGAAAATGATGTGCCGGATGGGATGAATCCCTTATTATTATCCATGTCCGTGGAACGGGAGATCAAACAGCGGCTGATGGAGAACTGTAATTGCCAGGAATTCATTTATATGGGTAATACCATTCTGATTATGGAACTCCATTCAGAAGATGAGATAGCTCAATTGACGGACAAGTGTGACCGGTTCTGCCGCTGGGCATGGAGAATTATGGGGGCGGCGGTTACCGCAGGGATCGGAACCGTCTGCAACAGTCTGTACGACATCAGTATTTCCTACGAGGGAGCCAGAGAGGCGGTATCCTACCGTGTCCTGTACGGAACGAAACGAGCCATCAATATCGCGGAGATCGTTCCTAAAGAGTCAAAAAAGGCGGTTCCCTTAGAAGAGACAAGGATGCAGGAGCTGTTTCGTGCCATCCATGTAGGGGATCAGGAGAAGATCCGGAAAGAAGCCATCAAAGAGACAGAAAAGCTCCATAAGAATGCAGCCACCATCAGCCAGTACAATCTGGCTACCATGGAGATTGTCAGCGGATTTTTCAAATTCTGTGCCAATAATTCCATGGATTTCAATGAAATTTCCGGAAATGTACAGAACCTTTATGAAAGAGTGACTCAGTTGGATGAAAGCTCTATGACAAACTGGATCATCAATATGTCTATGGCGATCAGCGAAAAACTGAGAAGTACCAGAAACAGTACCTCAAGACGGATCATTACCGATGCGCAGAACATTGTAAAAGACAGATATATGGAACCGGCGCTTTCTCTGGATGATGTGTGCGCAGATCTTGGTGTGTCCAATTCTTACTTTTCGTCCATTTTTAAAAAGGAAACCGGTCAGTCCTTCGTCTCCTATCTTACGGATTACCGAATGGACAGAGCAGAAGAAATGGTGCTGAACACCGATGAAAAAAGCTATAAGATCGCAGAAAAAGTGGGATATCAGGATGCGAACTACTTCAGCTATGTATTCAAAAAGAAATTCGGTGTTTCCCCTTCCAAATACAGAGCTTCCGGAAAATAGGGAACAGGTGAAAGGGAAAATACATGAAAGATAGAAAAAGAAAGCCGGATTCCCGGAAGAACATCGTATTTAACATACAGTCGATTATCCTGTCTGTCCTTATGGCGATTTCACTGGTCACGATCATTGTAATGGGATTGCTGCTTTACCATCGATTCAAGCTGGCATTGGAAAAAACAGCAGTGGACAACACGGAAGCTACTGTAGAGGCTACCGTGGATCGGTTAAATGCAGACCTGCTGGATATCCGGCAGATTATAAACGGGGCAAACTACAACGTGGTCCAGCAGTTTGATATATCCAGCCGGGAATTCTCGGAGCAGTTCAGTCTGCTCTATGAGACCAACTCCGATAAGATTCAGAGCCTGGCTTTGTATGACCCCAAAGGAAATCTGATTGCATCGGAGCCGGTGGCGGCAGAAAAGAAAAATGTGAAGGTGCAGACGCAGGAATGGTATAAAAATGCGGAAGATGCCATTGAAAATATACACTTTTCCACACCGCATATCCAGGAGCTGTTTGAGGACGGCTCTTATCGGTACCAATGGGTCGTTTCCCTGAGCAGGTATGTAGATGTCAACAAGGGAGAGACACCGGAAACCGGTATTCTTTTACTGGATATGAAATATTCTGTGATCAGGGACGTGATGAAGCAGATCAATGACTGTTCTGGCGGAATCTACTATTATCTGACCAGTCAGGACGGAGAAATGATCTACCATCCCCGGGGAACGGAATTAAACCGCGGATTATTTGAAGAAAACAGTCTGGAAGCGGCAAAATACGAGGACGGAACCTACGAGATCTGTTCCGGCGGTCAGAACGAGACCGTGATCGTCGGCAGCGTAGCCTATACAGGCTGGAAAATGATCGGTGTTGTGCCGGAGAGTGTGCAGGCGGCAAACTACAAGAACTTCCGTTACTATGTATTTGCTACTGTTCTGGTTCTTATGGTCATGCTTTTGGAGGGAAACCAGCTGGTTTCCCGGAAGATATCCAAACCGATCCGGGAGCTGGATGCTTCCGTCAAGGCCCACGAGGCAGGAGGAAAACCGGATATCTATATCGGCGGCTCCTCGGAGATCCGCCATCTGGGACATTCTGTGCAGAAGTCCTATGAACAGATCGAAAAACTGATGGACGAGATCATCCGGCAGCAAAATGAACGAAGAAAAAGTGAACTGGATGCCCTGCAAAGCCAGATCAACCCCCATTTTCTGTATAATACACTGGAATCCATCACGTGGATGGTGGAAGCCCAGGAAAATGAAGCAGCGGTTCGTATGATTTCTGAACTGGCAAAATTACTTCGTGTCAGTCTATCCCGCGGTAAGACCATCATTCCCATTAAGGATGAGCTGCAGCACAGCAGAAGCTATATGAATATCCAGCTGGCCCGGTACAAAGAGCGGTTTAAAACAGAATTCCGAATCGAGGAAGAGATCGAAAACTGCTGCATCGTAAAGCTGGTGATCCAGCCCATCCTGGAAAATGCCATCTATTATGGCGTTGGCAATATGGATGAGGATGATGGCGGCATGATCATCGTCAGCGGAAAAAAGAAAGACGAGGACATTCTGATCACCATCGAAGACAATGGGATGGGCATGCGGGAAGAAGTCCTGGAAAATATTCTGACGGATAACAGCAAGGTTCCGAAGCATGGTTCCGGTGTGGGCGTAATCAATGTGCATTCCAGAATCCGGCTGATGTTTGGCGAAGAATACGGACTTTCCATAGAAAGCGAACCGGACGAAGGAACAAGGGTTACGATCCGTATTCCGGCAATCCCATATACACCGGAAAACGCAGAAGCATTGGAATTACAAAAATACATACAGAGGAGACCGGGCGGATGAAAAAGAACAGAATGAAATTTCTTATAATTGAGTTTCTTTTGCTGCTGCTGGCAGTATTCTTTGTATGGAAAATTTTCGATCAGAACGTAGCAGAGCCCCGGATTGCCGTGATTCTTCCGGAGTCCGGTGACAAACGCTGGGATGCCCTGATCAAGGGAATGAAGCAGGCTGCGGCAGAGAACAACGTTCATATGATCATCTGCAATACGGAAGAGATCGACGGGCCGGAGGCGGAAAGAGAATTTATCAGGGAACAGAAGGACAACGATATTGATGGCTTTATCATATATCCGGCACCCGGTCATGAGACGGAAAATATGCTGAAAAAAGAGTGTGGAAATAAACCGTATCTGCTGATTGCAGATGGTCTGGCGGTAAAAGAAGGGAAAACTGCCAGTCCCACGATCCAGCCGGATTACCGGGAGATCGGAAGATGGCTGGGAGAACGGCTGAGAACAAAAAAGCAGAAGATCGGAATTATCGCCGACTGGAAAATGTCCGAGGCTGTACAGGCGGAGATTTGTGGATTGAACGAGGCGCTGGAAGGCAGCGAAAGCAAGATCAGCTGGTGTATTTACCGGAGAAAAGAACAGGACATTGTGGAGCGGATGAAGAAGGAAACAGAGGCGGATGCTCTTGTCATCCTGGATGCAGGAATATTGGAAGAGTTTGGAGAGCAGGCAGAAAATGGAACATACGAGGGCGCGGAGCTCTATGGAGTGGGTTACAGTCTGAAGACGATTGCACTTCTGGATAACGGAAACATTCAGGGGCTGGCTGTGCCGGACGGATATGAAATCGGCTATAAAAGTGTGGAAGAAATAACCAAAAGGATCGAGCACAGGTCTTATAAAATGCAAGGATATATAACCGAATATCAGGTACTTGGCAAGGAAAATTTCTCTATGGACGAAGATTTAGAAAGGTTTTTATATTCCTATGAATAAAAAGAAAAGAAGGGTGGCAGTATTATTATCTGCCACGATAGGGAGTGCGGTGCTTGTGCTGTCGGGGTGTTCCGGCAAGTCGGACCAGACAGAGAAAACCCTGCGGGTCGGAGTGATAACCTACACTCAGGATGATCCTTTTATCAATGGATTGACGGATGAACTGAAGGCGCAGCTGAAAGCCATGGAAAACAAAGAACGAAGGATTATCGTATCTACAAAAAGCGGAAACGACGATCAGCAGGAACAGAACGAAAAGGTGGAAGAGATGATTGATGCCGGCTGTGATGTGCTCTGTATCAATCTTGTGGACCGGACAGCTCCGTCCCGGATCATCCGAATGGCAAGGAATGAAGACATTCCTGTGATCTTTTTTAACAGGGAACCGGTAAGGGAAGACCTGATGCAGTGGGAAAAGCTGTATTATGTGGGCTGTGATGCAGAACAGTCCGGGATTATGCAGGGCGAGATTGCAGAAGAATACATCAAGAGCCATCCGGAAGTCGATAAAAATCAGGATGGAAAGATCCAATACGTGCTTCTGGAAGGAGAAGCAGGCCATCAGGATGCCATCAGCAGAACAGAGTATTCCGTAAAGACACTGATGAAGAATGATGTTATACTGGAAAAGCTAAGCTATCAGTTAGCGGACTGGAACCGGGGACAGGCGGAAAACCGCATGAACCGTCTGATCAGCCAGTACGGAAAAAAGATTGAACTTGTTATGTCCAACAACGATGAGATGGCACTTGGGGCTGTGGAGGCCTATCGGAAAGCAGGCTATGTCCGTGAAGAATGGCCGGTGATCTTCGGAATTGATGGCCTGGAAGAGGCTCTGGAAGCCGTAAAGGCAGGAGAGATGCAGGGCAGCATCCTAAATGACAGAGTGGATCAGGCAAAGAAAATGGCGAAAATGGCAGTGGAGCTGTTCGAGGGAGAGGAATTTGACCAGGAAAGCCTGAAAGAAGGCCGGTACTATTTTTCAGAATATCAGAAGGTAGACGGCAGCAACATCGATGAGTACCTGAACGCAGAAGAGACGATTTCCCACTCCGAAATGTAAGCAGGAAGACTGCGTTTGCAGGCAGAAAGAGTAAGTAAAAACGTGTCTTTATTTTAAACCAATCAAGCAAGCAGCGAAGCGGATTGCGAATATCCGACTGACAGAATGAGGAAAAACAGATGGAACATACATGGACCAAAGATTTTTATCAGGAGACAGATCCGGCAAAACGGCAGCAGATCTTAAAAGAATATATCGGAGAGGAGGAAGCCTGGGAAGAAGAATACCGGGCTCGGCTCTGGACGGCCCGATACGGACAACGCAGGCTCCAGAAGGATGAATTTGTCAAATGCCTGATGGAACTGAAGTATCTGGCGGAAGGAACCTCTCTGGATCCGGGAGGCGACAGAAGAAAGATGGGAGCCCGGATTCTCTCTACGTTGTGCCTGGCGGAAGCCATGCAGTCAGATGAGGGATACCAGAAAATTCTTGCAGATGAACTGTACAATGTATTCCTGAAATTTATTCAGGTCAGCAGAGGAGGCAGAGGATTTACCTCTGTAATACCAGACATGGTAGCCGCTAAAGAAGAACCTACAGACCCTCGGGAGCCCACCAGATAACCATCTGCATTGGACTTCCACACCAGCTTCTGGGCAATAATATACATCACCGCATATCCATTGGAAATAATGGAATTCAGCTCTTTGTCCAGACGGTCTTCTACGATCTTTGGAAGCACTTCACCGTACATTTCATGGGCTTTCTGGAAGCACATATCCTTTAAGTCCTGGTCAGAATTCTCAATAACCGGCGGATATTTATCCGGATGGATCGGTGACATTTTCTCTATCATATCCGCAATCTTCACTGTATTTGTAATTACCACTTCCTCTGCCTTCTCGCTTCCCAGATAGGAAAACTCCTCCAGCATTTCCTCAGTAGTACGAAGATAAAGAGGTGCCTGATTGTCGGCATCCTTGAAGCCGCTTCCAGCCATGATAATACGACGGTAGATTTCATCCTGGGGATCCATAAAGTGAACGTCACAGGTAGCAACAACCGGCTTGTTAAACTGTTCACCAAGCTTTACAATTTTTTTGTTGATCTCAATCAGATCCTCTTTCGAATGAATCGTATCATTCTTTTCATCCTCCACCATGAACATATTGTTCCCAAGGGGCTGGATTTCCAGATAATCATAAAAGCTTACCAGCCTTGCGATTTCCTGCTCCGGTGCATTGCGCAAAAGAGCCTGGTAAAGCTCACCAGCCTCGCAGGCACTTCCAATAAGAAGTCCCTCCCGATGTGCCTCAAACACGCTCTTTGGCACACGGGGTCTGTGGTTAAAGTACTTGATATGGGACTGGCTTACCAGCTTGTACAGATTGATACGGCCGGTCTCATTCCGCATGAAAATAACGGCATGGTAAGTAGGCAGTTTCTTAATGGTGTCCGGGGAAACCTTTCCCTGCTCATTCAGCTTGTCTACATCCGTAATATCTCTTTCCCTGCACATTCCCACGAATTTCTCGAAAATACGTGCCGTACACTCTGCGTCATCAACTGCACGATGGTGATGATCTAGGGAAACGCCAACTGCCTTGGCAACGGTATCCAGCTTAAAACGGTTCAGCGCAGGCAGCAGGAATCGTGCCATACCTACCGTATCCACATAGGTGAAATCATTTGGGATGCCCATGCGGTTACAATTCTCTATAATAAAACTCATATCGAAATCTGCGTTGTGGGCTACCATTGTAGCTCCTTCACAAAATTTCAGGAATTCCGGTAAAATTTCTTCAATTGGACGGGCATTCATAACCATGCTGTCATTAATACTGGTCAGCTGCTCAATTCGAAATGGAATTGGAACCTGAGGATTAACAAATGTGGAAAAACGATCTGTGATCTTTCCATTTTCCACCAATACAGCACCAATTTCAATGATCTTACAGGTAAGGGGGGAAAATCCTGTGGTCTCAATGTCGAAAACCACGAATCTTCCGTCCAGGGACTGTTT
>ERZ773277.2544-NODE-2544-length-12028-cov-7.343857_pt1 | contig 12028 bp, 12 predicted proteins | sample MGYA00511957_ERZ773277 | MGnify/ENA primary metagenome ERZ773277 (study PRJEB29015, sample SAMEA2737800) | human gut metagenome | biome: human gut; feature: human-associated habitat; material: faeces | place: China | collected 2012 ... | reverse complement strand
AATAGGAATTCCGGAAATGGGATTTCGTAAATTTACCCCATTTGCGATAGCGCTGCCAAAAGCTGTTGATATTGGAGCGTTTCCGGAAAAACTGACGGAGACGGTGACGGCGCAAATTCTGCGGCCAGCGCCGGAGCAAGGAAGCAAATGCTTTGGATCACCCGCATTTTGTGCTCCAGGGACGAATGGACATAGACTTGAAGTGTGGTGCGGACATCCGCATGACCCAGCATCTCGCTCAGGCTCTTTACATCTATCCCACGCTCCACACAGCGGGAGGCGTATGTGTGCCGCAGCGTGTGAAAATTTCGGTACGGGATACCCGCTGCTTTCAGCAAAGCCCGGTACTGATATTGCATTGTCCGTGGCTCCATCGGCACATTTTTCCCAGTCAAGAGATAGTTTTCGCCGTTGGGATGGGACTGGACCAGCTTTTGCAGAAGGGCGGCCATGTCCCCCGGCAGCGGGATAGTACGCCGGGCGCTGTCACTTTTGGGCGGCAGCACCATCAGACTGGTGCGGTCCCCACTGCGGATGCGCTGTACGGTTTTGCGGACATGGACTACCCCATTCCGCAGGTCAATATCCTTATATTGCAGGGCGCACAGCTCCCCAAGACGCAAGCCGGTGTTCAGTGTCAGCAAAATGCCGATACCGGTTGTCATCGGTTCGTCCATGATCATCTGTGCCAACCGCTGGATCTCGTCCGGATAGAAGATGTCGATCTGCTTTCGTCGATACGCTGGCAGCTCCACAGTCATCCCCGGACTGGGGCAGTCCAGCTTTTTGGCGCTGTATCTCAGGATGGACTTCAATAACACCCCCACGTCTCTGGCGCTCTTCCCGGAAAGACCGTTTTTCTGTAACCGACGAAGAAATTCGGAAATTTGGTTCGCCGTCAGTTGGCTGAGAAGAACGGCCCCAAAAACGGGCAGAATATAGTGTTTCAGTACATAGGTGTACCGGGCAAGGGTGGACCGTTTCAAGTCATCCTGCTTGTCCGCAAGAAACCGCTCCGCAGCCTGATTCAGTGTGAGCGAGGAAGCTGCTACCGGCGCTTCTCGACAGGCGTCCAAACATTTCTGCCGTTTCGCACGGCACTCCCGATAGCTTCCGGCATAAACATAGCCGTACTCGGCCCGGCCGGAGGGCGACCGTCCCCGGATATACCGCCCCTCCCACCGGCCATCTTTTCGCTTGTAAATGTTCTCTCCACGCTTCGGCATATAGGCTCCTCCTTGACGATGTATTTGACGGCGTATTTTACTTGCATTTCCCGTTTTGACCGATACAGTTGGCACAAATGCGCTGAAACCGAGTATAACTATCATGCGTATTTGTAATTTGCATGAGATTTTGCTAAATTCCGGCAATACGGTCATTGACTTTTGCGGTGAGTGCCGATATAATATGGATGGTTAGATAGATTTAGGTATCGCAAATGGGGTAAATTTACGAAATCTACAGACGCTTTCCTTTTCCGTGAGTTTACTACAAATTCATTATACTATTTAGCACATTATCGTCAATTCGTTTGTTGCGTTGCTTTTCAGAAAAATGGTGCCACCCGATGGGGTGACACCATTTTCTTTGTTACGGGCACAGAACACCATACCCCAGAATCTCGTAATGTCCTATGGGATAGCGGTTCACCCGGCAGAGGTTTCCGGAATTGCCCTCTACGGTGTAGATGATTCCGTCCTCCACCTTCTGGACGATGCCCACATGGTCAGCCTCCCCATCCTGGGGGCCGGAGCCGCCCTTGTTGTCCCAGTCGAAGAAGATAACCATGCCGGGAACAGGCTTGGCGGAGCCGTCCAGCCATTGCCCACGCTCCTGAAACCACTGCACGCCGTTTCCGCAACCGGAAAATTTCGGGCAGACACCGGTGTCGATATAACCGCACTGGTCGGCACACCAGCTGACAAAGCAGGCGCACCACTCCACACGGCTGCCGAATCCGTACCAAGACCAGTATGGTCCGCCGCCTATATTTCCGACCTGCGACAGCGCCACTGTAACGATGGCATCGTCCCCGGAATAGATGCCGTAGAGAACGGATGACCACAATTTGCGGTTTTCCTCGGCAAGCAGTTCGGAAAGCTGCTGCCGCTGGTCGGCGGTGAAATCGAATTGCTCAGCCATTTCCTCGGCGGTCTTGTGGCTGACCGTGATATAGAGATAGGTGCGTGTGACCGTCGTGACGGTTTCCACAATGTTTCCGTGGCCGTCGTCGGTTTCGGTGATGACGGCCTCAGTCTTACGCTCGGTGCGGGAAGATATTTCGTTCATCTGCCAGAAAATATCCTTGAGGATGACTTTCTTACTATCGTCCACCGTGGCGACCTCCTGCGGATCATCGGGGTCAGTAGTGGTTTTCACCGCATAAACGGCCAGCACCTCCGGCCAGACCGCACGGGAGCCGGACATTTCCAGCTCATCATAGGTGCTGCTTACCCTTGTGGCGTCAATCTGTAATTGATAGTCGGCATTGATCTCCTGTACGACCTGACGCATGGTCTGTCCCGTACCATTGTCCTCGCCGGAGAAGAAGATGCCGAAGCAAGAACCAGCAATCAGCCCAATCACGCAGAGAACGAGGATAATCGCCACCGCTGCCCAGCCGCCTGCGGCAATGGCGGCGATCAGCGCCTTTGTTCCGGCAATGATCGCTTTGACCGCCGCAACGGTGGCTTTTGCGGCAACCTTAACGGCCTGTACCGTAGCCTTGGCTGCCGCCTTTGCCGCCTGTACGGTTTTCTGCGCCGCTTTTGCGGAAGCCTTTGCCGTCACCTTGGCGGTCTTAGCCGTGGTCTGCGCTGTTTTTACTGCTGCACGCCCGGTCTGCTGCGCGGTTTTGACCCCCTTCTGTGCGACCTTTACGGAGCCCTTTCCGGCGGACTGTGCCGTTTTGAGCGTACCCTTTCCGGCTTTCTGAACCGCTTGCTGTGTGGCTTTTTTCGGCTGGGTTCCCTTGAACGCATCCTTGCATTTCTGAATGTTGTCCCGTGCTTTACCGGCATTGTGCTTCGCATCGGAGAACCCGCGCTGTCCGCGTTTTTGCAGCTGAACCTCGGTTCCTGCCACACATCGGCGCACGGTATCTTTGATCTGCTGTGCGCCGTACTCCTGCGGAGAAGTCTCCGCAGGAGCGGCGTTTTTTTCAGCGGTATCCGCAGTGTCCTTGGTGCGGACGGCAGCAGATTTGATGCGTTCAGAGACAACGGCAGCACGGTCAATGGTCTTGACCGTGCCCCGAATCGACTCTTTTGTTTTAATATCCGCCATGATGTTTCTGTGCACCTCTCATTTCGTATTACCTCCCACAATAATGCTCTCGTCCGGTTTGGTGGTCATCAGGCGGTACAGCTCTGTATCTTTCGGAAACTGATTTTTGAAGGGCACCAGTGCGCCGCCGTAGCGCAAAAGACCGCAGCCTGCCGGGGCGTTGGTGATATAGCCGGTCTGCTCCGGGGAAATGTTCAAAAGTGCCGCCAGCTTCTCCCGGTCGCTGGGAGCCTGATTGAGCAGGATCAGCATTTCGGAATTCGACAGCATGGTGCTGGCCTGAACGGAATCCAGCAGATACTCCACATTCTGCGTAATGGCGGTGGGATAGGCACCGCGTTTACGGAAGCGACGCCATGCGGAATCAAAGAAATCCGCGCTGTACGGATTCTGAAAGACCACATGAAATTCGTCGATGAACAGGTGCGTCCGCTTGCCCTTGCGCCAGTTTTCCGTCACGCGGTTGAGCATGGCGTCGGTGATAATCAGAAGCCCCATGGTTTTGAGCTGACGCCCCAGATCCATAATGTCATAGATAACGATGCGGTTTTGGGTGTCCACATTGGTTTCATGGGCAAAGGCATCCAGACTGCCGGTGGTGAACAGCTCCAGCGCCAGCGCCAGATCGCGGGCTTCTTCCTCTGGCTGTGCCAGCAGCTTTTCCCGGAGAACACGAAGCGTCGGGACAGGGCCGCCGCGCTTATAGGCCGCATACACGGCGTCTACGCACCGGTCGATGATGCTCTTTTGCAAGGGGCCGATGCCGCCGCGGTCAAGCTGTTCAAACAGGGACAGGATAAACTCGGATTTATCTACTACCGGGTTGCCGCCATCGCCGTAGCCCTCCACCATGTCCATGGCGTTGATATGGTCGGGGCTGCCCGCCGCAATGCGGATGACCTCACCGCCCAGCGCCTGACCCAGCGCATAATACTCGCGCTCGGGATCACAGATCAAAATATCATCCTTCGTGGCCAGCGCCAGAAAGACGATCAGCTCCTTTGCCGAAAAAGATTTGCCGCTGCCGGGTACGCCGGTAATGATGGTGGATTGGTTGAGCAGATTTGCACGGTTGCACAGCAGCAGATTGCCGGAGATGGCGTTCTCACCGTAATAAATGCCGCCCGGCTCCATGATCTCCTGCACACGGAACGGCATCAGCGCCGCCAGCGCTTCCGAGGTGAAGGTGCGCAGAATATCAATTTTCCGCACGCCAATGGGCAGTGCTGTGTTCAGGCCGTCCATCTGCTGAAATCGCAGCGTGGCCATTTGGCACATCCGCTGTGTGGCAGAGGCGAGGATGTAGTCGGTGTCAGCGTCCAGCTGCTGCTTGCTGTCCGCCGTATGCACCAGCGTCACCATGCCCAGAAGCATCCGCTGGTCACGGGAGGTGAGGTCGTCAAGAAATTCCTTCATCTCCGCCCGCTGCTTTTCCATGTCGTAGGGGATCGTGCCGGAGAAATTGTTGTTTTGCTGCTGCTTGCGTAAAAAGTCCACGATGTTTCTCTCTACGCCGAGCAGTCGGCTTTCTCCGTCGCGGATCGCCTCGTCCATGGGGATCGGTACCACATCAATAGATAGGATCATCGGCCGGTCAATACCGGACAGCTCCGAGAGAATATCGTCCCGCAGATAGGCGGCGTAATCCTTGAGGAATAGCACACGGCCGTAACGGTCGCCCATGCGGAAACAGTCCCGGTCAAATTCAAAGCTGTCCGGACAGATGTAGTCCTTAAAGCTGTGACCCAGCTTCATGGACAGCTTTGGGTCGAAATGAAAGTCCGCTTCCTCGCCGTGACGGAAAAAGCCGTGCAGAATGCGCAGCCGATCCATCATATCCAGCTCCGTGCAGCGCGAGCCGAGGCGGGAGAGCGCCAGCGTATACTCTGAACCGGTGCGGGCGAAATAGCTTTCGGCCTCCTTATAGCTTTTGCGTGTGATCGTCACCGTGATATATAGGTCGCGGATCATACCGCTGGCGTGGGATGCTTTTTCCAGCAGCATATCGTTATATTCCTTGCGGTAATGGTCGCGGCCGTCGTTTTCATAGGGGATCATGATGTATTCCTCAAAATCACGGCGGTTGAGCTTTCGGGTGACGATGCTCAACTTGGTGTCGGCGTTACTGTCGCAGAGGTTCAGCAGGGCGCTGTACCCCAGCAGCATGGATTTCTGATCTTCCTCGCCGGCCAGCGCGTAGTTTATGTCGGAAAACTGCCAGGTGCGGCTATAGCGGTTCTGCCCCACAAGCAAAATACCGCTTTTCCAGACCGTGCGGATGGGGATCACCTCCTGCACGCTGTGAGGGATCATAAATTTATCCGTATCTCTGCGGCGGATGTTTTTCAGTGTTTTCAGCATTTTTGCCTCCTTCGGGTGTGGTCGGATGTCGTTTTGAACTTAGGGCAAAATGCACCCAAGTTTCCAATGTCAGTGTCGTTTTTGGGCTTTGGCGTGCGCTTCCTGCATGGCTTCGCGGTATAAATTCTTCGGCTTGAAGGTCAGCCGCCTGGGGATCAGAAATTCCGAGCGTACCCAAGCGATCACGAATTTTTCCGCCGTCATGCCGTGGTATTTTACAAAGCCCATGGCAGCAAAGGGAGCCGCGCCGAGGATACACAGCCAGCTGACCGTTTCCGTACCCAGCACATTCCGCAGACCGAAATAAATACCGACGGCAACACCGCAGGCCAGCACAGAAAAAACGAGCTGCCGCAGCGACAGCCCGAAAAACATATTCTCTTTATATTCGCGTATCTCGCGGTTAATCTTGATTTCCATAGTCGTTATCCTCTCTCCGGTGTGCTTTTAGCCGGTGCTTTCGGTTGGAGCGCCGTGGGGCTTTCACCGCTCTCCGGGCGGAGAAAATTCAGCCGCGAGGCAGCATAAATAGCATTGTCATTGAGCTGACGCTGCCATGCGCCGACAGACGGTGCCCATTTGAAGCCGTTATATTTTAGCTTGCTTCGCTGTTCCTCCGTGGGCTTTCCGTCAAAATACAGGCGCAGGCGATTATCTTCCTTGTCTGCCTCGGCATGACCGCCCGGAAAATCCCAGCCTACATATTCCGTGTTTTGTGTTCGGGACACCTCCTCAATGCGCTGCCTAAGTCTGCGCATTTCCGCTGTGTTGCCGCTGAGTATATAAGACGGATAGGGCTGCTTTTCCCACGAATAGCCGGTTTGCACACGCTCGTCCAGCTTGGCCGCCTCCGCGTCCGAAAGGCCGGGACAGCCCAGCGCTGTGGCGTGGTTCTTGAAGTAGGCGTTGATCTCCTTCATACGTGCGTGCTGCTTAGTCAGCTTATCGAGCTTCGCTTGCAGCTTTTCCACCGCCTGGGGATCATCGCTGCGAATTACATTATTTTGAATCATTGTATTTCCTCCTTCAAATTAAAGACCCATCATTTCGCGTACTACGCGGTCTGCCATTTTTACCGTTCCCACCAGTACAAGCAGGTTAAAAATCAGCTCGCCAATGTAAGACCATACCTGTGTGACCGCCGCTGCGTTCGGATCGACCACGGGCGGAGTGGATGCGAACAGAGAAAAGATGATACAGGCCAGCACAATAATCGCGCCCTCCAGGCAAACGGCGGCGTAGGATTTCAGAAAGCTCTTACCCACCTGCTGACTCGGTTCACCGGCAAAGGTAGCCAGCGGTACTGGCGCGATAGCTGTGTAAATATAGAGTTTGAAAAAGCGCCCGTAAACGGAGAGGATCATGATAAACGAGAGGATTGTGATGAACAATCCGCCGATCAAGGCCACTGCCCAGAGTGGAATACTTTCCCAAAAGCCGCAGTCCTCAATGGCGGTCACGATCTCTGCCGGAAGCACGGTCTGCTGTGCTGTGCCCATACCGGCCGCCGTCATTATGGTGGAAATAACGCCCTGCACAATGGAAAACAGCGCCATCATCAGCTCCAGCCCATAGGTGACGACCGCTTTCGCCAGTGCAAAGCGGACAAACAGCTTGATCGCCACCTCCGGCTTTTTGACCTCGGCAAAGGAGCCGCAGGTCTTAACGATACCTACCACGAAAAAAAGCACTAACAGCGCCAAGCCGATGGCCTGCACAGTACCGTTAATGGCCTTGATCACATTCCATATTGTGCCGCCCTTGAAGTTTTCGGGGGACTGTGTGAGCAGCTGCCATATCTCCGCCAGCTTTTCGTTCCATGTTTCAAGTGCGTTTTCGAGATTCTGTACGACCCAGTTATCACTCATATAGCTTCCTCCTTTCCCGACAGCATAAGGGGGCAGGCACGAAGCCTGCCCCTCGCTGCCGTATTTTGATTATCGCTCGCCCCGGTCGGGTGTGCTGCGGATTACTCCATACACATCATCCACAAAGTAGCGCCCGGCAAAGGGATTGAATATGGCGTGGCATTTTACGCCGTTATACTCTGCCAGATAGTCATTGTCTCCGAGGCGTTTCAAAATCGTCGCCTCTCCGAGCACATGATTTTCACCCTGCTTCAGCGAATGGATATAGCATTGGCACTTTTCCATGACCCTTTCCTCCATTAACCCGTGATCAGCGTCAGGATCTCCTTAGCAAAGGTCACGACGACACCGCCGGCAAGTGTCAAAAATCCGTTGCTGCGCTGGCTGGGGTCGTGGCTCTGAAAGGACAGACCGATCTGTACAATACCCCAGCCCAGCAAAATCAGACCGACCGCGCGGATCACGCCGAAGATAAAATCAGACAGATTGTTGATGACCGCCAACGGGTCATTTCCTGCGGCAAAGGCTGTCATGGGCAGACAACATACGGTGAACACAACAGCGGCATAGACCGCCAGGACCCCCCTGCTCTTTTTCCCCATAGGCAGAGGACGGGTGTGGGTGTGTTTGCTTTTCTTAGTGTTTTTGAGATGCTTCATTGGTTTTTTCCTCCAGCTCATAAATTGCCTCCAATTCCTCGTTGGAAAGGAGTTCGTATTGGGTTTCGTTTTCGCTCGGCACTGCCACGGGATCCGTTGTCAGAAGCCGGTCGTGAATGGTGATCGCTGCAATGGCGTACTCGGCGCTTCCGTGGATATAAGGCGGTGCGCCGCCGTCCGGGGTGTGCGACACCAGCGGATGGGTCATGATGTCAAACTTGTCGTCGCAGACCGGTAATTCGCCGCGAATGAACAGCAGCGCCTTGCCGTTGTCCAGCATCCGCACCTCATCCGGTGTCATCAACTCACGCCCGGTGATCTGATAATTGGTGCTGTAATTGCCGTTTCGCCCGGACGATCTTCCGTAGGTGTTGGTGTCGATCGTGGCCTTGCCGAGCAGTTCCGAGATGTACTTGTGGGATCCCTGCTCGTTGCCGCCGAGATACAGCAGCTCGTCGCAGTTGCCCAAAATGCTCTCCCACTGCTTTTCAAACAGCGTCTTTAACTGTGCAATGTTTTGCAGGATGATGGACACGAACACATTGCGGGAACGCATGGTGGAGAGCTTTTTGTCAAAATCCTCCGGCAGTGAGAATAGCGATAGGTAAGCCTCTGGCGTTTCCACCTCGGGCTTTTCCCCCGCTCCACACCGTGCGTGATAGTTTCCCATCACACGGCGTTCCACCGACTAAGATTACTTTTTAGTGCCTATATAGTCCTCGAATTGTATTTCCTCCAACTCTCTGTGTTTTCGGAGTTTATTGATTTTATCTTTCATTTCTTCGGTCAACTGTAAGTCTTTAAGCAACTTTCCAATTTTTACAGGATTCGTTGCTCCAACCAGTTCTGACACCTCTTTTGACAGGATAATCAAATTCCTGTAAGTGTCGTTTCGCTCTCCCTTACATGGTTTGATATGCACACATACCATATCTGATATTGACAGGGCATTGTGCGTTACCGCACATTTGCCTTTTTGTGCGATATATCTCGAAAGAGCGTTGTCTGCCATCTCCAACGTAGGGTAGAGATGTGCATTTTCCATCATGTATTTCATAACATCGTAGCTGATACAGTTTTCGATGTCTGAATACTTCCTCACATATTTATTGACTTCACGCCTTTTATATTTGGGGTATTCATAAGCCACATATCCAACAGGGATAATCATTCTTCCCTTTATCCATCGGAACTGCTTAGACTTTCCATACTTTTCCTGAATAAACTTGCTGGTTATCTCGCCTTGACGTTCTATGGGGTAACAGCGGTTATTATGATTCATGCCGTTACTTTTTCCCGTTACTTTAAAGGCGATTTCCGCAAAGTCTGCTGATACCATAGTTGCCATACAGTAATAGTTGTGCATTCCCATAACCATTGCATTATAAAGACTTATATTTCGGTCTATCTCGCTTTGTTTGCTCGGATTCTTTATGTCTTTCCAAACGTCACTTAGCTTTTTAATGACCTTTGCTTTACTCTTGTCTGCCATGTGGGAACGTATTACCCACTTACTGCCTTTTGGTACAACCTTAAATTTGATACCGAGGAAAGTAGTGTAATTCTTCCGCAAGTTTGTGATTCCCGACTTTTCTCCACTGGTCTGTAAATGCAGATTTTCTGCCAACCAGAGTTTTGTGGCACACATTACCTTTTTCGCCGTTGCATAATCCCGACAGAATAGCTTAAAATCATCTGCATACCTTACGATATACATTTCTTTCAAATCGGTTTTTGCTCTCAGCTTATTCCATTTCTGCGTTCTGTCTACTGTGAGGACGTTTCCCTCTTTATCAGTCTTGTTAAACTCTAAACCTGTTTTACCCTCTTTGATTTTGAACATTTCCCACTGACTGGCAATCCACCAGTCCAGTTCATTCAATACAACATTTGCAAGAAGTGGGGATAGAATCCCCCCTGTGGTGTACCCGTTTCGGGAGTGATTATAATGTCATTGAACAGGATTTCCGCTTTCAGCATCTGCTTGATTATCATAATCAGCTTTCTGTCCTGTATGCCGATTCCCCACAACTGCCGAATCAACTTACTGTGGTCGATATTATCAAAGAAGCCAACAATGTCTACATCTACTACAAAGTGCAGATTCTGCAACTGTGCCATTTTATAGCATTGTGCGATTGCATTCTGCGTTGACCGATATGGTCTGAAACCATTGTTCCGCTCATGAAATTTCGCTTCACAAATCGGCTCCAGTATCTGTAAGATACACTGTTGTATCAGTCTGTCCCAAATACTCGGAATCCCTAATGGGCGGGTTTTTCCGTTGTCTTTCGGGATTTCAACTCGTCTAACCTTTTTTGGCTGATAATAGTTCAACTTATTTCTGACGGTTTTAATGACCGATTCGATGGGCAGTGACTGTATCGCTACAATCGTTTTCCCATCTGTGCCGGGAGTTTTGCTCCCACTATTTTTACAGATATTTCGATATGCAAGTATGATATTCTGCTCTGACACAATCAACGGCATGAGCCTGTCAAATGTCTTTCCATTCTGGCTGTCCTCAAATAATCGGTAGCCTGTTTCTTTAGCGTCATACCTTTCTGCATTTCGCTCTGCTTTGTTTACAATTCGTTTTGCCATAGTAACCAGCTCCTTATCAGAGAATGATTTTTTCTTAGTCGCACCACGACAGCTATGAAAATCTCCATTTTGGTGATTACTATATAGGCATGAAAGAAAATCTTAGTATCGGCTTGAGGCTATCCCTCCACCGCTTATTGTTACGGCTTCACAGGTACTGTGCCTCTACTCTCACAGCCACTAATGCACTTATTATAGAAAGGCTCTTTCAATCCCTTTCCTTTTCGATACAACTACGGTACTTTTTCCGCTGATACAGTCAGCTCCCGTATTGGCTGCTTTCCACGTTCCGCATAACTTAGGATTGTTGCCACTTAGGTCGTTCCTTTAGCCCTGCAAGCATTATCTTCGAGCGAATCCCTCAAGATACCTGTGTCCTGTAAACACAGAGGGCATTTCATACTAACAACTTTTACTTTGCCCCGCTTGCGTACCCATTGGTACACTTGCATTTCTGCAAGCCATTCGTTTAGAGCCGTACATTCGGAATCTTTGTCAGACCGCCTTTTTGGTCATTCTAACCATATGGCAACCCCACCCGCACTGTCACACACAACCCGTACCTCTACGAATCTTTCCTCGCCATTAAGCGTTAGGGTGTGCTTCGCACGACTTCCCCGAGCTTATAACCCCAACCGTCTGTATTCGGCTGACGCTATTCGGAGTATTAGTGAATCCCCTTCAGGGCGTTACCCCGTCATTTGAGATTTCAGTTATGCAGTTCTCTAAAACCACATTTATTTAATTGTTTGTGACTTTAGGCTACGCTTTTGTCGGTTATTCCCACCGTTTTAGGCGTAGAACGTGTCACACTATTAGCAAACTCGTCAAGCAGAAGCCTGACGTGATAGGGAAGCCTTCCCCCATGCACATCATCCGCCCGGTCACATAATAAATTAAATAACTGAGTGTACATGATTGCTACGATAAAGTTAAAGGTATCATCCGTATCAGAAATGATTACGAACATCGCAGTACGCTGATCCCCCATCATATCCAATTCCATCTCATCATAAGAAGTCAGCTCTCGCAGTTCTGCAATATCAAAGGGAGCAAGTCTTGCACCGCAGGAAATCAAAATACTTTTTGCTGTTTTTCCGGAGACAAATTGTCAAGGACTTTTTCATCAAATTCACAAAAATCTACAAAAAAGGTGCCAGAAGCACCGTATGGCTCCTGACACCTCGTTTGATAGATTACATTTTTCCGTTCAGCAGGTCTTTGCAGAGATACGCATAGTCTGGCAGC
>ERZ773277.2543-NODE-2543-length-12031-cov-9.742067_pt1 | contig 12031 bp, 8 predicted proteins | sample MGYA00511957_ERZ773277 | MGnify/ENA primary metagenome ERZ773277 (study PRJEB29015, sample SAMEA2737800) | human gut metagenome | biome: human gut; feature: human-associated habitat; material: faeces | place: China | collected 2012 ... | reverse complement strand
TTTCCATCCCATCCAGAAGCTTTATAAATCTTTTATCATTCATCTGCTCATTCGTAAGATATTCTCCATTATAAAACAATGCATAGGTTGTAACCGGTGTCGGAGCATTCTGTGCTTCTTCTTTCGTTTCCAGTCTGGTTGCCTGAAACGGAACCCCTCTTTCCCTGGCAACTTCAAGAAGCACCGGAACATACTTTGCATTAAACGGACATTGATTGGTATAGTACAATACATAGCCTGTCTGCTCAATGTGTGGATGCTTCGCACACTCCTTAAATTCAGGCTTAGCCGCATCCAAAGAAAAAGGCAGATACCAGAGCTGAATACCATTATCCGCTTCATCGCAGACTGTAAATTCCTTATACTTGAGAAACTTCGGATCTGCCAGAAAAGGCTTTTTCTTAGTGGCTGACAGGATACAGATTCCCTTTTTCTCCTTCTCTTTGCTGTCTTCTATACAGGCATTCAGTAAATCATTCGAATAACCATTGCCCTTGAAAGAACCAGCCACCCACAGACAGTCAATATACATATAGCCATCTGCATTGATTGGATTCCATGCATTTTCTGCCGGAATATACTCGATAAAGCATTTTCCACGCTCTATACTCTTGAGAAATACCAATCCATCATCAAATCGCTCTTTCAGCCAGTTTTTCTTTGATATTACCTGTATATCCTTGTTGCTTGAAATCGCACAGCAGATATGCTCGTTTTCAATATTTTCTTTCGTCACTCTTATATATTCCATGGATTTTCTCCTACTTATATCTTCTGCACCTCATTCTCCAGCGGATAGTAGTGCATAATATACGGAAACAACAACACCAGAAACAATAACGTCAACGCATACAACAACGGATTGCAGATCATAAGCGCCGCCACAATTGAAATCATTGTCAGAATCGCAAATGTAACTGTCACGATCAGATGTACCAGCCTCTCATGTTGGAAAAAAACAATCTGTGTCAGGTGTTCCTGCAGAATTGCGTTCCATTGTTCCGGAGAGATATTGTCCGCATTGGCTAAGAGTGAATCTATTTTCTGGCGGTAGGTTATTATTCTTTTCTTCATTTTTACATTCTCTTTTAGTACCTTTATTATACCAATATACCTTTGGAATCACAACGACATATTTAACTGAAGGTAATTGTCCATCAAGATATCTTGTTATTGTAAGTTCCCCAGAATAAACAAAGGGCAGTGTCTGAACAACATCGCCCTTTGTTTTTTATAATTATACTTCCGAAAGGAATCTGTCAACTGGTTTATGCAGCAGCGTCCACTTCGTCATCCATATATCCGTCATCGGCATTTTCCGAATCATCATCCAAATCATCGTTCCAGTCATCCTCTGTGCTGTCTGTGATAACAACCTTGCATTTCCACACCATACCATGTACTTTTGCTTTGACTGTAACCGTACCGCTGCTATACGGTATCAGTGTGCCATCCTCTACCTCGCATATATCGTCATCAGAAGATGTCCATTCCACGTCATGACTGCATCCCTTCAGATCCAGAGAAACCGTATCTTCCACGTCCATCTCCACTGCTGTCTTATTCAGTTCCGGCGTTTCTACTGTCACCTGACAGGATTTCTTCTGCGTTCCCTTCTTTACCGTAATGGTTGCTTTGCCTTTTCCTTTTGCGACCACTTTTCCGGCGGAGACACCAGCCACCGCTGTATTACTGCTGCCCCAGGAAACGATTCCTGCACCACCCTTTACCGTAAGTTTCCTGCTCTGTCCTTTTACAAGCACAATCTTTGTACTGCTGATCGACAGCGGACTTATCTTCGGTCTGGTGTTCTTTTTCTTCGTTGTCTTCTTCGTGGTTGTCGTGGAAGATTTCCGCGTCTGCGAATATCCGCCCGATGAGCCAAAACACTTCTTGCACGGTGTCAGACCGCGTGCCAATGCATTGGAAAGTGTCGTCTGATAAAAATTTCCCCGCCCGCATTTGTGGGTATGGTATTTACTGCCGGTTGGCGTCACATAGACCATTGTCTGTGCCTGTGCCGTTACCATGCCGGCACTGTCACCGACTGGCAAAATCATCATAAAAAATACAAGTGTAAAACTTAGAATTGTTTTTTTGATTGTTTTCATCAATTGCCTCCTTATCTTTTCCTCCGCTTTAAACATGTCTTATATTTTTATCATACGCCTTCTCATTTTCCAGCACAATACTATTTTATCAAATTGACAATTCGCATTTTGTCAAATAATCTATAGTGTTTTTCATTGTAATGGCGCAGGTTCCAGGAAAACAAACCACCGTGCGGGATTTTGTCAGCTATTTGTCATGTCTTGATATTATTCACAGCGTTTGGCAAGGACACGGCACTCCTTGTCACAGAATGCAATTCCATACAGCCAGATGTTCTGGACTTTATAACGTTTCAATGGTGCTACATACTTTTTGTCAATAATCTGCTGCACAGCTTCCTCTGACTTTTCGTCCAGCTTCCTCTCATCTGCCGTGTGTTTTACCTCCACAATAAAGCCTGACTTTCGGTCTTTTCGCTCCACCAGAATATCGCTTCTCCCTTTTCCAGATTCTAGGTTTGAGGTAGCATACCATGTCTCACAGGAAGACAATAATGCCATTAAGAACCCGTGATAGAAGGATTCATGATCATCGTGATAACTTATCGCATCAAGCAGCTTCTGGTTTAAAATCTGCTCAATTTTCGCGGCATCTCCTGCTTCAAAAGCCGTATAAAGCTCAGTCAAAGCTGCATCCAATGAGAGGTTTTCATGAAACCATTTCATGACCTGCTGTATAAATATCTGACGCACTTCTTTATTGGGAATCGTCAATTCATAGCAATTTCCATTCGGAATACCTACCATTGTGAGATACCCCGTCATATAAAGCAGACTCCACAAATTTTGAATGTCCTGATCAATTTCTGCATGTGTGAGTTGATCGTTAATCTCCTTGTGAATCGTCTGACCGTCAATGAGGTTCTCAATTTCCATCTGCGCTGCCACAGTGTTCGATTTTTCAATCAGTCTGCGAATTTTGTCGTTGCCACTGGTATTAAGCCAATATGCTTTTGGCTGTGCTTTCGTAGAATTTATCAGGTCGTAAGCATAGTTGAGTACATCCCAAGGGCAGTATACATCCTGCTCACCAAAACGATATCCATCGTACCATTCTTTAAACTCTGCCTGATGTGATTCAATCCCATATTCTTTTAGAAGTGTCTCTACTTCTCCATGGGTAAATCCAAAGTATTCATCGAACTGTTCATCGGATATGGAATGCACCTTCAAATTGTTTAAGCCTGTGAAAATGCTCTCCTTTGACACACGAAGGCATCCGGTCATCACAGCGAAATAAAGACTGTCATTGGTTTTCAGTGCTGCATGAAACATTGAGCGAACCAAATCCAGCATCTCCCTGTAGTATCCATTCTGAAAGGCTTTGTCCAGTGGAACGTCATATTCATCGATTAAAAGGATGACCTTCCTTCCATAATAGCTGCATAGAAGATTGGTTAATGTAAGCAAAGCCTGTTGCAAACCATACTTTTCAAAGCTACCATTAATCAGGTCTTTGCAATCTTCCTTCTCGTCTTCCGATAAAATGGTACTATCCTTCAAAAAACGAAATCGCTTGGCTTCTTTAATAATAATATTAGCTAAACCGCGCTCTGCATCTTGATATGTCAGTCCCTCTACTCCCTTTAGGCTTATAAACAAAACTGGGAACTTCCCCATATACGCTTCACAAAGCTTCGTCTCTTTTGAAATGGCAAGTCCATCAAAAAGCTGCGGATTAGTTCCAATCTCAAAAAAGGACTTTAACATACTCATATTCAGGGTTTTTCCAAATCTGCGTGGACGTGTGAACAGATTGACTTTTCCCCATCCGTTAAGCAGATCTGCAATAAGCATGGATTTGTCAATGTAATAGAAATCTTCTGTCCTGATTTCTTCAAAATTTTCTATACCAAGAGGTAATTTTTTCATTGCCATCACTATCGCCTACTTTCCGAGGTAAACTTCCCCAATAATCTACAGTATTGTTGAGACTGCGAAAACCAACTAAAGGTTCACATTTGCTAATACACTCCCGAATGTCCATAATCAATGTATCAATTTCAGCCTTCTTTGTCAATTATATCAATTTGTCTACTATAGCATATAAAAGGCAAGATTACTTTTCCTCATTGTGTCGATAAAACAATCCTGTCCTCTTATTACACTCACAAACATAATCTGGAAATACCATCTTAAAAGGTTGATTGTTATAACGAAACACACAACAAATCCCTTCTGGTTTGCTTTCGCCATATAATTTTTCCACTAAATCATTGGTGGTTTTATCCGAACAAAAATCAGAAGAAATCTCATTATGAATCACGATGTTTACCGAATACGCTTGCTGAATTTTTTCAACACAATCCTTAAATCCAAACATAACATGAACTTCTATCTCTAAATCCGGAAATTCCTGCAACATTTGACTCACAGGAATTTCAAGATTCAAATAGTCTCTTCGATCATTATTCATTCCCCTGATATGGTACTTTAACAAACTTTCCAAGCTAGAACCATGCATCAGATTATCGACCATGAAAACAATTTTTTTTAATGGACTGCCTCGCCACAAAATTTGATTTCCGGCTTTTTTCAGTTCCTTATTCACTTTACCTGAATCAAAAGCCAGGCTTAGAACACATCGACCACTATTCTCATTATGTTTATATTCCTCAAACAAATATTGCAATGTAGAATCATTACCACTACTTTCTTTTGCAATCACAAGAGTTCCCGCCTCTACTGCAAGCTGCTGCATTTTTTCAAAATATGTATTAATTGCATCTGTATCTTCTACCATTCCTAAATAATGTTCCTCTAACATTAGTTTCCAGAAAGAATCTATTACCTCTTCCGTAATTCCAAAAACCTGAAAATGCCAACAAAGTTTGTATAAGCAAACCATTTCCTTTGTTTCATCTCTACATTGAAAGCAATCAAATACTTCCTTTTTAAGCCTATTAGCCACCAAAATCCGAAGCATTCTCTTCATATTTTTCCCAAAATATCGTTGACGCTCATCATATCGCATAACCTGCTCATCGACTAGCTCCTCTAAGAATCTAACCTTGCCTTTGCTTTTCCGTAAATCTTCATAATAAACAATTGATTGATCTTCTGAATTTACAAAAACATCAATATCTCTCTGTGGAACGTTTCCTCCGTGCTCGGTTATCTTCTGTAAATCCAGATCCAGGAAATCTGACTTGCGAACCTGACGTCCATCGACTTCCCACTTTTTAGATTTCGATTGAAAGATTGCTTTTGTATATTTCCACTGAGTTGCACTTTCTCCCCAAAGCTGCAATCTTATATATTTCTCAGAATAAAACTTTCCTATCTGTTCTGCCACTGTACCAATCCACGGAAAAGCCAATAAATCCCCGTTCATTAGCGTATGCTCATCAACCTGCTCAAAATTGAAATACTGATTTATAAAAGCATATAACTTCTCCACAACCATTCCTGCGTCTTCCATAGAAGCCTCCTGAAGGGTCTCTGTCAAATAGCGGTCCATCAGGCATTCCTGATAAAATTGATTTTTATGGTTGTCCAAATCCACGCAAAACTTCCATTGATTCTTTACTACTTCTAAATAAAAAGCTGCATAGAAATCAACTGTCAATACATCGCAGTCATCTTTAAACAGCCAACAGCCTCTAAGGTTTTGTATTCCCATACGTAACATTTTAAGGAAACCATCCTTTTCATTTTCTTCCTTTGTGTCATTACATACGATTGCCTTATCATGTGAAGCTGCCGGATTAAGTAATCTAAGCACTCTATGATCCTTACTGTTTCTGACAATATAAGGAGCAGAAAATAAATTATAGGAAGCCTCTTCTTCCATTAATTTGAGTAATGTGAGCTTTTCATTTTGTGTTCCCTTCAAAAACACTTCTTCCAACGTTATTGTTTCTTCATCAGGTGCAAGCTTTACAACGATATACCAAGCTAATCGCTCCTCAGATAAAATATCTTCCTCCGCAACCAGACCTTCAAAATACTCTCTATGAATATTTCTGATAATAATATCCCGCTCACACTGCACTACCAGTGTCCCATTATATCGATAATCTTGCGAACAAGAGATAATTTCTCCATTATTAACAAGTTTTTCCAGAAATGCAATTCCATGTTCTTGCGCAATTTCTAAAATTGCCTTACGCACTGCCTTTTGTTCATTAATCTCTACATAGCTGCTTATTTTTTCAAAAAGCTGTAATGCAATCGCCAATTCCACAAGATGTTCATTGTCCTTTTTAAAATCCTGTGCCAATCCAATTACCAATTCATAAACCGGGTACACTTTAGTTCCATCTGTATTTTCCAACAAAAATATACCTTTTATCGTTGGCAATATATCCTGAAATTTCCAATAACTTTGAACAATATCAGATGTCTTTTCCGCGCCGCCTTTTTCCCTCAATCCACGAAGGAAATATAAACACTCTTTGTACGCATTTTTAGCAGAATATTCTGTTACCGCCATCATCTCAATACATTCTGAAATTTTTTTGCTAAAATCTGTATCCCTTTTTACTTTTTCCCAATCATGAAACCACTGTAATTCCATAATAAGTATTTCAGATAACTTTTCGATTTCACTTTGTCGCAAAGACGCTTCTATTTGATTAATTTCATCGATTAAAGAAAGAACCTCTTGCTGACTAACCCGATGAAAAGCCAATCCTCTCATTTCCTTGTAACGTTTATCAATTCCAATGCTTGAGTTCATACTTGCCTCCCATCAGTCCAATAATTGCACCTACGGTTCCTTTCTCCTCCATACACCCTTCCGAGATAATATTTAGCCATTCTACAAAGTTATCTTTTATATGAGCATTCAATATTTTAATTCTAGACACACTAAAATAACACACACTCATAAAATTCTTAAAATTAACCGTATTCTGTGGAATCTGACGATATAGTTCCATAGCAAAAAATTTTTCAAGCCACTCGTCTCTTTTAAACAATTCTTCGTATAACCGCTTGTAAATACTTCCTCTTCCAACCTTCTGCTTTACAAGCGTTATCGCATACTTGTTTAAATATTCATCCACAAATATCGGATCCAGATATCTGTTCAAAATAAAATTTGCATCTTTAATACTCCAGCTTCCTTTTCGATGAAGATACTTCTCAAACAGACGTATATTTTCTTGTTGTAATTCCTCATCCTCCAATTCCATTCCCTGAATACTTTTCATCTCATAATTTGCAGCACCATTCTCAAAAAGGCTTTCTTTTTCCCTCTCCGACATATCACCAATGCATTCATAGATTAAGGTCTTACTCCTATTTATTTCCAATCCTCTGGCAAAAATATATTCTGAAAATCGATTTAATAATTGATTTCCGTCTATCCCACGATAAACAATGAACATATCATCCACATATCGCATGATTCTACACGTTTCCGTAGTATAATGATATTTTCTGCAAAACGAATCCAACACCGCCGTCAAAAAAAGTTCTGCAAACACTCTGGCATATGCCGGTCCCTGTGGCACACCTCGAATATTTCCTTTCATCTGTAACATTAACTTTTCTGTGTAATTCCCAAGATAACGTAATATTGCATCTATTCGTTTTTTCTTTTCTTCATTTTCTGTTTGATTTCCCTGTTCCTGTATCTGCCGAAACAACGCATGAATATAAATTGAGTCGTAAAACTTTGTCAGATCCAGCTTAATAATTCCATTTTCACTAAAAAAATCTAAGAACAAATAATTTTCAACGTCTTGTTGGAACCTTTTCCAGGAGTCGTACCAAGGCATAAAAACAGAACCTGCATCATAAAAATAATTCAGGTTATAGCTATACGAATGAAATCTCTGTCCCATGTTTTCAATAAGTTCATAGATTAATGCTGTCGTAAGTACTCGATCATACGGACATAAAGATACCAGTATTCGCGGTTCATTCTTCCCTTCCTCCATTCTCTCATACATAGTATATTTGACAGGTAAATCGTGCTCCGTAATATTCCCTTCTATAACCGCTTCAAATTGTCTTTTAATACTCAACAAATCAAATTGACACAATCCAGATAATTCCAGATAATCATCTACCGATAAAACCTCATCATCATATTTCATATATTGAAGTTCTTTTTTTTGTATCATTTGAAAATATTTTATATCCTTCTCTACCTTTTTCTGAGACAAAACCTCTTTCTGCTGGATTTTTTCAATCGAAATATCTAATCTATCCGCAATGTATTCTGCCAAAGTAATCTGCGGATCAATATTTTCTTCCAGTTTTTGTCCATACAGGTCATACAAATATCTCATTGTAATCGGATAATACCGGTTCTTTAATTTATCTAAATATTGTCGTGTAATATCTTCTTTAAAATTATGCTGTTGTTTCAAAATATCCCACAATAATGCACCATTAGAAAAATTGCGAAAGCATCCAACTAATACGAGGCGATCCAAATATTTCAAATTACCTTCTTCTGCACGTTTCATAATAACATATAAAACAGAACTTTCTTTACAACAACTTCGGATCTCTTCTAAAGAAAACACCCTGTTTGCAACCAAATACTCTTTCTTGTATAAAAGCCCCTTGTCTGATTCTTCTTTCTCTGGCGATATATTCAGGCATTTCCAAAGATATTCCAAATCATTTGGTATATAGGTTTCCAAAATATCATCCTGTATTTTCCAAAAATCCAACTGTTCAGGCAAATGTATCCAATCATCTACTTTCACATTAATAACATCTGGAATAAAAAAAGAGCGTCCACCTTTACGATGCACTGACAAAGGAAGTTTTACCTGTTTCCCTAATTTCATTCCCCCTCCAGCAACTGCCGGGAAAATATCCAAACCATACTTTGTATCTACAGATAATTTCAGTCGATATGCCCCTGTCAATTCTTCGATCATGCTATACCCTTGGGATTTTGTAATCATTCCCTTGGTGTGAATCCAAAGATGCACACCTCTTCGTCCTGAAAACTCTGCCAAATAATGGATTCCAAGCTGTTCCAATCGTTTCGCAGCTGGAATAACATACTTTTCTACTAACCCTTCCAGCTGACCACCCTCTTTGCAATCAAAATCCAGGCATATCCACTTGATCCATGATCTTCTATACTGTTGCTGATACATGCCAAAAGAAGCCCCTTTATTCAGCATGTCATAAATGAGTAATGGTGTACACGTAATTCTTTTTGGAATATAACGTCCATCCGGCATCTGAACAGCTAGATACTTGTCATTCATCACATAAAATTCGTATAGTTTTTGCGCGATTGTATACTTTTCATTATCCATAATATCATCCAACAAAATGACCAGACCTCCATTACATGAGCAATAAAAAAATGTGCAATCTCCTCTTTTATAAAGGGAATTGATTTCTCCCTAATAAAACTAAGAAAGCACATTTTTATTATAAACTATTATCCATCGAATGTAAAAGAAAAATTGAATTCTATCATCTTATCCATGGCTGAACATCACTGGCTCTTTTCCAAAAATCCTGGCCATGATTTTACACGCCAGCATCTTGGGAAACTATCTTTTTATGATACCATGCGTCTGATCATAAGCATGGGGAAAGGCAGCACGAATGATGAGATCATGGATTACTTTGACCTGGACCCTGACCTTATCCCTTCACAGTCTGCTTTCTGCCAGCGCCGCAGACAGATTTCCCTCTCTGCTTTTGAATACCTTTTTTTGGAATTCTCTTCTTCTTTTCCATCCACTACGGACAAATTCAAAGACCATTGTATTCTCGCCTGCGATGGGTGCCACGTTGTCTATGCTACCAATTCTGATATTATCGAGGACTATAATAAGCCCCGGCTTATCGACTATAAAGGTTACAACCACATGCACTTAAATGGTTTTGTTGATGTTATCAGCAAAGCCTTCCTTGATGTCGTCATACAGCCCGGACAACAGCCGGATGAGCGTGAAGCGCTCCACCCCATGCTGGATCATTTCACACCCGATGACCCGCAAAAATATATTATAACTGCAGACCGCGGTTACGAATCCTATGATCTCCTGTTCCACTGTGAGCTCAAAAACCTGGGTTACGTTTTCCGTGTAAAATCGCCATCTTCCCCGAAAAGCATTCTTTCTTATTATGCATCTGAGCTTCCGGATGATCTTGAAGAATTTGATGTTACGATAAAGCGCTTTTTTACGAATAAAGCCACAAATATTATGAAAAGCCAGTCAGATGTTTACCGCTACATCAATCCCAGTAAAAATACCCCTCATTTTTATGAGCTTCTCAGGAAAAAACACAGTCATCTTTATTTCCTGCAGTTTCGCGTTGTTAAGATCAAAACAGCCGGAATTTCTAAAACAGGAAATCTATTCCCGCCTGATTCTGTACAATTTCGGCATTTTTATCGCAAACGAAGCGGCAGAAGAAAACCGGAAAAAGAAACGGGATGGCAGCAACAAGTATCTCTATGAACTTGACTTTTCTTCAGCATTAAAAACAGCCAGAAAGTTCTTCATGCGCAGGGATTCCGGCAGGCACATCGATATTATCCGGCTGATGATGAAATATGTCCACGCAGTGAAGGACAGGTTCCGGCCGTTTCAACGGCCTCTCCGTGGAATCAGCGCAATTCATTTTGGATATCGGTAAGTTCTGCAACTGAATATTCTTCTTTTCGGCAGATGGACAGCATCTGTCTTTTTGACATACCTGTTTTTGGCTTTTTGAGTTCAAAATATCGGATATTTGACAACAACTGAGCTATCGAACAAAACTTCGAACAACTGGCTTAATGGCATTGCTCCTTGCAGAGTTACGGTATTCTGATATTTTTTGATCAGCTGAGGCTCATAATCACCGTTACGATCTCTTGGAATAGCTACATCCATATCTCCATAGCTTGTATGCATAGTTTTACTGGAATGCCCATTTCGACTGTTATCTGTTTCTTTGTTTCGATAGTCATACTTGGAATAGCCTAATTCCTCATCCAGTTCTTCATCCAGAGCACCTTCCAGAAGAACAGACATCATGGGTTCTACAGATGCAAACTATATGGTTTTATATAAAAACAGGCTCTTTAAATATTACGCGAAAGACCCAAGAGAACTAGAACGGCTGAGAAATGATTTCAAAGGTTCGGATATTATCCTTGACACTATGAATAAGATACCACCGCTGTCAAGTTTATAACTAGTAAAAGCCCCTGTATTGGGGCTTTTAGTTTATTCCCTTCCATTTGCATCCTCAAAATACGATACAATTCCATCATTATGAAGAATATCTTCCAATAGATTAAATTCATAATTTCTTATATTATTGTTTTGTGCCAGCTGATTCAAAATATCTCTTAATGATGTGCCATGTCGATGAATAATTTGATTTATTTTATCAACTCTATTTGCAAAAGGAGCACAATGTCTATACCTTCTTGCTTCTTCTAAATAATTATATATAGGCCCTGGTCTTAAATTCCATGCTGTAATAAGTATCATTATTGCATTATATAATTGTTTTGCGGCAGCATCCCATTCTTCCACCTGATGTTGATTTCCTCCACCAGCTCCTCCTTCACCACCGCCATCGACTTCATGAAGCATATTAAAAATTGGAGGTGCTGTTATATTAGCCAGTTGTAATAAATCTCTTGCTGCTCCAGTTCCGCAAACAATTCTATCAACATCATCATTATTATCATTTTTGTTTACACACTCAAAGATGTAATAGGTGTCGGTAATATCTCTTTCAGCATCACTTCTTATTTGTCCGTTTAGTAACCGAATGTGTGCTGTGCATTTGATATTGTAGTTTTCTACAATTCTAACCCTTGTATCGTGTCCGTGACAATTCATAAAAATCCCTTCTCTCTTTTTTATTATATTATAAGTCGATTTTTCTAATATGTATATCGGAATTTTTCAAATAATCCTTACAGGTACAATATAATGGTCTCATAAATTAAGACACTTTTTCGGACAGATTTTAATGAATCTGAT
>ERZ773277.2536-NODE-2536-length-12049-cov-5.469818_pt1 | contig 12049 bp, 11 predicted proteins | sample MGYA00511957_ERZ773277 | MGnify/ENA primary metagenome ERZ773277 (study PRJEB29015, sample SAMEA2737800) | human gut metagenome | biome: human gut; feature: human-associated habitat; material: faeces | place: China | collected 2012 ... | reverse complement strand
GCCCAGCCCGCCCAGAGGTTTGGCCAACCCGGCCCAGTGGGCGTGGGCGGCGGCGCGGGCAGCTTCATCCGGCGGGGTGATGCCGGAAAGTAAAGTTTTTAGTTCCGTTTCAGTCATGTGTGTTTCTCTTTTGTCGTTGATAGAACTTTGCACCGCTCACAAAGCGGCGGGGCAGGGAAGTGCCTGCCCAGTAAAGATGCGGGAAACCGGCGTACAAACTCATGCTTGCAAATCCGCATTCCCACTGTACTTTTTCGCCTTTCCAAACGGAAAAGCCCGAACCATTGTCGGTGGAATCCCAGTGATGGAATTCGTGAATATACAAATGCTCTCCGGCATGGAACAGCAGGCTGTCGGCTTTGGCGGTCATGTCGGCATAGCCGAACCGCACCAGCCGCCCCACCTTGACGCCTTTGCCGGGCAGAACGCCTGCCATGGGCCAGGCGGTACCGCTGGCATCTTCCAGCGTCTGCCCCAGATACAGAAAGCCGCCGCACTCTGCCACCGTGGGCAGGCCGCCATTTACGGCATCCCGGATGGCATCGCGCATGGTTTTGTTTTCGCTCAGCGGCCGGGCATACAGTTCCGGGTAGCCGCCGGGCAGATACAGCCCGCAGATGTCCTTCGGCAGGGCGGTGTCGTGCACCGGACTGAAGAACACCAGCTCTGCCCCGGCAGTGCGCAGGCAGTCCAGCGTTTCAGCGTAGGCAAAGCAGAATGCCTTATCCTGTGCCACAGCAATGCGGACGCCCGCCGTTTGCAGAGCAGGCGGCGGCACCGGGGCAGGAGCCGGTCGTTCGGTCAGCGCTTCCAGCGTTGCCCAGTCCAGATTTGCTTCCAGCGCATCGGCCAGCAGGCCGATCTTCTGGGCAAGATCGGTGATCTCTCCGGCGGTTTTCAGGCCCAGATGGCGGCTCTCCACCACCGCCTGCGGCAGGCGGGGCAGATACCCCAGCACCGGCAGGCCGGTCTCGGTTTCCAGCAGGGGCTTGAGCATCCGGAAGAGCTTTTCGGAGCAGTCATTCAGCAGGATGCCTGCAAGGTGGCTCTCCGGTTTGAAATGCACAAGGCCCTGGATCTCTGCTGCCAGCGTCACACTGGCCCCCTTGGGCTGTACCACCAACAGTACCGGCAGGTCCAGCGCATCGGCCAGCTCCCAGGCACTGGCGCGGGTGGTCAGGCCCTGCCCATCGTAAAAACCCATGGCCCCTTCGCACACCACAGCCCCGTGTCCGGCGGCATAATGGGCGTACAGTTCCCGTACCGTATTTTTGGCAGAAAGATAAAGATCCAGATTGTGGCTCTCCACCCCCAGCACCGACCGGTGGAACATGGGGTCGATGTAGTCCGGCCCGCTCTTGAAGGCGCAGGGGTCCATGCCCCGCTTTTTCAACGCGGCCAGCAGGGCGCAGGTGACGGTGGTCTTGCCGCTGCCGGAACGCGGTGCGGCGATGACGAACTGCATCATTTGCGTTCTCCCATGATCAGAAAAATGGGGTTGTTGGCGGTCAGCAGGTGGAGCCTGCCTGCCGGTCTGGTACGGCTCACGGCAAGCTGGGTCACCTCAGCGGAAAGGCCATGAGCCGTAAGGGCTGCAATGGCGGCGCTCAGGGATTCCAGCGCAATGGCGGCAATACAGATGCGCGCATTGGCGTTTTTGGCCAGAACCGTGTCCACCACCGCGGCCATGCTGCCCTTGGTGCCGCCAATGAACACGGCATCCGGGGCAGGCAGGGCTTCCAGTGCGGCAGGGGCACGGCCCTCAATGAGGGAGAGGTTCCACGCCGCAAATTTTTCGCGGTTCCGGCGGATGAGGGCGCAGGCGTCCGGCTCACACTCCACCGCATACACATGCCCCTGCGGGGCGGCCAGTGCCAGCTCTACGCTCACGCTGCCGGTACCGGCCCCCACGTCCCACAGGGTATCGGCGGGGCGCACGGCCAGTTTGGCCAGCGCGGCGGCCCGCACTTCCTGCTTGGTCATGGGCACCTCGCCCCGGATGAAGGCCTCATCCGGCAGGCCGGGGGTGCGGTGTTCCGGGTGAACGGCATGTTCCACCAGCAGGACGCTCAGGGAAGCAAAGGCCTGCCCGGCCAGTTCCTGTGCGGTGCCAAAGTGGATCTTTTCGTCGGGCGTGCCAAGGTTTTCGCCCACAAGGGCGTGGGCATCGCCCAGCCCGGCGGCGGTCAGCGCGGCACACAGGGTGGCCGGGGTCTCGGCCCCGCCGGTGAGAAAGAATACGGTTTTATGGTTCATGCAGGCGGACACCGGGTCGCAGGCACAGCCATGGGCAGAAACAAGAGTCCAGTCCTGCCAGGGGCGGCCTACGGCGGCGGCCAGCAGCTGTACGCTGGAAAGGCCGGGCAGCACCCGGCAGGAGATGCCAAAGGCCCGCAGCATGGGCAGCAGCTGGGATGCGCCGGAGTAGAACCCGGTATCGCCGCTGTACACCAGCGCAATTTCCTCGTCCGGGTGCGCGGCCAGACAGGCCAGAATTTCGTCCGGTTTGTACAGGGCCTGCCGGTTTCCGGTGCATCCCTCCGGCAGAGCAGCCAGCAGGCGCTTTGCACCCAAAATGCGGTCGGCACCCTGCAGGGCGGCAAGGCCCTGTGCGGTCAGGCTGCCGGGGGTGCCGGCGCCCATACCAATGAGTGTGATCATCCTTTCAGCACCTCCCTGCAGCGGGTTAGGATCTGGTCTGCCGTCTCACCGGTCTCGGCCGGGCGGCGGATCACGATGAGCTGGACGCCGGTGTCGGCGGCAGCCTGCGCTTTCTCGGCAAAGCCACCGGCGGCCCCGCCGTCCTTGGTCACGAGAAAGCGAATGGAGAACTGCTCCAGCAGGGCCCGGTTCAGCGCGTAGGAGAACGGCCCCTGTAAAGCAAGGATATTCTTGTGGGGGATGTGCGCGGCCTCGCAGGCGGCAATGCCGTCCAGCGTGGGCAGCACACGGGGGTACAGTCGTTCCGGGGCCAGCTGCGCAAAGGCAGGCAGCTCCTTGGCCCCGGTGGCCAATAGAAGGTTGCCCTCTTTTGCGGCCAGTGCTTCTGCCGCCTGCTTTGCGCTCTCAAAGATGAGACAGTTTTCCGGCAGCGGACTGGCCGGACGCAGCAGGCGGAGGTATTCCACCCCGGCCTTCTCTGCTGCTGCTTTGATGTTTTTGGTCGCCTCCACTGCGTAAGGGTGGGTGGCGTCGATGCAGAGGGCGGCATCCCCTAAGAGCGCGGCCATCTCATCGGGCAGGAGCCGCCCGCACCGGACGGTGACGCCGGGGGTGCTCCCCTGCTCTTCCTGCCCCAGCGGGGTGGCCACGCTGACGGTGACTTCGATGCCCAGCGCCGCCAGCTGGCGGGAAAGCTCCCGCCCCTCGGTGGTGCCGCTGAAAACGACGACGTTCATCGGCGGTACCCCCTCGGCGTGACCATCCGCCCGCTCAGCGCGCGGGTGGCGGCGCTGCCCACAAAGACGGTGGTGAACATATCCACCTCAGTGTCCCGGAGCTGGCTGAGAGGCAGGATGTGCTTTTCCTGCCCTTCCCGGCCGATGTTCCGCACAGAACCGCAGAGGGTGTCCGGGGCTTTTCCGTTTGCCAGCAGGATGTCCACGGCCCGGCGCAGATAGTCCGGGCGGCCCTTGGACGAGGGATTGTACAGCGCCAGTGCGAAATCGCCCTGAGCGGCGCAGGCCAGCCGCTTTTCGATGACCTCCCACGGCGTGAGGCGGTCCGACAGCGAGATGACGCAGAAATCGTGGGCCAGCGGCGCGCCCAGCACCGCCCCGCCGCTGAGGGCGGCCGTAAGGCCGGGCACCACTTCTACGGCAACGTCCGGGTAATCCTGCGCCAGTTCCAGCACAGGGCTGGCCATGCCGTAAACGCCTGCGTCGCCGCTGCACACCATCACCACGCGCCTGCCGGTATTCGCCTTTTCCAGCGCCCAGCGGCAGCGGTCGATCTCCTTGGTCATGCCGGTGGAATAATATTCCTCACATGGGAACTCCGGCTCGATCAGGTCAAGATAAAGTTTATAGCCGCAGATGGCATCTGCGTGTTCCAGAACGTTCTGGGCTTCCTGCGTCAGGTAGTAAACATCTCCGGGGCCAATGCCCACCACGTAGACTACCTTTTCCGGTTCGTCGATCTCAAATTCCATCGGGTCAAACATTCTGCCACCTCCAGTCCGGGGCATAGGGCCGCACGGCCAGCGCAAAGGTCACGCCGGTATGGGCATATTTGTGAAAAACGAGTGTCCCGCCTGCGGCCAGCACTGCCGACCGTTCACAGACATTGTCCACGCCGGTAACGCTCTGCACAAAGGCCGAAGGCGTAAAGCTGCCGGGGGCGGCACGCAGCTGTTCCGCTGTGAAAAACTGCACCGGCCAGCTGTGGCTCTTACAGAAGGTCAGCAGGCCCGCCTCGTTTTGTTTTAAGTCGATGCTTGCCGCCGCCGTGATGCATTGCGGCGCAAGGCGGTTCTGGGCACAGAAAGCTGCAAAGGCTTCGGCCAGCGTTTCGGCGCTGGTGCCGCGTTTGCAGCCCACGCCCAGCACGCCGATGCGCGGCACCAGATGCAGCGCATCCCCCGCCGGGCAGAGGGTGAGGGCAAAGTCCGGGGCATCTCCCGCCGTGATCCCATCAGGCGGTGCACCCGCAATGGGCCAGTCGGATGCAAACTGCACCGTTTTGCCCGCCAGCAGTGCACCGCTGACAAGCTTGATGCGCTCCGGCTCCAGCACGGTGCAGTTCTGGTGCTTTGCCCACTCGTCCACCGCAAACACACCGTTTGCGTCGGTGGCTGTGGTGATCACCGGCACCGCACCGCACACAGCGGCAAGCGCCCGGGCAAGGTCGTTGGCACCGCCCAGGTGGCCTGAGAGGATGGGCACGGCAAAGCGGCCGCACTCGTCCAGCACCACAACGGCAGGGTCCTGCGCCTTGCTTTGGCAGTGGGGCGCAATGGCCCGCACCGCAATGCCCACAGCACCTACAAAAACAAGGGCATCGCTCCCGGCAAACTGGCGGGCCGTCCAATCGGCAAGGTGCACCTGCCCGGCTTCATGGCCGCAGCGGGCCACGCTGCCGGGATATGCCGCCGCCAGTTTTTGGGCCAGTGCAAGGCCCTTTGCCGTAAAGGCCAGATAGGCGCGGGTCACTGGTCTGTCCCCTTGCGGAACTCGGTGGTAAAGGCCGGGTCGTAGAGCTTGCTGCGCTCATAATTCCGGCCCAGAAAGCCGCCTGCCACGATGAGCGCCGTTTTGGTGATGCCCGCTGCATGAACGCTTTCCGCCAGCGTACCTACGGTGCAGCGAACCGTTTTTTCCTCCGGCCATGTGGCCTTATACACCACCGCTGCCGGGGTATCCGGCGTATAGGCACCGCCTTCCAGAAGCGCCTGCTGTACTTTGTCCACAAGGCCGATGGATAGGAAAATGACCATCGTTGCCCCGTGGGCGGCAAGGCTTGCCAGCTTTTCTTTTTCCGGCACCGGGGTGCGGCCCTCCATGCGGGTGATGATGACGGTCTGGCTGACGGTGGGCAGCGTGTACTCTGCATTCAGTGCCGCCGCTGCACCGCAGAAGCTGGACACACCGGGGGTATCATCGTAGGGAATGCCCTCGGCGTCCAGCACATCCATCTGCTCCCGGATGGCACCGTAAAGGCAGGGGTCGCCGGTGTGCAGGCGCACGGTGATCTTACCCGCAGCTTCCATCTGCCGCATCACATCCAGCACCTGCTCCAGCGTCATTTCAGCGCTGTTATAAATGGCGCAGTCTGCCTTTGCAAGGCCCAGCAGGGCCGGGTTCACCAGACTGCCCGCATAGATGATGCAGTCGGCTTTCTGAAGCAGGGCCGCGCCCCGCCGGGTGATGAGGTCCGGTGCGCCGGGGCCTGCACCAACAAAATGTACCATAACGTTACTCCTTTACCAAAACGGTGGCAAAATAACCGGCCTGTTCCTGCGGCCGCTCAAGGGAAAGATCCGGGTAGACCCGCTCGTCCGGCAGACCGCAGTTGCACACAAGTGCGCTTTTTTTCAGCTTATCTGCCTGCTGCAGGGTATCCAATAAGACAGGCAATTGCCTGCCGGCTTTCATCAATACCTTGGTGCCGGGCATTTCCAGCACGCGGTCTGTCCAGCCGCCGGGCGCAATGGTAAGCGGCGTATCCATGCCGCCGGTCAGCGGCACATTCAGCCGCGCCGCCGCCGCACAAAAGCTGGGCACGCCTGCCGCCATGGCGGTGGCATAACCCCCGGCCTGCAAGATCTCCTGCAGGTAACCAAAGGTGGCATAGATGGAAACATCACCGATGTTCAGCATGGCAACGTCCTGCCCGGCATCCAGATACTGCCGCACCGCGGCGGCGGCTTTTTCGTGCGAAGCCGCCAGCGCGGCCGGGTCACGGCTCATGGCAAAGTACAGCGGGACGATGGTCTTGCCGTCCAGCGCTTCTCCCAGCGCACTGCGGGCGATGTCCAGCGCCAGCATCTGGCCGGAAGCAGTCTGCGGCGCGGCCAGCACCGGGCACTGCCGGATGAGCCGCACAGCCTGCAGCGTCATCAGCTCCGGGTCGCCGGGGCCGATGCTGACACCGTAAAATGTACCTTTCAGTTCTGCCATTCCTGCATCAGCTCCTTTGCCGTTTTTGTCTCGCCCAGCGGGCCGTGCTGGTTGGAGAACAGCACCGCGCCCACCCGGAACGCCCCGCCTGCCCGTCGGTCCAGATGCATCTGGATGGCGGCAAGGATGCTTTCCAGCACCGGTGCACGCAGCTGTGCGCCGTCCAGAATGTCAAGGCAGGCATCGGTGGTGGCGGCATCCATCAGGGCGGCGCACACCTCATGCGCGGCACCGCACAGCGCCGCATGGGCGCAAAACACTTCAGCGCGGCCATCCGCCGTGTGGGAGTGGGTGTTCATGACCCCTGCCGCCAGCTTGCAGAGCTTGCCCACATGGCCTACCAGAAGCACTTCCTCAAATTTGGCCGTGGCAGCCATATCCAGCGTATCCCCGATGAAGTTGGAGGTCTTGACCACCGGGAACCGCTCGAACTGCGGCAGAGCGCTGGCCAGATAATCCAGCCCGTAGTTACCGGGGGCCAGCACCAGCCGCCGGGGGCCGGGGGCATTTTTTGCGCGCAGTGCGGCCTGATTCATTTCCAGCTGGATGGTATCCAGAATGGCCTGCTGGCTCATGGGTTCCACGATGCCGCTGGTGCCCAGAATGGAAAGCCCGCCCTCCACCCCGATGTGCGGGTTGAAGGTGCGCTTTGCCGTCTCGGCACCGCCTTCCACAGAGATGGTCACCGCAAAGCCGCCGGTGTAGGCAGCATTTTCAGCTTCCCGTTCCAGCGCTTCGGCAATCATCCTGCGGGGCACATGGTTGATGGCGGCTTCGCCTACGGGCTGGTCAAGGCCGGGCTTCGTCACCCGGCCCACCCCCTCGCCGCCAAAGATGCGCACGCCGGGGGCATCCGGTTCCAGCACCACTGACGCGACCACCGGCAGGCCCGTGGTCACGTCCACATCGTCGCCGCCGTCCTTGCGGATGGCACATACCGCACCGGCATCCGTTCTGCGGCAGTAAATGGGTGCCACCTCCACCACAATGCCCTTGGGCGTGCGCAGAGCCACCGTTTCCGGTTCGCGGCCGGTCAGCAGCAGACGCGCCGCCCCGGCAGCCCCTAGCGCGGCACAGGTGCCGGTGGTATAGCCGCAGCGCAGCAGCTTCTGCCCGCTGCGGACGTAATGCTCAAACTGCGGCTTTCCGGCGGGTGCCTTTTCGGCTTCCGGCTCCGGTGTGCCGAACAGAGCCGTGTACTGCTGTTCGGTCAGGCCGTACAGGGCGCGGATGTTCTCCGGCTGAAACGCCTGTTCCGGGGTCAGCACGCCGGAAACACCACCGGGCGAAACGCACACCACCGTGTCCGCTATTTTTTCGGCCAATTCCAGCTCGTGCAGGCTCAGGATCACCGCCAGCTGACCGGTATGGGCCAGCTCCTTTAAAATGGTGAGCAGCTCGATCTTGCCCTTGATATCCAGAAAAGAGGTCGGTTCGTCCAACAGGATCACTTCCGGCTGCTGGCACAGTGCCCGGGCCAGCAGGATGCGCTGGCGCTGGCCGTCGCTGATGCGGTTAAAATCCCGGTCTGCCAGCTGCGCCGCACCCACCAGCTCCAAAGCTCTGTGCACCTGCTGCCTGTCCTCGGCAGACAAAATGCCCAGCCGTCCGGTGTAGGGATAGCGCCCAGCCGAAACAAAGTCAAAGCAGGTGGTCAGCTCCATCCGGCGGCTATGCGGGGCCATGAGGGCCAGCTTCTGCGCCCGCTGGGTACCGGTGTAATCGGCAAGGTTTCTGCCTTCCAGCAGCACTGTGCCGCCCATGGGGGCCAGCTGGCCCGCCAGTGTGCGCAGTAAGGTGGATTTGCCTGCGCCGTTGGGGCCGATGAGGGTCAGGATCTGGCCCGGCTGCACCCCGAGGCAAATATCCGAGAGCAGCGGTGTCTTGCCGTAGCCGATGGCAAGCTCCCGCGCAGTGCAAAGTGCTTTTTCGTTCATCATGCGCCCTCCCGCTCTGAATTGCGCCGCACCAGCAGCCAGATGACCACCGGTGCGCCGAACACGGCCGTGACCGAGCTGATGGACAGCTCCGTGGGCGCGAACAGACTGCGGGCCAGCAGGTCGCAGAACAGGCAGAAAGCCGCACCGCCCAAGCAGCACCCCGGCAGCACATGCAGCGGCTTTGCGCTGCCCAGCAGCTGCTTGACAAGGTGCGGCACCGCGATGCCTACAAAGGAGATCGGCCCCGCAAAGGCGGTGACGCAGGCCGCCAGCAGGCTGGATAGCAGCACCAGCGCTGCCGAGAAAGGCTTGACCTTCACGCCCACGCTGCGGGCATATGCTTCGCCCATCTGGTAGGCGGCCATGGGCTTGGAAAGCAGAAAGGATGCCGCCAGCGCAGGCAGCACCACCAGTGCCGCAGCCTGCACATTGGCCCATGTCACGCCGGAAAAGCTGCCCTGCGACCAGTTGTGCAGATTGACGATGTTGGAATCCTGCGCAAAGGCCACCACGATATCGGTGATGGCGGAGCAGATATAGCCGATCATCACACCGCAGATGACCAGAATGCTCATGCGCTGCACCCGCCGGGCCACCGCCAGCACAAAGGCCATGGAAGCCATGGCACCCGCAAAGGCAGCCGCGATCATCATGGCCGAGCTGGTCAGCATCCCGCGGTCCAGAAACACCACCATGGTCAGGGCCACCGCCAGCTTTGCGCCGCTGGAAACGCCCATAACAAATGGCCCGGCAATGGGGTTTGCAAAAAAAGTCTGCAGCAGGTAGCCTGCCGCGCTGAGGGCTGCCCCCAACAGCGCCGCCATGACCGCGCGGGGCAGGCGCAGCTGCAGGATGATGTTCCCCGCAAGCGCATCGCCGCCCTTGCCCAGCAGCGCCGTCAGCACCGCACCCGGTGCAAGGGATACGCTGCCCCAGAACAGGTTCAGCGCAAAAAGCACAGCCACGGCTGCCGCAAGGGCAATATAGGCGGCTGCAAGGCGTCTGGTACGGGTCATAGGCTTTCCTTTCTGTAAAATTTTCCTTCTTTAGTCCACATGGGTGAGGAATTTCAGGGTACTGGCGGCAGGTGTGCCCTTGGTAAACACCCGGTTCATATCCACGATCAGGTCTGCCAGCTCCATGCTCTGCTGGAACAGGCTCTGGGTGGTGCACCACACCTGACCGTTCTGCACCGCTTTGAACTCGTTCAACAGTGGGAAACGCTCGGTCAGCTGGCTCACCGATGCGATCATGCCCTCGATGGCGCTGTTGTAGATGAGCACATCGGCATCCTTTGCACCTGCATAGAAGTCCTCAAGCGGCAGGTTCATGGTAGCAAGGCTGTTACCATTGTCCGTCAGGTCCGCAAAGACATAGCTGCCGCCTGCCATTTCGATCATGCGGGCCACATAGTCACTGCCCTTGCGCACAGTGGCAAGGTTGTTGGTGGTCAGCGAGAAGAAGGCACAGCTTTTTCCCGTGGGTTTCTGCGAGAGGATGGGCTGAACGGCTGTCTCCTGCGCGGAAAACACCTGCTCGGCCTGTTCTTCCCTGCCCAGCAGGATGCCGTAAAGCTTGATCCACTCCATGCGGGCCAGCGGGTCGCTCTCGTAGCTGGAACGCTCCACCAGCACCGGGATGCCAAAGTGTTCCAGCTGCTCCTTTACCTCCGGCGTGTGCAGGATCATGGTATTCTCAATGGCAAGGCGGCAGCCCGCTGCCAGGATCTGCTCGTAATCCGGGGCGCTGTACTTGCCTGCATACGCGATTTTTCCCTCTTTCATGGCCTGCTGCACCGCGGGCAGATACCAGCCCTCGGCCTTGGTGCCGGAAAAGGCCACGCTGTCCAGTGCGTCCAGATGTAAAAGCAGATCCATCACCGAGGTGGAGACCAGATAAATATTCTCCACCGGCTGGCGCAGCACAGTCACATCAGCAGGCAGACCGTCCACCTCCGCAGCATCTTCCGGCACAACAAGGAACCGTGCATCCGACTCCGCGATGGTCAGCATGGTATAGCCGCCCTCATAGCAGTCCGCTGTGAACTGCTGTGCATAGTCCAGCTTGTAATGATGGGAGAAAACAAGACTTTCCGTATTGGCAGGCTGAGCCTTGCTGCCGCAGCCGGTCAGCGTCAGCGCCGCAGCGGGGATCAGTTTCAGAAATTGGTTGCGAGTGATTTTCATTCAAATATCCGGACGTTTGTCGTTCCGACCCCTCTTGTGAAAAGGCGTTTGGAGCGGCCCGCAGGCCGCGACAAACGCGAAATAAAAAATTGATTTTCCGCTGAGTATGCCCAGAGCGTGAGCGGAGGGCATTCTCAATCGTTAGCCTTCAGACTTGCAGAATCAAAGGTCAGCGTATACTCGATCTCGTGGGGGGTGCTCATGGCAACGGTGTCGGCGGTGACATCCAGTACGGTATCCAGCGCCGATACCGGAATTTCAAAGGTGGAATTGCCCTCGGTGTTGGTGGGCAAATACTTCTCGCCGTCCACGATCATATAATCATAGTTCGGGCTGCTCCACACGATGGTGGCGGTCATTTTGCCGTCTGCCACGGTCAGGGCGGCGGGGCTCTCCACGGTGGCACGGCCGGAGCCGCCCTCCAGCGTCACATCACAGGTGTAGGTGCCGTCTGCCGGGGTCTCGGCTTCCGCAGCCTTTTCCACGGCATCACGCACGCTGACGACATGGTCGTACCACTTGCCCTTGGTGCCCAGAATGGCAAGGTCAAAGTCCGTATCCACAGCAGTGACCGGAATGTCAAAGCCGTACACCTCCTCCGAGGTGCCGTCGGAATAGGTGACGGTATCTGTGGTGGGCTGCAGCCAGTCGGCCTCGTGGTCGGCGGCATCGGAAGCCTTGCCCAGATACAGGTTGACGATATGGGTGGAAGCAAGGCTGACATGGAAGGTCATCTGGCCGTTCTCCACGGTCAGGGTGCCCTTGCCGTCGCAGGCTTCGTTGGCGTGGAACATGCTGCTGTCGGTGTCAAACTCGGCGGTATACACGCCATCCGGCAAAGCGGCGGTCTCAGCGGCAGAAGAAGCCACGGAAGAAGCAGCCTCCGAGCTGGCAGCACTGGAAGCTGCAGAAGATGCCGTGGAAGAAGCGCCGCAGCCCACCAGCAGACTCAGTGCCAGAGAAGCAGCGACAACACAGGAAAAAACGCGTTTCATAGGAAATACCTCTACATTATAAAAAATCAGCTTTTATTATACCATTGTTCAGATAAAAAATGAACCCTCTCCACCGGATGCCGCAAAGCGGCCGCGAGACGGAGAGGGTTCGTTTGATCAACCGTTCAGAGAATCGATCGCCGCCTTGGTGTGGGCGACATACAGCTTCTGGACATCCTCGATCTCACCCAGACCAGCGATCTGGCAGTCGATGCTGTCGAAAGCACCGGAAGCCTTGAACTGGCTCAGCCAGGAATCGGCATCCTCACCGGCCATATCGTTGTTGGCGTGATCGCCGGCAACCACCATCA